>Ga0210248_100546_pt1 | contig 33147 bp, 43 predicted proteins | sample ChrtobMetP3_32mM_FD_155493 | JGI IMG/M metagenome (GOLD analysis project Ga0210248, IMG submission 155493) | Chrysochromulina tobin associated microbial communities from unialgal haptophyte culture, Seattle, Washington, United States - P3_32mM | ecosystem: Host-associated > Algae > Haptophytes >...
AGCTCCTCCTCCTGCTCCTCCTCCTCCTTCTCCTCCCCCGCCTCCTCCTTCTCCTCCCCCGCCTCCTCCTTCTCCTCCCCCGCCTCCTCCTTCTCCTCCCCCGCCTCCTCCTTCTCCTCCCCCTTCTCCTCCCCCTCAAGCTCCATCTCCACCCCTGGGTGATCAGGTGGGTCGGTGGCGTTGGTGGCGTTGGTGGTGTTGGCAGCAGCGGTGGCGGAGGGCTTTGAGATATTCAACCTATGAAGCATTGATGTCATTGTCGCGATGAGACTGGGGGTGAGTCTCACCCCCATCCTTGCCGCTGTCTCGGAGATGGTTTGTGGTTCTGGTGGCGAGGGTGGCGGCGAGGGCGGCATCGGTGGCGAGGCTGGCGGCGAGCATGGGGGCGAGGGCGTGGGCGCTGCCGGCAATGGCGCCGCCGCCGCAGCCCTCCCACAGTTGCTGCTTCCGTCGACCGCGTCGCCGAAGCCCGCCGAGAAGTCCCCCGCGTGTGCGGGTGCTGTCGCCGTCACTGGCGCCGTCGTGGGCGCTTCACCAAGGGCCTTGTTGGCGGCGGCGAGGGAGAGCAGCATCTCGAAGCGACGACGCTCCCCTTCCCATGCTTGGTGCCCTTCGGAGAGCTCCGCCTTGACGGCCCGAAGCTCGCGCTCAAGCGCCGAGACGCGCGTGCGCATCGCGTCGCTCTCAGCCTGCGGGTCCTCGTTCTCTTCCCGCCGCCATCGCGTCACATCACGCTCAAGGCGCTCGCGCGTCGTGCTGAGCGTCTCGAGCTGCTTCTTGAGTGCGCTTGCTTCCTTGATGGCCTTCTCCGACGCGCTCTTCTCCGGCTCCCTCGCGAGCTCCTCTTCGGCAGCGACGAGCTTCGCTTGCACCTGAGGAGGGATGCAACCATGGGTCATCAGGGGTAATTAAGGGTCATCAGAGGTCATCAGTTGACCTTGCTCACTCATCTGAAGCACAAACAGGCGCAATCAGAGGCCATCAGACTCTAATCAGACTCGCTTGCTCGCTCACCAGAGGCACAATCAGGCCCAATCAGAGGCCATCAGACTCTAATCAGACTCGCTAGTTGCTCACTCATCAGAAGCACAATCAGACGCAATCAGAGGACATAAGCGACTTGCCTGCTCACTTGGCGCAGTACGACGCTCAACGGTTGATCCGCTGCCGAGCGATGACGGTTCGGGCGCGCGGCGATCGACGGCAAGCTGCTTCAGAACCACGCGGAATACTGGGGCAGCGTCGCCAGCAATTTCCTTGACGCGGTGCAAAAATTCCTGCCTGTTGAGCCTGAGCTCACGTTTCTGCAGCTTCTGGACGAGGTCTTCGAGCAGGTCACACTTCTCGTCTGGGATTTGGCCTCGGATGGCGATAATGAGCTCTGGGAGACTCACGCTCTCTGAGGGGATGTATGCATTTAGCTCGACCTCCTCTGAACGTACCTTGAGCTGCCTCCCCATTTCTTCACACTCGCTCTCCAGTTGCTTGCGCTCGTCTTGTTGCTGGAGCACAACTTCCTTCACCTTGCCGTTGACTTCCTGGAGACTCTTGACCTGAGGGGCGCAATCAAGGGTCATCAGGGGCACAATCAAGAGTCATCAGGGGGTCATCAGGAGGTAGTGAGGAGGTCGTTAGGAGGTCATGAGGAGTGTTGACTTCGCTCGTGAGCACGCGCACCTGATGAGGGACGCAATCAAGGGCACACGGTGATCGTCCGAGGTCATCAGAGGTCATCAGAGGTCATCAACGCACCGCCTCGCGCGCCTTGGCCTCCCGCACCTCGGCTGCCTCGAGCGCCATCTCAAGCGCCGCCACCCTCATCACGCTCGCCTCGCGTCCCTTGAGCTCACGTGCGGCGTCCGCTTGGGCGAATGAGAAAGCGAGTGAGGCGGCGAAGGAGGCGAGGGCGGCGACGGAGGCGAGGGCGGCGAAGGAGGCGAGGGAGGCGAAGGAGGCGAGGGCGGCGAAGGAGGCGAGGGCGGCGTAGGAGAAGGAGACGAAGGAGAAGGTGAGGGTACGTAAGGTCTTGAGACGATGCTGAGTGGCCGTACGTGAGTCGATGCAAGGCAATAAGTGCGTCAGCAATTTTCCCATCCGGGCGCGGTGGTTGGGGGTCGGGGAATTCATGATTGTGAGAGCACGCACAAACTTATGTAGAAACTGAATAGTTGGCGAGGGCGGTGGTTGCAACTTGCTCTGAGATGCCGCCTCGATGCGCGCACGCTCCAGATCCATGAGCTCGCGCGCGGCTGGCTGTGCCTCCTTCTTGAGCTCCTTCTTCGCGTCCTTCTTGGCGCGCTTCGCCTTGGCGCGCTCGGCCGCCGCGATGATAGCGAGGGCGAGGATGAGGCTCAGGCGCCAAGGAGATTCCAGTGGAACGCCCCCGTCGCCGTCCAGTCCCAGCCCTCCGAGCGAATCAAAGCCGCGCCCGTGCACCGTCACCAACTGCCCGCCGTGAAGGCCGCCGCATGTGGGTGCGATGGAGTCGAGCGCCGTGGCGTAGAAGGTGAAGGTAGCGGCACCAGAATTGGAGGTGACATTGGCCACGTCTGCTGAGGCCGCCGCCGCACGGTGATAATCTTTCCCATTGAGCGCGATGACAAAGGCGGCGCGCCCCACCGGATGGGTCATGAGCCCGCGCCGCCGTGGAGGGGTGGTGCACAGCACGTACGTGGCGTTCTGTAAGTACGCCGGTGTGAAGGTGTCAGCTCCAAAGCGGCGTGTGGCAGTGTGAAGCCCGACCAGTCCGGCAAACCCCGTGCCGCTTGATGAGGGGCAAGAGCGGGCGGTCGTACCCGCAGACACGATGTCCGCCTTGTTGGCGGCGGTGAAGGAGATGAAAGGGTGGTGGGGTGCGAGCAGCTCTACGAGGAGCTTGATGCCCCCAGCACACGCCACAGAGTCCTGGTTGTCACGGTTGAAGCGGGAGAGCTGTGCTAGAGCGCTCGCGCCTTGGGCCTGTGGGGAAGCAGCGATTCGTCGTGGTGAGCACTCGGGCGCTCGCACCTCGGGCCTAGGCGTGTGGGTTGTGGGATAGGGTGAGAATGCCTTTCGAGTGGTCATCAGGGGTCATCAGGGGTCGTCAGGGGTCGTCATGGGTCATCAGGGGCCGTCAGGGGTCGTCAGGGGTCGTCAGGGGTCATCAGGGGTCATCATGTGCCTGCACATGTGGGTTGCGGGAGGTGACGATGGCGAGGAGGGGCCCGATGTCCCCCGCCCAGGCGATCTCCGTTTGGGTGTCGAGGTTGCTCCGTGCCACATTGGAGAGCGCTTCGGCGATGGAGACCTGTGAATGGGGGAGGGGAGGCGCGGTGGTGAGCATTTGCATGCCAGGCAGGTCAGCCATATGAGAGAAGCGCTACGGCAGCCAAGACGCGTGCCTTGTCGTCAGAGGCCGTCAGCAGTCATCAGAAGTCATTAACGGTCATCAGAGTTCATCAGGGTGGGATTGGTGAAAAGTTCATGTATCTGCGGCACGTACATGCTGTAGTTGACCAGAGTGTTGGCCGCAGTTGTGCAAGCGTGAGTCGAGGCAAGCAGGTCAGCAACCTTCCCATCGGGGCGATGGGGAGTTCACACGAGGTCTCTGCCACACGTACCTGTACAACCCCCCTGATGAAGTTGAGCCCGATCTCCTGCACGACGCCCAACGAGCCCGGATTGATGTTGAACACCACGCCCGGGGGGTCAGGCGGGCACGTGCCGCACGCAACCGGGCTCACGGTCCGCGCGATGGAATAGGAGGCACATGCGGAGGGCTGCGCTCCAAAGTAGGAGCATGGTAGGGGTGCGCCGCTCGCGTCCAAGGTGCTCCTGTTCACATCACCGGCGCATTGAGTGGGCGGAGGCGGACACGGTGGCTGCATTTGCACGGACTCTGCCCGGTGCTGCTGAGTCCGGTGCTGCTGCATTTGCACGGACTCTGTCCGATGCGCAGCACCAGTCCCATCGCCATCGAGCAGCACCGTCGTCGCCATGGCGCTCACCCCGGGGACGATGAGGGCGAGCAAGGCCACTATGACCCACCTGTGTTGGTAGGGGTGATTGTTCTTCGACCAAATCACGAAGTGCGTGTTCCTGTTCCGGCTGGACCTTTCCTGCTCCGTGCAAACTGCATAGACGAGCATCATCCCGCAGAGCCTGAGCAGCACGAGCGCGCCGAGGACGGGTTGACGGCTTCCCCGCAGGGGCAACTCATCCCCGTCAAAGGGTGTCGAGGTTGCGCCACGCACCTCAGCTTCTGACTTGAGCTCGGCCTTGAGCTCGCTCACGGCCTCGTCGAACGGCTCCTCGGCCTTCATCAGGCCAAACTTGGCCACGGTCAGGGCGACCTCCTTGTAGGCCGCGGCCGCGCCGGGCATCTGCGAGAGCGTCACGACGACGTTGAGCGACGGCGGCAGGGTGCCCAGCGGCTCGACGCCGAAGCGCTCCGGGAAGCCCGAGAGCTGGCCCATCATCGAGATCACAAGGAGATTGCGCCCCTTGAGCTGCTCGTGCGCAAAGGCCGACGCGCCCACCGCCAGGTCGGTCGACATGTCGACGAACGTGCTCTCGACGTTGACGTAGCGCGTGAGGAGGGCGCACGTGACGTCGACGGCGTTCTCGCGCAGGCCCTTGGCGTACTTGTCGATCTTCGCCGTCACGGGCGCGATGGTAATGCGCACGTTGGCCTGCTTCGACTCGAAAAGCGACTTGACGGACTCCTCCACGACGGCGCGCACCATAGTCACCAGGTTGGCGGTCTCGGTCGAGTCCATGCCGTTCACATGCTCGGCAAGCGTGGCGGCGTACACCTTCTGCATCATCGCGTCGAGCTCCACCGGCATCTTCTGGCCGAGAGCGGACGCAGCATCATTGATCTCCTCGATGGGCAAGTTGACCGACGTGATCGCCGAGGGCATGGCCTGCACCGCGGGCTCGGCATCGAGCACGTAGCCGTCCATGACGAGCTTGAGCGTCTTCTGCGTCTTGCGGAAGCGCTTGAGCGTGGCGGAGCCGGCGACCATCTCCTCGCCGGTCGCGTACTCGAGGGTCCCGTTGAACGCGCCCATCTTCTTGACGCGGGACGTGTCCGCGAGCGTGAGGGGGGCGAGCAGGTCGCCCTGGTTGATGATGGAGCCCGCGGGCTTCTCGTGCTTGATCACGTCGCCCTCATGCTTGATCACGCCGCCCTCATGCTTGAGTTGTGCCGTCACCTGATGAGGGAGGCAATCATCAGGTCATCATAGGCAATCAGAGGGCGATCAGAGGTCATCCGACGCAATCAAGAGGCAATCAGAGGTCATCCCAGTAATGGAGGCGGTTCGCACAGCAGTCAGAGATATACAATCGTTAAAGGTGTGATCACACCTCCGAGTCTGTAGCGATACGTAATGAGACTCATCAGCCCGCAGCAGGCAATTACATGCAATTAAGAAGGTCATCAGAGACTCATCAGGGACTCATCAGGGATGCAATCGCGAGATCGGATGCGATCGAGTGTCGTCAACGTTCGTCAGTGGGGCAATCACCTGCACGCGATGCTGCGCCGGCGCAATCTGTCCAAGCGCCAATGCAGTGTGCGTCTGCTCCTGTGCAGTCTGTCCTTCCCGCAGCTTGCGATCGAGCTGTGGAATGGCGCCCCACTTTGCGAGCGCCCCCCGGTTATCAGAATAGAGAGAGAGTGAGTAGAGCAGCTGGGTCACGGTGTCCTGATGAGGGAGGCATCAAGAGGTCATCAGAGGTCATCAGAGGTCATCAGAGGGAGTAGAGCAGTTGACGAAGACCAGTGGCGGGAGACCGCGCGCCGTGATGAGCACTTGCACGCGGGCGGCGCGAGTGCCCACGACGACATGAGGTGGCGCGGCTCACCTGCGCCTCATTCGAGGATGTTTCCTGACTGAGCATCGCGACAGGGGTCTCAAAGAGCGCCACGAGAGCAGGTACGCCACCCGCCTTAGCGATGGCCATTCCGTTGCTGTGAAGCTTGGCGAGTGAGTGCAGCGCGCCCGCCGTCGTCTCTGCGGCCAGGGCGCCCCCTTCGCTACCTGATGAGGGAGGCAACCAAGAGGTGTCCTCAGCGATCATCTGAGGTCATCAGGTGTCATCAAGCTACCAGATGAGGGAGGCAGTCAAGATCAATAATGAGGTGTCCTCAGAGACATCTCAGAGGCCACCAGAGTCTATCAGAGGTCATCGGAGGTCATCAGAGGTCCCTCAGCAGTCCGCACCCGGTTGCAGCAGCGCGACTAGCGGAAATATGATGCCGCCGCATTCGAAGATGAGCTGCTGATTGGGCGCGTGATCAGCGGCGAGGCTCCAGAGAGCCCCGGCGGCATCTTGATGCACCTCGGGAGACCCTTTCGAGAGTAGGCCGATGAGTAGTGGCACGCCGCCCGACGTGGCGATCGCCTTTTGATTGGGCCCGTTTTGGAAGGCCATCGACCAAAGCGCCGAGGCAACCTCCTTTTGAAGGAGCACCTGATGATGATGGGGGGCAATCGAGACGTGTCATCAGTGGTCATCAGTGGTCATCGGTGGTCATCAGAGGTGCGTATCGGAGGCATCAGAGGTGCGTATCGGAAAGGTCATCAGACTCTTGGTACGCAACCAGTCACGCAATCAGTCACGCAATCAGCCACGCAAGCAGCAGTGCTCATCAAGGGAGATCGCACCTCAGCCTTGTCGATCCCCTTGACGCCCGATGAGAGCATGCCAACGAGCGGCCCGATGGCGCCCCACCTGCATGCGATCAGTGGCAAGCATCAGTGGCAATCATCAGTGGCAATCAGTGGCAGCATGACTCAATAGCGGCCCGACGGCGCCTCACTTGGCGAGCGCCTCTTGATTGGACGTAAGCAGAGGTCATCAGAGGTCATCAGAGGTCATCAGCGGCCCGACGGCGCCTCACTTGGCGCGCGCCTCTTGATTGGATGTGTGAGCTCGCGCGAGGTTCGAGATCGCACGAGCTGCCTTCGTGCGTGTCGGCGTGTCGGGCGCAGTGAGCAGCTGCACCAGCATCGTCGCGATCGTGTTCTGGTTCTGCGGATTATCGAGTGCGATCGCTGCTAGCGCCCCCGCCGCCTGAAGTTGTGTCTCGGCACCGCCAACTCCCAATAAGGCAACCAGCGGAGCTAGCCCCCCCGCCTCCGCAATCGCCGCCTGGTTCTGTGCATGGTTCGCCGAGAACGACCAGAGCGCCGAGGCGGCGGCTTTCTTTGCTGACTCGGCCCCGTCGCCTTCGAGCCACGAGACACGAAGGGGCGCGCTGTGGTGAGCACTTGCATGCAAGGCGGGTGCACAGAGGCCCATCCGCGTGATTCGCAGGCCATGCACGTACCTTGGAGTAGCGCCACGAAGGGTGCGATGCCCCCAGCCTGGGCGGCGGCGCTCTGGTTGGCCGGGTTGTGCGCCGAGAGCTCGGAGAGGGCAGAGGCCGCGCGGGCATTTACCTGATGAGGGATGCAATCCGAGGCCATCAGAGGTCATCAGAGGCTATCAGCGGTCACAGCGGTCATCAGAGGCCATGAGGAGCACTCACCTCGTCTCCGTGCTCGCGTGACAGAAGGCTCACGAGGGGCGCGATGCCACCCGCCGCCGCGATCGCCGTTTGGTTGTCCTTCGAGCCCATCGCTATCGACGCCAGTGCGCCCGCTGCCTTGCCCTGCGCCTTGGTCGACTCTTCGTGCAGCAGTCTCACGAGTGGTGTGATGGCGCCGATGCCCGCAATCGCCTGATGAGGAATGCAATCCGAGGTCATCAGAGGCCATTAGAGGGTGTAGCGAGTGGTGAAGGCGCCGATGCCCGTAATCACCTGCGAGTTGGCAATCAGAGGCACTCAGAGGCACTCAGAGGCACTCAGAGGCACTCAGAGGCACTCAGAGGCAATCACCTGCGAGTTGGCCTTGTTGTTCCGCGAGAGCGACCAGAGGGCGCCGGCGGCCTCGGAGCGTGCCTCCACCCCCTGGCTCGCTACGATGTTGACCCCACCCGCGCTGATGACGAGCTCAATCGAATTCCTTCTCTCTCGAGTGGCGGCGGCGACGGCGGCGGCGGCGCCCTGTAGAGAATCATCGCCCGACATGTAGGGGATCGACGGGTCGAGCATGCCGACAAGCAACTCGAGAGCGCCTTCTTTGGCAACCGCGGTCTGTATCTCCTTGAAATCGCGCGACATGGTCGAGAGGACCGCCGCCGCTTTGGATTGCGCCTCGGTGCTCTCGACCGTGAGCAAGCCGACGAGCGGCTTGACGCCGCCATGCGACGAGATCGAGATCAGATTCTCGGGCTTGTCGCCGCTCAAGTGCACGAGTACCTGATGAGGGAGGCACTCAGAGGCAATTAGAGGTCATCAGATGTCATCAGTGGCAATCAGACGCACCGCGGCCGCGATGGTCTAAGTAGAGGTCATCAGAGGTCATCAGAGGTCATCAGAGGTCATCAGAGGCCATCAGAGGTCATCAGAGGTCATCAGAGGCAATCTGACGCACCGCGGCCGCGAGTGTCCAAGTAGAGGTCATCATAGGTCATCAGAGGTCATCAGTGTTCATCAGAGGCAATCAGAGGCCATCAGACGCACCGCGGCCGCGAGGATCTTAGCCTTGAGGCTCGTCGCTCCTGCCTCATGACTACCGCGCAGCTGCACGATGAGCCTCTCAATCGCACCCGCCTCTGCGATGGCCGTACAGTTCTCCGCATGCTCGGCAAACTTGATGAGCATCTGGGTCACCTGATGGAGGAGGCAATCAAGTGGCCATCAGACGCCATCAGAGGCCAACACGGCAAACTTGATGAGCATCTGGGTCACCTGATGAAGGAGGCAATCAAGAGGCCATCAGACGCCATCAGAGGCCATCAGACTCAATCGGGGGCCATCAGAGGGGTCACAGAGGCCATCATTGGTCACCTGCTCTTGGGCCTCTGCTGAGCCCGATCAATCAGGGGCCATCAGAGGGGTCATCCGAGGCCATCATGGGTCACCTGCTCTTGGGCCTCTGCTGAGCCCGATCCGAGCAGCGCCACAAGGCCCGTCGCGATCGCGAGTTGGTTCAAAGGGTCGTTCTGCGCGAGGCAAGTGAGAGCTAGGACTGCTTCCTCCTTTGCTGCGATCGTGCCGGTGCCAAGCAGCGCGACGAGCGGCGAGATGGCGCCCGCGTTCACGATGCGCACCTGATGAGGGAGGCAATCAAGAGGATCTCAAAGGTAATCACAGGCAATCGGAGCCAGTGTCACGATGGCGATGAGCGCCGAAAGAGATGATGCCCGAGTGTTCACGGTGCCCGAGTGTCCATATTAGGCAATGGTACGTACCGGCGCGCCCTGGTTGTTCGTCGCGAGGAGCCACAGGACATGTGCTGCACGCCCTTGCGCCTCCTCATTCTTACCTGATGAGTGAGGCAATCCGATGGTCATCAGCGCTCATCATCAGCGCTCATCATCAGCGCTCATCATCAGCGCTCATCATCAACGCTCATCATCAACGCTCATCAGTCTTACTTCCAAGGAGGCCGACGAGCTTCTTCGCAATCTGGGCTTGATTGTCCGGGTACTCATTCGAGAGCCGCGTTAACGCCGCGATGGCGTGTACGTGAGCCTGCTCCGTCCCGTCGTCGAGCAGCTGCACGAGCGGCGCGATCCCGCCTGCTTTGGCGATCGTCACTTGGTTGACTGCATCCACGGAGAGGTGCCAGAGCGCCGAGGTGGTGCGCTCTTTGCAATCAACCTGTCAACCACGGTCAAGGCGCCGTGGTGAGCACGCGCATGCTGGGATGCCCATTTGATTGCCAGAGTTCACTAGGCTGACGAGCACTAAGAGGTCATCCGAGGTCATCCGAGGTCCTCAGAGGTCCTCGGAGGATATCAGAGGATATCAGAGGATATCAGAGGATATCAGAGGATATCAGAGGTTATCAGAGGTCATCAGCTCACCAGGCCTCCGGGCGCCGAGATTGCAATCAGAATGCAATCAGCATGCAATCAGCTCACCAGGCCGAAGAGCGGTAAGCTGCCTCCGGACGCTGAGATTGCATTCAGTCGATCACCTTCGAAGATATCCCACACTCCTTTGACGCCGTCACTCGTCTCCTCAATGCCATTCGAGTCACTTCCGGTGCCTGGGAAAGAGTTCGCCGAGGTTTCCACAGTCTCGGCAGAGCCTGTGAACGGGGGCGAGGCGCCGTTGTGAGCACATGCATGCCAGGCTGGGGTCATCAAGATGTCCGCCGTCTCGGCAGTACCTGACGACGAGGACATCGCGACGGGCCGTTTGCCGCCCTTGATCTCCTGCAACGAGCGCAACGCAAGCGGGCCGACCAGCGGCAGCACTTCCTTACCCCACAGTTCCCGCGCAAACACCTTCTCGAGCTCCGTTTGGACGTGCTGTGCGAGCGCCATCGCCGCCTGGGAGCGCATGCAATGAGAGTGGTCATCAGTGAGCTGTGGGCGTGCTGTGCGAGCGCCATCGCCGCCTGGGAGTGCATGCAATGAGAGTGGTCATCAGTGGACCTTGGGGGTCATGTGTGGGGGGCTAATCAGGGGCCATCGACGGTCAACAGCGGTCATCAGAGCTCATTACCTGGGCGAAAAGCTCGGCCGAGGGTGACGCAAGCATCAAGACGAGGGGCGGGATGGCTCCGGCCTCCGCGATGGAGACCTTATTTGCGAGATTGCCCTCCGCGAGCTGTGAGACGGCGTTGGCCGTGAGGGAGCAGAGCTGCGCCGCCTGCGACATCTCCTTGACGTTGGCCGTCGACGCGATGAGGACGGAGGCAAGCAGCGGGATGCCCCCTGCGGAGGCGATGGCAGACTGAATCGACTCTGATTTGTAGGCGAGCTTCGAGATGGCAGAGACGGAGTTCTCCTTGGCCTTGGAAGAGGAGCCTGAATCAGCATGCAATCAGCATGCAATCAGTATGCGATCATCATGCAATCAGTATGCAATCAGCATGCAATCAGTATGCGATCAGCATGCGATCAGCATGCAATCAGCATGCAATCAGCATGCAATCAGCATGCAATCAGCATGCAATCAGCATGCAATCAGCATGCGCGCCTTCGAGGAGAGAGAGCAGCGGCGCGATGCCGCCCGCGTCGACAATCGAGACGCGATTCTCGGCCGAATCTGATGCGAGGTTGGCGAGGGCGGCGGCGGCTTGTTCTTGAGCGCCTTGGCCGCCTTGGCCCTTATCGTACAGCATGCTCACCAGCTTCTTGATGATGAGAGCGCGGTTGGCGGACTCGAGGGAGAGACGTACGAGGGCGCCCTGCCATTAAGGACTCATTAGGGAGGTCATCGGGAGGTCATCAGGGAGGTCATTAGGGAGGTCATTGGGAGGTCATCAGGGAGGTCATTAGGGAGGTCATTGGGAGGTCATCAGGGAGGTCATTAGGGAGGTCATTGGGAGGTCATCAGGGAGGTCATCGGAGAGGGCGACTTGCCCAAATTAGGGCCGAGCTCACTGCCCAAATTAGGGCTGAGCTCACTGGCAATCAGTGACGGGGGAGCAGTCCCACCTCCGCATGCAATCAGTGACCTCCGCATGCAATCAGTGACAGGGGAGCAGTCCCACCTCCGCATGCTTGCGAGCGCGCGAGTTACGGCTGCCGAGCAACTCGACGAGAGGCCCGATGCCGCCAGCCTCGGTGATCGCGAGCCGGTTCGAGTTGTCGTCCGCGAGAGAGAAGAGGGCACCAGCGGCCTCCTCCTGGGCCGGGTCCCCACACGTGCCGTCGAGCAGACCGACGAGGTGGGGGATGGCGCCCGCCTGATGAGGGAGGCAATCACGAGTCAAAAGAGGTCATCAAGAGGTGGGGGATGGCGCCCGCCTAATGAGGGAGGCAATCACGAGTCAATCAAGAGGTCATCAGTGGGAGGAGGGCCCCCGCCTGTACCCAGCGGGCAATCAGTTGGATGAGGGAGGCAATCAGTTGGGCACCTGGGCAATGTCGGCCGCAGTCTGCTGATGACCATCCGCTAGTCGCGCGAGCGCCGCCGCGGCGAACTTTTTGGCCTTGTCGGCAAGGAGTTTGCCCTCGTTGTCGGCGACGGTCAGCAAACTGACCAGCGGCATTATGCCGTTCTTTTCGACCACCTCGTCGCGGTTGGCGGCGACGAGGGCGAGGTCGGAGAGCGCGGCGGCGGCGTACCTGTGGGAAGGGAGGAGGTCGCGCCGTGGTGAGCACTCGCATGCAAGGCAGAGGTCAGAGAGCGCGGCGGCGGCGGCGCACTGCTTCGAGTCCATCGTATCCTCTTCGGTCACCAGCTGCACTGTGAGGTCGACGGTAGGGGTGAGCTGTTTTGGGGGCGTGCCCATATTAGGCAACTGCGCCTCCGCTTCTTCGTGCGCTGAGGGTGGCAGCGCAGGAGGAGACGGCGCCGGTGCGGAGATGATCTTGATGAGAGGTTCAATCCCGCCTTTGGATGCGACTGCAATCTGCGCCTTCGCATTGTTCTTGACGAGGCTCGCGAGGGCGGCGGCCGCTTGCTGCCTCGTGATCTGGACGGGCGAGTGGGGCGCATGCAATGAGAGAGGTCATCAGCGGTCATCAGCGGTCATCATCGGTCATCGGCGGTCATCAGCGGTCATCAGCGGTCATCAGCGGTCATCAGCGGTCATCAGTGGTCATCAGTGGCCGTCACCTGTACGGGCGAGTGTAACGACTTAACGAGCGGCTCGACGCCGTCCTCATCGAGTAGCGTCTTCTGATTGCTCTCCGTAATTGAGAGCGAGAGCGACCAGAGGGCGTACGCGCGCGCCTCGGTCGTGCCGTGCTTGAGGAGGAAGATCAGATCGGAGGTCGGACCCGCCTTGGCCACCTGATTAGGGATGCAATCAGAGGGTCAGAGGTCGTCAGATGTCGTCAGATGTCGTCAGATGTCGTCAGAGGTCATCAAAAGTCAGTCAGAGGTCCTCAGAGGCCACGCGCACACACACCTCCTCAATCGAGTTCGGGTTTTCACGCACTAGGCGCCATTCAGTCAAGCAATCAGTGCTCATCAAGGGAGATCGCACCTCCTCAATCGAGTTCGGGTTTTCACGCACTAGGCGCCATTCAGTCAAGCAATCAGTGCTCATCAAGGGAGATCGCACCTCCTCGATCGAGTTCGGGTTTTCACGCACTAGGCGCCAGAGCGCTGCGGCGGCGTTCGACTTGGCCTCCGTCGACCGTCCAGCCCTCGCTGTCGCCTCGGTGCCCGTCACGGCGCCCTCAACGCCCCCAGTGCCGAGGAGACTCACCAGCAGCATCGACATCTGGCGCTGGTTGTCGATGTTCTGGAAGCCCAGCGACGCGAGCGCGTTCGCTGCATGCAATTGGGCCCGGGCTCCGCCCGTCTCGAGCAGGCTCACCTGCCAAATTAGGGACGTCCATATCAAACTCGGCGGGCGTCCACTGGCAATCATGGTGCGATCGACGGCTCCGCCCGTAATCGTGGCGCAATCATGGCGCGATCATGGCGTAATCAGGGTGCAATCATGGTGCGATCGACGGCTCCGCCCGTAATCGTGGCGCAATCATGGCGCGATCATGGCGTAATCAGGGTGCAATCATGGTGCGATCGACGGCTCCGCCCGTAATCGTGGCGCAATCATGGCGCGATCATGGCGTAATCAGGGTGCAATCATGGTGCGATCGACGGCTCCGCCCGTAATCGTGGCGCAATCATGGCGCGATCATGGCGTAATCAGGGTGCAATCATGGTGCGATCGACGGCTCCGCCCGTAATCATGAGCCTCTCCCAAGGCAAGCTCACCGTCGGCGCGATGCCACCGGCGCTGGCGATGGCGATCTTGTTCTCGACGTGCCCTTCGGAGAGGACCCAGATCGCGCCCGCCGCCTCTGCCTTCACTTCCTCCGTGCCTGGCACCGCCGGGGAGATTGCATCTCGGGAGAGTGCATCTCGGGAGAGTGCATCTCGGGAGAGTGCATCTCGGGCACCCCTCGCGCCGCTCAGGCGCAGCTGCGCCACGAGCGAGCCGATGGCCCCGTTGTCGGCACACGCGGTCTGGTTGGCGAAGTTGTTGCGGCTGATCTCGGTCACAGCGAGAGCGGCCATGGCCTGATGAGGGAGGTCAACAGAGGTCATCAGCGGTCATTAGAGGTCATCAGAGGTCATCAGAGGTTATCAGAGGTCACAGCGGCCATGGCCTGATGAGGGAGGTCATCAGAGGTCATCAGAGGTCATCAGAGGTTATCAGAGGTCATCAGAGGCCACAGCGAGAGCGGCCATGGCCTGCACGTCGGGAGGGCCGCGCATGCAATGAAAGTGGCCATCCAGGGGTGTGCAGGGTCGTCAGGAGGCATCAGTGCTCATCAAGGGTCATCAGGTGAGTCATCAGCGGCACCCACCTGGACGTCGAGAGGGTGGTGGGGCGCGAGCAGCTCTACGAGTAGCTTGATGCCCCCAGCACGCGCCACAGAGTCCTGGTTGTCACGGTTGAATCGGGAGAGCTGTGCTAGAGCGCTCGCGCCTTGGGCCTGTGGGGAAGCAGCGAGGCGTCGTGGTGAGCACTCGGGCGCTCGCGCCTCGGGCCTAGGCGTGTGGGTTGCGGGATAGGGTGAGCTTGCCGCCCTTCGAGGGGTCATCAGGGGTCATCAGGGGTCATCAGGGGTCATCAGGGGTCATCATGTGCCTGCGCGTTTGGGTTGCGGGAGGTGACGATGGCGAGGAGGGGCCCGATGCCCCCCGCCCTGGCGATCTCCGATTGGGTGTCCACGTTGCTCCGTGCCACATTGGAGAGCGCTTCGGCGGCGGAGACCTGTGAATCGGGTGTGTGAAGCGCCGTAGTGAGCACTTGCATGCCAGGCGGGTCAGCCATATGAGAGAAGCGCTTCGGCAGCCGAGACCGGTGCCTTGTCATCAGCGGCCATCAGCGGTCATCAGAGGTCATCATGGGAGAGTGCTTCGGCGGCGGAGACCTGCGCCTTATCCGACACGCCGTTGAGCAGAGCGAGGAGCGGTGCGATGCCGCCCTGCTCCAGGATCGATAGCTGGATGGCCACGTTGGCCGCAAGAGAGAGGTCCGGGCCTGGCCAGAGCAGCGAGGCGCGAGGGTGAGCATGCAATTCGAGGGGTCATCAGCGGTCATCAGCGGTCATCAGCGGTCATCAGCGGTCATCAGCGGTCATCAGGGGTCATCACCTGGCCAGAGCAGCGAGGCGCGAGGGCGAGCATGCAATATTCCGAGGGGTCATCAGCGGTCATCAGCGGTCATCAGCGGTCATCAGATATGTCATCAGGGGTCATCACCTGGCCAGAGAAGCTTCGCGAGGGCGTTGGCAGCCGCTTGCTGCGCCTTGCCTCCCTTGAGCATCTCGAGCAAGAGTGGGACGGCGCCCGCCGCATGCACGGCCGCCTGCGCCTCCATATTCGCCGCCGACACGTTCGCCACGCAGTCGGCCGCTGAGATCTTGGCATCGTCAGTCCCAACGCGGAGTAGGCGGACGAGCGGCGCGATCGCGCCGGCCTTGATGATGGGCATCTGGTTCTCTGGGTCCTCAGAGAGGGAGGCGAGGGCGGCGGCGGCGTGCATCTGCGCCTTCTCCGAGCCGCTGCGCAGCACGCTCACGAGCGGCGTGATCGCCCCTGCGAGCACGATCGCATCACGCGGATTCCCCTCTGACGTGAAGTCGGTCTCCGCGAGCGCGATCTGCGCGAGAGTGGAGCAGGCGTGGATTTGGCCGCCGTCATTGCCCGAGGCGACGAGTTCCACGAGCGGCCCGATCGCGCCCGCCTTCACCATCGCCTTGACGTTCTCCTCCTGCTCGGCCATGATGTCGAGCAGGTACGCGGACTTCTCCTTGCCGTCCTGAGGAGCGCTCTTGAGTTCCTTGATGATGCGCGGGATGTCGTCCTTGGTCATCCCCGCGGCGAGCTTCCTCGTGCGGCCCTCGCCTCCCATGGCTGACGCGCAAGGGGCACGAGCTGGTGAGGAGGGGCGGCGCAGCGAGCTCCACGCTGGAGGCAAAAGTTGGCCTTTTGGGACCACCCACGAAAACTTGAGGGTTTGATACCCCAAATTGTTACGCATGCATCCTCGGATGAACTTTGAATTGCGTCGAAACGCATGATGGACGTTCGAGGTGATCGTACACAAAAAGGAGAGGACATTGCGAAGGCTTTGTATGTATAAATAGCCACAAGATCAGGTAACACGCATTTGAAGACGTTTTGTCTCGTGCGTGCGGCATCAGAAGGCACATACATGTAGCGGCAACACAGCGCACAGTTTGCAGTGTACAATCGTATGCATCGTCTCCTCGCGTTTCAGGAGTCTCTAGAAGCGTGCAGCGCGTTGACATTCAGACGACCCCACGAACGACCCTTATCTTGTTGCAGCGGATGGACCGGGGCGTCTTGACTGCATGACTGTCGCCCCTCATCTCGTCGCTCGTCGCGTTGGCCACCAAGGGCTGTGGCTGGCGGTACAGGGTGAGCGACCTCGCATCGACGCTGGCGCGCTCCGAATCTCGGATCCGCAAGATCGGAACTTGACGAATCAGCTCGTGCGGCTTGAGGTGCGAGGGAGATTTGGGAGATCGGAGCAGCGCCGCCGAGTTGGATTTAAGGGTGGCGACCTTCCGTGGCGACTTGAGCGGCTCGCGCAGCTGCGGCGAGTCGTGCCAAGCCACCGGGAATAGAAGGCTCCCCTCGGCCTGCCAAACTATGGGGTGCCGTTGCATGCAGCCTTGGCGGGAAACGGTGGGCGGGGAGAGGGCGTTGGGCTGGTGATCGGGTTTCCAGAACGTGCCCGGTGTGGATGGACGCGCGGCCATGTCGACGGGCGTGGGCGTCCGCCCACGCCTCTCCGACGCGAAGGTCGGGCTGGAGCTCCTCAGCCCATCTCCCCACAGCCCATCTCCCCGATCATCTCGCGACATCACACTTGACGTCATTCTCAGCCCAGGGGGAGGCACGGAGGAGGGCGTGCCGGGAGAGGCCTTGGAAACGAGCGAGGCCGTCGAGCGCGCCGTGCTATGGGTCGACGGGCTGAGTGCACGAATGCTGTCGAGGTTGGAGGGCAACTTGATCCATGGCGGGCGCACAGAGCCCGTACTCTCGTGCGTGTCAGCCGTGATCGGCTCCCATCGGTTTCGCCCATCGTCGACGGGCATCCTGTCGGGGCTACGAATGCCCATGGAGCTCGATCGATATGCGATCGGAATGGCGCGACTAGCGAACGCCATTATTGCGAGCGTCAGGAAAGATGGCGCGCTCTCGCAAAAGCCGAAAGTGTTGCGTGTCCCTCACCGAAGGCGGCCAAAAGGAGTAACGGTGCTTCGAGTTTGGTCCATCATGAAAAAGATGCAATCCTGTGCATGCGCGTACAACTGTAGCGTGTGAGCGTGAGAATACTCGACTTGTCTTGACTCGCACCAAGTTTTCCCGGCCACGTGGCCGACGCGCGAAAGAGGGAGCGTGCGTATCGGTGCCGAATCGACGTGTGGACGCGTGCAAGCTTTTGGATTCTAGCATCCTTCGTGGTACCGCGCAGATATGGATCGGATAGGGACAGGCAGATATGGATCTGCGGAGCGCCAGATACGCAAAATGGAGCGCACTGTCGAACTCGGGCCTCCTCTACCCGCCGAGCAGCTCGCGCGTGCAGCGGATCGTTCTTACACGGTGCTGCTGCAGGAGCGCGGCGTGGCCGCCATCGTGGACACGCCCGACGGCCGCGAGGCTCTGGCGGCGGCACGAGACGGCTGGGCCGCGTTTCTGATCGACCACGCGGAGCTCGCGCTCGACCGCGGCGCACACACGAGGCTGTGGGCGATGCACCACGCCGCCATCGATGAGGTGCAGCGCGACCTGCGCCGCGACCTGCGAGCTGCGAACGCTCCGCCGACGCCGGAGCTGCTCGAGCGCCGGCGAGTGCTCCTCGCGCTGCTCATCGATGCGGGCAGATTCTTCGAGGCCTTGCTCGCGCGCCTCCACCCGGCCGCAGCCGCCGCGGTCGGGACTTGCCGCCACCACGCGGCGGCGCCTGTGGCCGGGCCGCCACAGGCTGCGGCTCCTTCTGGCGGTAGTAGCGGCAACGGCGCGCTCGCCGCGCTCGCGTCGAGCGTCTGCGTGGCCTGCGGCGACCTTCGCCGGTATGAATCCGCGCTGCCAGGTCAGGAGGTCGAACAGCGCCAACGGCTTGTGGCGAGCTCGCGACGGTGCTATCTGAGCGCCTCCTACCTGACGCCCGCCGACGGACGCCCTCACAATTGCCTGGGCGCGCTGCTCGCCCAGGGCGGGTTTGAGGACTCGGTGCGCGCGGCGCGCCATTACGCGCTCGCGATGGGCGCCGTGAGTGGAGCGCAGGCGCGGCGGAATGCGCGCACCAACCTCGTCGCGCTGCTCGAGCGCGCGAGGAAGCTCGCTGTGGGGAAGCTCGCTGGGAACGACCAGCTGCCTAAATTGGATATGTCCACCGAAACGGCAGCGTCGACCGCGGGCTTCGGGGCGCTCGCGACGGCGCTATGGACTCTATTCGCTCGCGTGGACGTCGACAGGGCAGCGAGTAAGGGCGGTGCTTTGTTCCCATCGAGGCTCGCCCCATGGCTCGCGTTACCGGCCCACCTGCTCTGCGACAGCGCGCTCGTCGCCATCGCTGCGGTGCACGACGCCGCCAGGGGACTTGACGACGACGCATTGCGTGAGCCGCTGCCCTCACTGCTCGAACCGCTGCCAAGCTGCTTCACACCGGTCTTCACAGCCGCCATCTCAGCCGTGCCTACGGGCGGTGGCGGGGAGGGCGGGGGGAGGGGCGGCGGTCGGGGCGGCGGTCGGGGCGGCGGGGGGGGCGTGGAGCTAGGAAAGGCTCTGACCCTGCCGACATTGCTGCGTCAGGCGGCCACCCTCGCACTGCGGCTGCTCACGATGGCGCTTCGGCCACTTGCGCGAGAAGCGCCCAGGACGGCGCCGACGATATCGCCCAGGACGGCGCGACCGCGCACGGACATGCCTACGATGCCCGCGGCGGCGCTCCTATCGAACTGGCTGTGCGCGCGGCTTTGGCTGCTCGAAGGTTGCGAGGAGGCAGGGGCGGAGGTGCTCGCTGCCCTCGCGTCCGCCCTTTCATCGGGTGCCGTGCGGCCGCCGCAGCTGATGCCGAAGGGACTGGAAGCGTTCACAGCACCCGCTGCTGCCGCCCCACCTCCGGCAACAGGCGGCAGGGGCGGGCGCGGAGGGCGCGGGGCCAAGGGCGGCGCCAAGGGCGGCGGCGGCGGCGGCGGCGGCGGCGGCGGCGGCGGGGCGATCTCGGTCGACTCGGATGGCAGCGACAGCTTTTTCGCTGCGGTCGGAATGCTGCCGGAGGAGCTGCACATGGCCGGTTTCATCCCGCGTTACCCAGACGCGTCGACGAGCTCCGACCATAGAGGCGTCGACCATGGAAGCCGACCTACGCTCGCGCTGCAGCACGAGGAGCTGTTGCTTCGGCAGTTGGCCGCGGCGGCCGCCGCCGAGGCCACCCAGGGCGTGCGGGGCGTAACGGCGATCCTCGAGCCTTATTTGGAAGTGGCGACCATCGAGCCTAATTTGGAAGTGGGCAGCTGGGAATCCGAGAGACGCCACAGCCGGCTGTGGGAATTGGGGGCGGCTGCCGTACGACGAGGGCTCTTGTTTCCCCACAGGCTTGCCCCTGGGGACTCTTCGATCCTTTCCGTTCGCCGCCCGGCCCCACCGCCCGCAAGCGCGCCACAGGCTTCCCCACAGGCGCCGCCGGTAGAGGCGGCGGCGAAGCCGGCGGCGGTGGGGGGGGCGGCTGTGGTTCGCATGCCAACGCTGCTGAGTATGAGTGCCAATGGCACGCTTCCCGTGGCGGCAGCGCCCTCGGCAGCGCCCATGGGCGGGGGTAAGGGTGGGGTCAAGGGCGGGGTTAGGGGTGGCGTCAAGGGCGGGGTCAAGGGCGGGGTCAAGGGCGGCGCCAAGGGCGATGCGGCCGTGGGCATCTCGATCAAAAGTGAGCCTGCCAAGGGGGACGCCATCCTCCTCGCCGAGATGTCCCGAGATGATGCCCGAGATGATGCCCGAGATGCCAAGGGGGACGCCATCCTCCTCGCCGAGATGTCCCGAGATGATGCCCGAGATGGTGCCCGAGATGCCAAGGGGGACGCCATCCTCCTCGCCGGCATGTGGAAGGGCGACACCGACTTCATAGGCGGTAGTGCCACTGGCGTGTTTGACGCCACTGGCGAGGTCATCAAGGGCGATGGTGCCGATGGCGATGTCATCAAGGACAGCACAAATGATTCGTCCACCTCGGTACGGCGTGCACGGCGACCGATGCCGCCACCGCCGATGCCGCCACCGCCCATGCCCCCACCGCCCATGCCCCCGACCTTGGACACGTCATCGGTACCGTCGTGCATGCAAGTGCCCATCACGACGCCCATGCCCCCGACCTTGGACACGTCATCGGTACCCTTCACCACTCTGAAACCGCCAGCGATATACGCTCCTTTGGAAGGCAGTTACTTGCCATATTTGGATGTCGCCTCCACTAGCGCCGCGGTGGCTGCCGCCGCAATCGCCGCCTACAACGCCGCCGCCGCCGCCGCCGCCGCGCCCGCCGCGCCCGCCGCCGCGCCCGCCGCAGCGCCCGCCGAGGCAACCGCGCCTGACCCGTCGCCGATAGAGGAGCGACGGGTGGCGACGGATGGCGAGCGGTACACGAGGGCCGAGTTTTACGAATTCTACGGCGGGGATGCCGAGTGGGAGATGGCTGGGTTGGGAGATGTTGGAGGCCTCGCTCTCGATCCGCATGGGCAACAGACGCCGGCGCAGGCAGCGAGCGCCGTACCGAGCTCGGCGTGGCTCGGTGGCTCGCTCGCGCCCGCAGGGATCGATGGCGCTGTACGGGGCGCTCAGTACAGCGCCAGGCTCGGTGGCTCGCTCGCGCCCGCAGGGATCGATGGCGCTGTACGGGGCGCTCAGTACAACGCCATCGCCGCACAGATCGAGGCAGAGAGGTTGCGCATGCGCGCCGGCGCCGTATTGGGCGCCACGGCGGAGGAGTACGAGAACAGCGCCCGTCACGGCGCCTCTGCACCGCCCGACGGCGGCGAAGGCGCCCGTCACGGCGCCCAAGGGCTATCAGATTTGCTCGGCTCGCTCGGAGATCTGCTCAACGCCACCGCCGAGATTGCTAATCTGCCACCCCATCTGCCACCCGAGATTGCCAATCTGCCACCTCCGAGGACACATCCGATGAGATTAGTGCCGCCGCCCGAAGCGCCGTCGCGAGCGCCGTCGCGAGCGCCGCCGCACCTGCAGCCGCACCATGCAGCCGCGCCGGGTGCCGCGCTGCCGCTGCTGCCGGTTGCAGGGCGACCGCCACTGGCGGAGGAGGCCACCAGTTCCCCGGCCGCGGCGCTCTTTGCGGACTATACCACGCCCGCAGCGCCCGGCGCTGCAACAGATGCGTATGGCTGGGGTGCATACCCGTACCTGTGGGGGACCTCGACCAGCGCCACCTACGAAGGGTACTAGAGGAGGTCCTCTTAGGAGCTCAGCACTTGACTTCGTAGCGTATCTACTCGAAAAACAAGCTGCAGTAATCATTCATGTGTGAGTTCAAGACGAGACGGAAGTCTCAAGTGCGCTTTTTATACAAGGCTCGCTCGGCGGAGGTCGCGCTCGTCATCTGATCGTCTCGCAGTTGTCTCGCAGTCTTCCGAGAGTCGTCCAAGTGGCGCGGCTGCGGGGGGGTTGCGGGGGGGCCCAATGAGGGGGGGCGTGAGTCCCCCGACCCGCCCTCTCGCGGGCGGGGATGGGGAGTCGGCGCGGGACGGATCTCGCGCAAGCATGCATAGTTCGCAGTGGAAGCGCCGCGGCGTCTGCCGCTAGCCGTGTCGCTTCGGATTCGGACAGTCGCACGGGTGACGGGTCGGAAGGCAGGAGCGCAGCAGCCGCCCATTCGTTGCCCACCCCACCCGCCCTCTACCGGAGCGGCTGCTGAGATAGTACAGAATTTGAGGAGGACTGAGACTACCGGCAAAGGTGCCGTGCCGCGTCCTCACCATGTGTGTTGGCTAGTGTGTAGGGGGGGATTCGACCTTGGATCCGACGCGTGCGTCGCCCTCCGCCGACCCTCTGGTCGCGCCGTGTGGGGCCAGCGCGAGGATGCCGATCCCTCTGGTGAGGAGAGCACGTACTTCTGTAAGTGCGGACGATGTGTGTGATGCGTGAACGCCCACGGGGGCGCGCGGTGTGAACGACCTGGTACGGCCCTGTACCAGGCCCGGGTTTTCCGGTGAGATCTCCTCTCTTTTTGCGACGACGATGTCCGCTGGGTTGCTGAATTCATCGCCCCCCGATTCTGTCCTCGATGCGGCGGCTGATGATGCGATGTCCTTTCCTGCGTCAGAAGAAGACGGTGCTGTATTCATGCCGATGGAAAGAGCGGAACCCACCCCCGAATCCCTCTCGGCGGAGCCGTCTGACTTTGATGAGCTATGTATGAAGGTGATCAAGGCCGGCGACATGACATCCGTGATAGACGACAAGGTTCGAGACGAGGTTCGTTTCGAAGTGGCAGTCGCACTGGTGTACGCGAAAGAGAACCCTCACATCATTGGCGGCGGTAGGCCGAGGGCTCACGATAGCAAGACAACAGTCCAGGCGCTGTGGCGTCAAACCGCAGTGCAGTGCGGCTTCTCGGAGCAGGAGAAGCCAGACCCGATAGGAAGCAAGGTCACTAAGGTGACGAAGTATGCGCGGACGATCTTAACCAAGAAATGGGAGAAGATAGAGAAGCCGGACCCTAAGGCGTGGCGAGCGAAAGAATTCATGTGCCACATTCAGGCCTTGGAGAACCTCATCGATGGATTCAACCCTAACGCATATACCCCGGAGGTCGTCTTTGTCCTCCGGCGGCTGGCAAAGAAGTGCCACGACGCGACCGAGAGAGCAGCGGATAGCAGAGAAGCGCAAGCCCTCCTCCAGTGCGAGGATGCAGCTGGCGCGACGAGCGCTGTGACGCATGCCATGGCTGCAGTAGAAGTTGCAAGGGCGCACGCACGAAGCTCCGACCCGAGATCTCAGGGCAAGCGCCAATGCCTGGAGGCCACGGAATGCGCAGGCGCGTCCGAGCCGTCCTCAAGCGCGGGCGCGTCCCACGCTGGCATGGGCGCCGTGGTGGGCACATCCTCTTATAGTTTGGACGCCATGTTGGGCGCGTCCCCCATCGATGGCGCGTCCCTCACGACGGCGTCTCCGCCCAAGCCAATGCAGGCGGAGTCACCTGTATCGCCTGGGCCGCTCGTGCCCGCCATGCCGCTCGTGCCCGCCGTGCCGCTCGTCACGGCGCTCGTCACAGCCGGCACAGGCCATCCGTGGAGGCGTCAGCAGGCGCAGCAGGCGGCCCATTTGTTTGTTGATGGGGTGTGGACGGAGGACGCTGGCGGCCCCATCCCCATCGGGGGTGTCGCTTGTCCTCGCTCGTTGTCGCTTGTCGGCGCTCGGTGTCGCTCGGTGTCGCTTGCGGCCTCCGCCCTCGACGACCTGTCGCCGCTCAAGACGGCGCTCACGAGATCCTTAAGTGAGAGACCGCATACGTGCGTGCGCTCATGACGGCGCTTTCCGAGCGGGGGCAACTCGACGAGGGGCCTGTTGGCGCTCAGGACGGCGCTTTCCGAGCGGGGGCGACTCTACCGACGAGGGGTCTGATGGCGCTCAGGACGGCGCTCATCGGCGCCTTCCGCACGAGCCTTGCTCACGGGCCGCCAAAGTGATGATAGGGTCGCTCACGGGACGACGATGTGGTGATACCATTTATGGTATGGTCGCTCACGGGATGACGATGTGGTGAGGGATGAGGGACGAGCAGCGTGGGCATCATGATCATGCGACTTCGAGACAAAGCCAGCTCCCAGTGCAGGAGAGGCGAAGCCGGAGGGGCGGGGAGACGAGACGACAAAGTCGCACGCTACATTGTCTAAGACAAATGTACGCAGGCGGCGAAGCGGGGAGAAGAGAGGGTTCGGAGAAGGTTTGGATGCGAGCGACAAGTTCCGGGACGTGGAGGTTGACCATGCCATGCCCGCAGCGCCCGGCGCTGCAACAGATGCGTATGGCTGGGGTGCATACCCGTACCTGTGGGAGACCTCGACCACGGCGCCACCTACAAAGGGTACTAGGAGCTCCCAGCACTTGACTTCGTAGTTACTAGAAAAAGGGTGAAGTCCCAAGAACAATACATGGACAAGTCGATAAATGGACTATTCGATACATGGACACTTTGGACACTTTATCTTTTGAGATGAATAGTCGCCGCCTGGTCACCGCCGCGCCGCGACGGCATCTTCGTTTTATCGGAGGGACCGCGACGAAACTGACCGAGAGGTCACGGAGAATAAACTGAACCGTCTTTTGCCCGATCCCTGGTTCGACCCTCAAACCAGGATCAGGCGTGCGGCGGCGTCTCACGCGAACGTCCCATCATCATGCCGCCCATCGCCCCTGGCGCACACGACGCCGACATCGATCACGGCGAGATCGCTGCGAATATCGCGGCAGATGACATGGCAGCTCACATTGCTGCCGAGGCGGACCAAGAGATGGAAAGAGCGGAACCCACCCCCGAATCCCTCTCGGCGGAGCCGTCTGACTTTGATGAGCTATGTATGAAGGTGATCAAGGCCGGCGACATGACATCCGTGATAGACGACAAGGTTAAAGACGAGGTTCGTTTCGAAGTGGCAGTCGCATTGGTGTACGCGAAAGAGAACCCTCACATCATTGGCGGCGGTAGGCCGAGGGCTCACGATAGCAACTCAACAGTCCAGGCGCTGTGGCGTCACACCGCAGTGCAGTGCGGCTTCTCGGAGCAGGAGAAGCCAGACCCGCAAGGAAGCAAGCTCAATAAGGTGACGAAGTATGCGAAGACGATCTTAACCAAGAAGTGGGAAAAGATAGAGAAGCCGGACCCTAAGGCGTGGCGAGCGAAAGAATTCATGTGCCACATTCAGGCCTTGGAGAACCTCATCGATGGATTCAACCCTCATGCATATACCCCGGAGGTCGTCTTGGTCCTCCGGCGGCTGGCAAAGAAGTGCCACGACGCGACCGAGAGAGCAGCGGATAGCAGAGAAGCGCAAGGACTCCTCCAGTGCGAGGATGCAGCTGGCGCGACGAGCGCTGTGACGCAAGCCATGGCTGCCGTAGAAGTTGCAAGGGCGCACGCACGAAGCTCCGACCCGAGATCTCAGGGCAAGCGCCAATGCCTGGAGGCCACGGAATGCGCGGGCGCGTCCGAGCCGTCCTCAAGCGCGGGCGCTTCCCACGCTGGCATGGGCGCCGTGGTGGGCGCATCCTCTTCTAGTTTGGACGCCATGTTGGGCGCGTCCCCCATCGATGGTGCGTCCCTCACGCCGGCGTCTCCGCCTGTACCGCCTGGGCCGCTCGTGCCCGCCATGCCGCTCGTCACAGCCGGTATAGGCCACCCATGGAGGCTTCAGCAGGCGCAGCTGGCGCAGCAGGCGCATCCGGCCGATGCCGCGGTGCTAGATGTAGCGGACCATTTGTTTGTTGATGGGGTGTGGAGCGAGGACGCTGGCGGCCCCATCGGCGGTATGGAGTGGTCGTACCGCGGCGCGGGCCACAGCCATGGCAATCTCGAAGACGAGATCGAGGACGAATCCGGTGGAGATGACGAAATTGACGAAACCGGCGGCGGCTCCTTGAGTGGCGGCTCGCTGCGCTCCTTGATGATCGACGACTCGGAAGAGGACGATCAGGGAGGCCGAGGAGGCCAAGGGGGGGAGGGTGGGTTCGGGCCGGCCTTTCGCTCGTTGTCGCTCGCGGCCTCCGCCCTCGACGACCTGTCGCCGCTCAAGACGGCGCTCAAAGAGATCCTTAAGTGAGAGACCGCGTGCGTGCGTGCGCTCAGGACAGCGCTTTCCGAGCGGGGGCGACTCTACCTACGAGGGGTCTGATGGCGCTCAGTACGGCGCTCATCGGCGCCTTCAGCACGAGCCTTGCTCACGCACCGCCAAAGTGATGATATGGTCGCTCACGGGACGACGATGTGGTGATACCATCTATGATATGGTCGCTCACGGGATGACGATGTGGTGATACCATTTATGGTAGGTCTCTCACGGGACGACGATATGGTGAGGGATGAGGGACGAGCAGCGTGGGCATCATGATCATGCGACTTCGAGACAAAGCCAGCTCCCAGCGCAGGAGAGGCAAAGCCGGAGGGGCGGGGAGACGAGACGACAAAGTCGCACGCTACATCGTCTAAGACTAATGTACGCAGGCGGCGAAGCGGGGAGAAGAGAAGGTTCGGAGAAGCTGGGGCGTGGGGGCGCGTAGCCCACACATAATCACTGTGGTTTTGTGACAGGTACGACACACGACTGTATCCTGTGTGGCAGGTGAGGCTGGTGTTAGAGACAAGTGTGAATGTGAAACACTGCTAATGAACGCGGACAGAGGGTTCACGGCGATTGATCCTTTCTGTCCTCCGGAATCGCAGCCATTATGAAGCTGTCTCGCCGACCGGCCGCACTCGCGGCCCTTCTGGCGTACACGGGGCCGTTCACAACTCTCATCCACCCACCTATTGGGCGGCGCGCACTGGCGTACACGGGGCCGTTCACAGTAGATGTCGTTGCCGATGGTGGCCGTTTGACCATGGCTGAGGCCGATGCTGCCGCCGCGGAGCTGCTCGCGTTGATCCCGACGATGAGCAAAGGCGCGCCAGCGACCAATGCCACCATCGCACCGAGCCTAGCAGCGCAGATCGAGGAGGCCACGGCGGCCCTCGAGGCACGGTTCGGTGCGCACGACCTAGCGGTCGCCACCAATCTGAACGGCTCGTGGCGGCTGCTGTACTCCAACGGGCGCGAGATCACGAGCCTGGCGGCAGGTTTACCAGGCGGCTTTGCGCTCGGCCCGACGTACCAGCCGCTGGACTCCTCCACGGGGCGCTTTGAGAATCAAGGCAGCGTACTCGGTCCGTTTGCGAAGCTGAGCACCACTGTGATCGGCGACGTCCGTGTAGCTCCGGCCGGCAGGTGACTGCCATTGACTGCCACTGAGTGGCAGCGCTGGCCACTGAGTGCCGCTGATCCCCTCCACTGATGCTCGCTGATTGCACTGGAGTCTCGCTGATTGTGGTGGCGACGTGTTCGCGTGGCGTGTGGTGTGAACATGGGTGTGAAGCTTGAACGCGGCTGGCGTGCTCAACAGCGCGAACAACCGCGTGGACGTCGAGTTTCGTCGGATCGTGTTCTCGCTCGATGAGCTCTTCGGACGGCCAGTGAGGCTGCGCAAGGTGCTCAAGACGGCGCTCCAGCCGGGCGTCGAGCCGCCGGCGAATGATCAGACCTTCCTCTCAGCCAACGTGCGTGTGGTGCGCGGCGGCGATGGGGCGCTCTTTATCTTTCGTCGCGAGGAGTCATCGCGTCCTTTGCTCTCGGTGGCGGAGCGAGAGGCGCTCTACAGGGACGGCGGCGCGGTGGACGTAACCACGGGTACCGGTCGACCGGAGGACTCGGCGCCGCCCGAGCTCAAGTTTCTTCTTCGCGACCCGAAGCTCTAGATAGCATCTACGAAATTAGCAACCAGATAACTCGGTCAGCTGTGTGGTGGTGTAGCGGAAAACGACGTGGACCCTGACGTCCAGGATAACATTTGTATTTAGACGACGCACGGTAAGACGCACGTAAAGCCAGGGCGCACTTAAAAGTACAAGCGTTGCACGCGCTCAATGTACGCCCGGCAGAGAGGGCAGAGGGCCAGCGTGGCCGCGCACTGCTCGCACACGCAGGCATGTCCACACTCGATCAGCACGCACTCGCGCGGCGCGGCGAGGCACACGACGCATTCGTTGTTGTTGAGGTGATCATGCGTGTCGGGCGGCGGCGGCGGCCTCTTGAGCGAGGCGGCCGCGGCCAGGGCGTACCCATACTGTGGTGGGGGGGCTTCGCCGGTGCCATATGGGGGGCCAATGGCGCCGTTATGGGCGCCTTCGCCATCACCACGGCTGCCGCTTGGGCCAGCGCCGCTGCTTCCGCCGCCCTCGCCGCCGCCCCCCCCGCCTCCTCCTCCTCCTCCTCCTCCTCCTCCGCCGCCGCTGCTGCCGCCGTCGACTAGAGCGCCGCCGCCGCCGCCGCCGGCGCCACCGGCGGCGCTCGCATGACCGGTACGGCGCTCGGCGAGCCAGCTGTGGAAGCCGACATGGCCTGGGTCACGCTCGTTGGCGGCAGCCTCTAGGAGACGGCTCTTTCTGTAACCGTCACGGAGCGCCGCACCGAGCGCGCGGTGCACGATCGCGGGCGCGCAGCCGCTGTCGACGGGCATCGGGATGGGCAGCCCACGCACCTGTGGGGAGAGGAGGGCGCCGTGGTGAGCACTTGCATGCACCCGACGGGCATCGGGATGGGCAGCCAACGCACGTGTACCGGCGCATCCTCGACGCTCACCAGCCATTGCAGCACATCGACTGCTTCGGCCTCAAGGGCCACCTGCCGTATCGGGCGAGCAGAGGCAGATCAGATGGCATCACTCGCAATCACTCGCAATCACTCGCATTCAGGTCAAGTACAACCCTGCCTGTGCCTCGAGGGCCAGCAGGAGCACCAAATGAGGCATATAATCAGCATGTAATCAGCATGCAATCAGGAGCACCAAATGAGGCACACGGCCGAGCGTCATCAGAATGCAATCAGAGAGGGCAATCAGAGTGCAATCAGCGCCACTCAGGGAGGGCGTCACCTGGAAGACCGATTTGGGCGGCCTGCCAACGGTCATCGCGCCAGTCCCCACAAGCGCACAGCCCTCGCCTTCGGCGAGCCAGCGCAGCGCGGGAAGGGAATTGGCGGCGGCTGCCAGGTGGACCGGGAGCATCTGCACCTGATGAGTGAGGCAATCAGAGGTCAGCAGTGGTCATCAGAGGTCATCAGTGGTCATCAGTGGTCATCAGAGGTCATCAGAGTTCATCAGAGGTCATCAGAGGTCATCAGTGGTCATCAGTGGTCATCAGAGGTCATCAGACCGGGAGCATCTGCGACTGCGGCGGGGGGGGTCGGAGGCATTCAGAGGCCATCGGAGGAACTTGAAGGCCATCCGAGGCCCTTGGAGGCATTCAGAGGCCATCGGAGGCCATCAGAGGAACTTTGAGGCAGTCAGAGGCAGTCAGAGGCAATCAGAGGCAATCAGAGGCCATCAGAGGCCATCAGAGGCCATCGCACCTGCTGACCCTCAGCCGCCGGCGGCAGGTGGCAGCGTAGGTTCACGTTGGCCCCCAGATTGAGCATGTTCATCGCGCCTCCGTAGTCGCCGGCGAGCATGTAGATCCTGAGCACAGGCGCAATCAGAGGCAATCAGAGAGGCCATCAGTGGCAATCAGCGAGGCCATCAGTGGTCATCAGAGGTCATCAGAGGCCATCAGCGAGGCCATCACCTGAACGCCTGCGCGGCTCCGTCACACGAGTAGCACACACGTACGTGCTTCTCACCAATGGCGATCCCTCCATCGCCGACTGTGAAGAGCGCAGGCATCGAGCGCATCGGCCATTTGAGGCAGCAGGCATCGCACATCGCGTGCCTGATGAGGGAGGCACTCGAAGAGGCGCTCAGTAAGGCGCTCAGTAAGGCGCTCAGTAAGGCGCTCAGTACGGCGCTCAGTACGGCGCTCAGGGGCACTCAGCCGCACTCGAGGAGGGCTAAGTGAGGCGCTCAGTACGGCGCTCAGGGGCACTCAGCCGCACTCGAGGAGGGCTAAGTGAGGCGCTCAGTACGGCGCTCAGGGGCACTCAGCCGCACTCGAGGAGGGCTAAGTGAGGCGCTCAGTACGGCGCTCAGGGGCACTCAGCCGCGCTCAGCTGCCTACCCGCAGTTACGGCAGTGGTGCCGCCGACGCACGAGCCCAAAGCCCTGCCCGCAACGGGTGCATGCGCTCCCGTCATCCCACACGGGCGGCGCGTCGTGTCGGGCGGATGCATGCGCCTCCCCTTCGCTCCCAAACGGGCCGAGCACGCTCGCGGGGCGGGCGCGTGCGGGGGGCGACGTAACGGCAGCCACGACCGCTTCCCACTGCCCACGGCCGTTGCGCCCCACCACCGTCGGAATGCGCCGGCGGGCCCGCGGTGCGTACTCTCTCTCGCCCGATGGTCGTGCGCCGAACAGACCCACCCGAACTGAACTCATCAGCCCGGCTGGCCCTGTGCGGCTGGCCGTGTGCGATGAGCTCATCAGCCCGGAGGGCCCTGTGCGGCTGGCCGTGTGCGCGGCGAGTGCCGCCGTCGAGGCTGGTGCCGCCAGAGCCGCGGACGGCCCCGTCACCAGGGCGGACGGCAGCGGTGGAGGTGGCGGCGCCATCGGATTGCCTCCGTCGTGCGCGGCATCGCCCGCCGATGAGGCGGCCGCGGAGACGGGCGCTGCTGACGGTGATGATGGTGATGCTCGCGGTGGAAGCCAAGGTGGCAGAGGCGCTGCGCTCCCTGCACCCGCAGCTGCTTCCGTCGGCCTCTCGAAGACGGTCTCGCCGTCCGTGATGGAGATCCAATAAGTCATGCCCGAGCCGGGCTCGACCTGCTCCTCCCAGCCCGCCGGCAATGGCTCTCCGTGCTGGGGAGGCAGCTCCTCGCTCGGATCGTCCCACGGGTCCGATCCGGGTCCAACTCGTGCGGGATACATGAGCGTTTTGTGGTTGCGGCGTCAGCGGGGTGCGCAATGGCGACGCTTGAGAATCCCCCCGTTCCGAGAGGACAACGCAGAAGACAGAACTTTTTGGTTTCGTTACTGATCGTCGAATCTAATAATACTGACGCGTGCCACAAAGTCTCCCAGGACTCACAATCGCTCGATAAAGCGCTCGAAATTTCGCCTTCGGAGTCGAACTGGGCGCTCTCGTGGCGCGATGCCGCGCCAATTGACGCGAACGCTGCTGCTGATGTTGCTGCTGCTAATCAGTCCGCCGTCGGTCAAAGGCAAGCGTCGGCAGGCCCAAAAGCAGAAGATGGCCACCAAGAAGCAGTGCGGCGAGGTCGAGTGCGCTGACGTGCATTCCGACGGCCTTGACAATTGCATCCTCAAATGCACGAGCCCAGCGTGCTACGAGGAGATCTACGCTGCTGACGAGCTCGAGCCAGGCGAGATCGACAATAAGCGATCACGCGACTTCAATGCTTGTCTTCAGCGGGTGATGCGAGAATCACAGCAGAAGCGAAGGGATGAGGCGCGAGCCGAGGTCACCGCGGCTGTGGAGAGCAGTGACGACGTGGAGTCGGAGGCGGGTGGTGAGGACGAGGACAGCCCAACACCGACAGCAGAGCCGCTAGCAGTGGAATTATAGGGTGGACGATGAAAGGGTTACGCACACTTATACACTTTGCATGACACACCTTCGACTCATAGGAATTAGGATACACGCAGCTTCAGCACCACGTCAGTCCCCGCCGCCATCCGAGAGAGCAACGTCGCGCCGGCCGCCGCTGGCGGACGACACAAACTCCCCGAAAGCCCACAGTCCCACGCACGAGCTCTAAGCTGCGGCCGTCGCTCAGGCCTGTACCGCCCCGGCGCGCTAGGCTGGCGGCGGTCGAACATGCGCGGCGCCGTTGGCCGGTTGGCGTTGCGCCGATCGCATGGGGCCCCGATGCGACATATCGTGATATGTCACATCCGATCCGGACCCCGCGGGGGCCCGTAGTGCCGAGGCCGGACCGGATGTCTCGCGACCGACCGCGAGCAGCACGCGATCAGAGTCAGAGAACAGACGGACCGCCGCAGTGTGGCTGTATGCATGTATGCATGTACGCATGGACGCTCCAAGCCGACACCATGGCGTCAAATTACAGTTGTACAGGAGGAAATTCTAGATGGCCTGCACCGTCGATCCGACGGCGAGACCGTTGCCGCCCGCAGAAGGAGTGCCGCGGACGCCACCCGATTGTGGCGAGCGTGCGTGCAGGGCGCCGGGTGCTCCCGCGATCGGCTGGGCTGCGGCCCACTTGGCCTCCCAACTGACCCCGCTTTGGCCGCGGTAATATTCCTCAAACTCCTGCCGCGTGTAGCTGTTCCCGTCGGCATCGATGCGCCTCTCGGCGCCGCCTGCGGGGTGCTGCGCGATCGGTCTCGCCAACGCCGTCAGCCGCACTGCTTGGAGCGCGGCGTGCGCGGCGCTGCTACTTGGGCGCGCTGCGAGGGTGGCAGAGCCCACCGGGAGCGAGGTGTGCTCTTCCGGACTGAATGGCGTGGCTCTGAGCCTTGGGACTGCTGGAGAGGCTGGGGGGGCTGGGGCGGCCGACGGGGCCCTGACGCCGCTCGCCCTCCTCGCCGCACGTGCCTCCGTTTCAGCAGAAAGGTCATAGGGGAACATCTGCTTCCACAGCATCAGCTGCTCGCCCTTATCGAGCCACATTCTCCCATCCAAGGTCACGTTCTCTGGGTGCAGCAACGCAATCCATGCCTTGAAGTTGACATTCGCGGGGCCGACGGCGCGCGCATAGTCGGCGAGATGGTCCCGCATCAGCTCGCGGCAGGCTGCCTCGCTGGCTGCAATGATGGCCTGAGGGTCCTCGGTCATTTCGACGCCGCTGTCGACCTTTCGCTTCTTTCGGGGCCGGCGCTCGCCAAACTTCTTCTTAGCGCGTTGCTTGTGACGATGCCGCTGAACCATGTGAACGAGTAGCGTGCACGCGCAAGCGGCCGCGAAAGCTCCAGCCATGATCCAAGCGATCATCGCCAAGGACGACGACGAGGCACTCTCGCTGGCCAGGAGCGCTGCGGCCGAGTTGCCCATGTTTGGTGGTGGCGCCGGCTCGACGAGACGAATGGTGGGCGTGCTGAGGACCGTCGCTCCAAGTGTGGCAGACAGAGCCGATGGCGGCTGATCCAAGGTATTTTGGACGCGCGAACGGCCTGATGCACTCGAAAGGAAGAAGGACGCGGTGACTGTGAGCGATCCTGACACGATGTTGAGCGCAATGGCGGAGGCTGTGACGCCAGTTGCACGAGCCAGCTGTAGAGTGAAATGGGTTGCGTTGAAGGACTCAATGGTGCCTGCAATCTGGAACGTCGCAACTAGAGATGGTTCCGTCTGAGGCCTTGACGGCGGTGGTGGCCTCGGCGACGGCGGTGGAGGGGACGGCTCTGGAGGGTCTGGCGATGGCGGCGGCGGTGGAGGCAGGTGAGGCTCGGGGAGGTTGTAAGAAGGGGGTGGGGGA
>Ga0210248_100549_pt1 | contig 33077 bp, 24 predicted proteins | sample ChrtobMetP3_32mM_FD_155493 | JGI IMG/M metagenome (GOLD analysis project Ga0210248, IMG submission 155493) | Chrysochromulina tobin associated microbial communities from unialgal haptophyte culture, Seattle, Washington, United States - P3_32mM | ecosystem: Host-associated > Algae > Haptophytes >...
CTCGTCGTGCTGTGGCTGGCACTGGAGCGACGCAGTCACCGGTGCTGGCGCCAAAACTCGTGTCGGTGCCGGCGTAAGTGGCATATCTGGGTGCCGTCGCCGTGGACGGCGACGCCGTCGGCATGCACCGTAAGCACATGTTCCATCATCACACCACAAAAAATAGCTTTCACAGCCATATCATTCACCCCCAAGTACGATTCGAAACGAAACTCGGATCGGCTGCGGGGAGCGGTCGGCTCCGGCTCTGCGGCTGTTGAGTCGGCCGCGGTTTCGGTCGTCGCGTTGTCGTGCGCCGCCCTGTGCGGGCGCGGGGTGCGTTGGTGGGTTGGGATGGTTGTGAGGTTCGTCTGTGTGATCCGTATGCCCGTGTGTGCCCGTGTGCGGGTGTGTCCCGGCTCTTTTCATGGCGTCCCTTCCTGAAACATTCACACCTTCCCGACGATGCGCATGCACAGGACGTACAGCGGCATGGTCCCTCTCACACAGAGTCGCGAGCTCGGCCGTGGGCGGGGCCAGCTGGTCAGGTTCGCGGCTGGGCTGCGCGCCACTGCGCTCGAGCTCTCCACACATCTCGAGCTGGCCAGCGCACACGCCGAAGAGATCACCGCCCTCTCTCTCGACTATGTTGATGCGCGATATCTGCTCTCTTCGTCAGGCGATGGTGCCATTTCGCTTTGGGACGTGGAGGACCGCGTCGTTGGCATTGATGCAAGCAGTCGGCCAGCAAATAGGACCGGCCCATCCGAGCCTCTGTGCACGCTTAGCCCCGGGAACAATCCTGATGCACATCGCAAGGCGGTAACCTGCGTGCAGTGGTTTCCTCAGGACACAGGCCTCTTCGCCACAGGTGGTTTGGACAGCTTTGTCAAGCTGTGGGATACGAATAGTCTTACCGTGGCGTGCGATTTCAAATTGCCGGGCCGCGTGCACTGCCTAGCCATGTCGCCCATTGCGACGATGCACACACTCATCGCCACCTGCAGCGAGGGCGTCACGGCTCTTTGCCTCTGCGATCCAGCCACAGGCAGTGCGGCGCATCGCATCCCAGGCCACCGTGCCTCCGCTTGGGCGGTCGCGTGGAGCCCGCGCGAGGAGCATCAGCTTGTGAGTGGTGGCGCCGACCGCTCCGTGCGCGTGTGGGACGTGCGGCGGGCGGGCTCCTGCTTACGAGCGCTCGATATGCACGACTCGGTGAGCGAGCGCCGCCGGCTGAGCGAATCAGTGCGCGGCGGTGCGCTCGCCCCGCTCGCGAAGCCAACGACGGTGCCGTCCGCTGTACGCGAGTTTGCTGCCCCCTCAGCGCATAGTGGTCCCGTGACGAGCCTCGCCTTCGTGGGCGAGGGCTTGATGCTGCTAACGGCCGGACGCGACCACCGACTGCGGCTATGGGACGCGCAGACAGGCGCCCACATGCTCGTGCACTATGCGGGCGCCTTCAACACCTCCAGGCACACGAAGCAGCTCGCCGTGTCCTCTGGCGGAGGCGGCGGGCTTGGGTGCGCGCGCGTCTTCTTTCCAAGTTCCGACGGCATCGCCGTGTACGAGGTGCTCACCGGTCGTAAGGTAACCACCCTCAAGGCGCACCTGGGCGAGGTCACCTGCTGTGTCGCCTCGCCGTGGGATGCACGCGTCTTCTCGGGCGGAGCCGACTGCACTGTGCACGCATGGACGCCACCGCCGTGTGGCCTGGCCAAGCCCACGCCGTGCGAGCAGCCAACACGAGACACAGGACCAACGGGCGCTGATGGTAGCGTGCACGTGGATGATGTGCTGGCGCCGCTGGCTCGCGGGGCCGAAACTGGGAGTCGCCCGGCCGTCGTCGAGCTCGATGACGTCGACGCGTGGAGCGACGACGAGGAGGAAGCGCCCGTCACGGCGCCCGCGCCTCGTGCTCGTGCTGGGCGGGGGCGCGGGCAAGGCGGCGTACGCAAGCGGCACCGCAGTTCGTGATGTCTAAGTCTCGGGCCCAGCTTGCGCTCGGAAGCGAACTTGGATACGAGCCGCACACCGCACGCGGTGGCTCGTTCACGTCAACCGGTGCGCTGACCGCGGTCGCGCACCTTCCTCGCCGGGGGCACCGCGCGCCGCGGCGCCCGGGCGCCGGGGGCCGCGTGGTCGCCGCGACTCTAGGTACTGTGTCTTTTGCGAGACACGCTTCGTTTGCAATCGAAAACACTATAAACTCCCACCCCAAACTGTGTCAGTCTTCCCAGCGTGCCACGACTCCGCCTCGCAAGAGCCGCGAAAGACATCCGGGGTTCCGGCCGCGCCGCAGTGCTTGGCGGCCACGGCGTGCGCGAAGCCCTTCAGAGTCGGCCCGTGTCTCGCCGACCCCCATGAGAATGCTCGCATACAGCACACCCAATCCCACGAGGAGTAAGGCCGCCACAGTATAATAGCCGGCGTGCGACTCGTCGTTCGCCATCGGCGCATGGTAAAGCTCAAGGCCATCACGAATCCGCTGCTGGCCCGAGCAGCTTACTGGCTGGCAGAAGCGCTCATCCATGACCTCAAACACAGTATGATGCAGGCCAGCGCGCTCACTGCTGACAATAATACAGTCGTGCATCAGGTGCTGGCAAAACGCACGGCGCGCCTCGAGCTCCACGGGACGGCAGGAGCTCCGCCCAGGCTGATGCTGACGCAAGGCAGAGACCCACGATGGGCAGCGAAGGATGTCACAGTACTCGGCGAGGCACGTTCCACCCGCTGCTGGAAGAGAGTCGGTGTGCCGTCGAACAAGGTGCGCGTCAATGTACTGCTCCGACTTGAAAACCTTGCCGCACAGCCCGCACCGCCATTGCCTCTGTGTCACAGGCTGCTTTGCGCGCTCGAAAAGCAGCAAATGGTCGTGCTCGTCGTGAAGCACGCAGTTCGACGAGAGCTGCGCTCCAAGCTGGCGCACAGCGGGCAGCAAACCGTCGGCGATGATCTTGCGTGCCTCTCGCGAGGCCTCGCGGTCGCACGAAGTCGCAATTTCGAGTCCCGCCATTACGATTCGAAGGGTGTTCACAACACCCCCACCGGAAATAGACACGTAGGGAGCCGGGACACACCGGGTGGGGGGAGCAAGGATCACACACGACACACACATGTGAACTCCGGTGTGTTTCGTGAACTCACTTGTTTATGTCGCAGTGCGGCGTCACCGACGCCGTCTGTGTGCCGACGCTGAGTGATGTTTGGCCAAAAAAAGGGCGAGTCGGTGGCACTCGCCGCATCGGCGGCGGACGCACAGGCGCGCTTCGATGAGCTCGTCGATCTGCTGGTTGCCGCCGGCTACCACCGTGCGCGCATCTCGTCGCTCGCGCCGTTTGACAAGATCGTCGGCGGCATGGCCTGGTGCATGACAGCGACGAGCGTTGACGTTGATGTCGAGTTCCTCGAGAATGCGACCATTGGTCAAAAGATCAAGATTGGTGAGAACATCGAACGCACGCTCAAGTTCATGAAGTGCCGCATCCCGCTCCAGGCGCACCAGATCCAGGGTCTCGACTACGCCGCCATCTTCCCCGTGGTGCAGTGGCTCGTCAAGCAGGCGTACGCTTTCCGAGAGGAAATTGCCGATGCCACTCGGCGTCTCTCTGCGAACCAGTTCGATCGCAATTACGTGCTGCCCGCCGACGCTGAGCTCGCCACACGCCGTGCCGCAGCGCGTCCGACGGGTCAGCGGCTCTGCACATGCTACGCCCCCGTACGCCGGTTCCGCCCAAAGAGTCATGGCGGCGCGTCGGTCGCCGCTCTGCACGCCCGCCGCGTGCTCATGGAGTTCGGCACGCAGGTGAGCGCCCTCGCTGCCGCCGAGGTGGCCGCCGCGGAGAGCGCCGAGAACTCAAAGGACAAGGCCAAGGGCAGCGCGGAGGAGGAGCCCGTGGACGCCGAGGCGGCTGCCAAGCTCGAGGAGGCGCTGACCGACATGGCGGAGACCAGCCAAGATGCCGAGCAGGGCGTCTCGCAGAACCGGATCGGCAAGCTGGTCCAAATGGGCGCGTCCGACATCCAGCAGGCGGCGCTCGAATTCGCCAAGAAGAGCGAGGCCCTCCTCTCGAGCGGCGAGATGGCGGCCGCCCACCGGCTGCGGGCCGAGCGAGAGGCCACCGAGCGGCAGCTCGAGCACGAGCGGCGCCAGCTCCAGCAAGTGGCCGATCGCGCAGCCGCCGTTGCGGCCTCCCTTGCGGCCGGCGAGGCCCTCAAAGCGCAGGTGCACAAGCAAATGGGCACCATTGCGGCCGAGCGCGCCGAGTTGGCGCGCGAGATGGCAGAGCTCGAGGCGCAGGCGGCGAGCGCCCCGCCGGAGGAGCTCGCCAAGCTGCAGGAGCTCGTGTTCCTTTGCGAGCGCATGAGCCAACAGAAGTCCGAGTTCAAGAAGCAGTGCGCTCGGCAGATGGAGGAGATGAACAGCGAGCTCGCGAGCCTCGAGCAGGATCAGGCGAAGAGTGCAGACGACGACGAAACGGCCAACCTGGTCGAGATCGAACGGCTGCACGCTGCGGAAGATGGCAAGGCCAGCCAGATGCGCCGGCTCGTCGGTCAAAAGGGGCGTGAGATCTCGGCTCTGCACCGACAGGTGGATGATATTCCCAGCAGCGCGGAGCTCATGCAGTACGAGCGCCGCTTTCGTGAGCTCAACCAACAGGTTGCAAGCAAGCTCGAGGAGACGAGGAAGTTCTACAGCCTCTTCAACACGCTCGAAGAGAAGAAGGGCTACCTCTCGAAAGAAGTGAGTCTGCTGAACTCAATCCACGAGAACTACACAAAAGCCGCCGCCGGAAACAAGGACCGCATCGTCGAGTCAGTCGAAGGGCTGCTCAAGAGCGTGCAACAGAACCTGCAAAAGGTAGAGCAACGCCTCAAGGATGCCGTCTCGGCGAGGGACGCGACGCAGCAACGCTACGACAAGCTCGTCGAGAAGCAGCGCAAGTACTTCCAGCTGGTGAAAGAGTACCAGGCTGAGTGCCAGCGCAATGAGATGCTGTCATCGTGAGGGCGCAAATCGTGCGCAGGCGTGCGTTCGCGGGTGGGAGGCGGCCTGGAAGACCGACGCTGTCACCGTGGTCTGACAGGCAAGTGTGTGTTGGGTCCGGGGCTTAATCCGGGGCGCGGGAGGGGGGCGCGAATATTAAGATAATTATTAATACGGCTTGACCTTCTTAAACACCGTTCTTTTGGACGATTGATTCGATGTTTTCAGCAATCCGTGTTTCCAAACGGACGGTAGCCCGTCTTGAGTGCCTTCCTCCTGAAGAGCTGCCACATCAGGCACACCACAGTGTGGTTGGCGTACGCATCATCGATGGAAGCAACCTGTGCGCCAGACCCGGCCACCTTGCGGTGAATGTGCGGATTGTCGGCTAGCGTGAAGGCGCAGCGCAACGCCTCATCAGTGACGCGCGTTTGCATCCCCACGAAGTCCACCATGCCGCGCAACACGGCGCCACGCTTGGAGGCATCGGTCAGGTCTTCGTAGGAGACCTGCAGCAGCCGGGCATGTTGCAACGCCCGAAACCGGCCGTAATGAAACCAGATATGCTTCCAGCTACGGGCGAGGCGCAGTGCGTGACGATGGAAAGTCGGCGCGTCGAAGCAGTCACGAAGCATGCCACCACTGTGCAAACTCTGAGACCGCAGCGCACGGCGACACATCACGCTTGTGCTCTCCGAGCCTAAGGGTCGGCCAACAACCAACTCTCTCCAATTCACATGCCGTTTGTACTCGGCCCAGATGGATCGGTACGGATCGCGCACGACAACAATTGCGCTGATGAAACGGAGCGGCTCACACTTGGCGTACTGGGGCTTACGCGTCACGTTGAACCGAAGCAAGCCAGAGCCATCAGGCACAAAATCAAAAGAATCGATATGAGATGGATGAGCCTTGACTGCAACTACGCTTCGATCGCACCGCCCTTCGCCCGGAAGTAAGGGTATGAGCGACGGGTCGCCGTATATAGACCCGGTGTAAGTGCCGGTTGAGTAATCAAGAAGCATGCGAAGCCACGTGTTTCCAGCACCCGGGAACGTCCAAAGGAGCGGCGGAAGGTGCCGAGCGCGCTGCAAGCGGGTTAAGAAGCGGCGATAGCCCCAGCGCCGCAGGCAGTAAGCTGCGTCCTTGGTCTGCATTTTTTCCTCGCAGTGAATTCACACATGAGCTTGGTTGTGTGTACCGTGGCCGGGCCGGGGCGCGGGGATGTTTAGCACGGCGGTTTGGCGCATGGCGGGAGCGGATCGGTCGTGGGGATGGCACCAGTAGTATATAAACACACAATGTTCGCAGCATACTTCGAGTCAAGCGCGCGCATGGCCAGACGCTACGTGTGGCGTTCACGCGCCTAATCACGCCATGGTGCCTGGGCCGTCTCCCGCAACAGGAGGTTCGATCGAGGTCTCGGGCGGTGGCAGCGTCGCCGTAGCCTGCCCCAAGCGTCCCACGACCGCCATCTGTAGCTGCGATGAGGGCAAAGCGTCGGCCGGCCATGGATGCTGATTCGGCAGGAACTGCGGCTGCGGCTGCAGCTGCCCATTCAGATGGTGGGGCAGTGCTTGGCGAGGATGCCCCGGCCATACCGTCAGCGGCTTGCTATGGCTCATCTGGTGCACTGCCGCAACGTGCTGTGCTGCCACGGGTCCAGAGGGCGCACCCGGCACGCGCGTAGCCGTGGCGCCTGTGGTAGCGTCGGCCCCATAGCAGGCCGGAGGGGCGACCGACGCCATCATCGGTGGTAGCACCAGCGAGCCTGTCGGCAGCATCCAGGTCCCCGGCACGCTGCTGGCGGCGAGGGCTGTGGACGCAACAGCCGATTCCTCAAGGCCCCGCTTGCTACCGACGCGCGCGACAAGCAACGGGTGCGACGCCGGGTGCACCTCGGGCGCAGGTGGCACGACGACGCTCGCGAAGAGCGGCACGACCATCTGGGGCGGGGGCGGTGCGAGGCCGGGGACGCCCGACTCCGAGGACGCCGCCGCCGCCGCGGCCGCCGCGAGCGTGGCCGTCTTAGCCGCATGCGCCGCGACTGTCGCAGCAAAGACGGCAGCCGATGGCTGCGCACGCTTGAGCTCCGTCGCGGGATTCTTGGGCTGTTTTGGCCGAGGCGCAACGGCGCTTGCATTCGCACGTTTGCGAGCCGGCGGGAGATGTACCGCTTGCATGGGCTGTTGTGGCCCCGGATGCATCGGAATCGCAAATGACATCGCCCCCAATCCTGCCCCTAATGACATCCCCAATCCTGCCCCTCCCGCCTTGGCCGTAATCGCCATCGCCGTTGGCGGAGGTCGCTGCGCCTGTAGAAGCCACCGCTGTTGTTGCTGCTGTTGCTGCTGTTGCTGCTGCTGCTGCTGCTGCTGCTGCTGCGGCTGCTGCGGCTGCTGCGGCTGCTGCGGCTGCTGCGGCTGCTGCGGCGGCTGCGGCGGCTGCGGCGGCTGCGGCTGCGGCGGCTGCGGCTGCGGCTGCGGCTGCGGCTGCGGCTGCGGCTGCCGCTGCCGCTGTTGCTGCTGTTGAGATGTCGTCCGTTGCGGCGGCGGCGGACCATCGGCTGCGCTTGCCCCAGCAGGAGCGCTCCGCTTGGCCGCTGCTGGCGTTGATGATAGAGAGCTCCCGCGGCTCTTGAGCGAGGATGCGGGTCGAGCCGACGATGTCGACGGCTCGGTCGAGACACCAGCTCGCAGCATGTCGCTGAAATCGACGATAGCATCGTCGGGCTGCTGCGGCACGTCGCAATGGCTGTGACTTCGATCGATGTTCATCTCGCAGAACCAGGGCTCCCCCTCTCCGCTGCCTGTGCCGTCAGGGACGATGCGCCACTTGCCACAGCTATCGCATTGGAGCCACGTGCAGATCATCTCGTTGCTATCGTCAGCATCGTCTAAGTCATCGAGCGGCGCTGCCTCCTTGGGTCGCCTCGGCCGGGGAGGGCGGGGAGGGCGGCTTGGCGGGCTGGCAATCGTCTGCAGAAATAGCTGCACACGCCCGCCCGGGAGCACCTTGCAAAGTGCTGCGACGGGCCCTCGCTCGGCCGCATCGGCGGAGGTGCTGCCGCCGGCCTCAGCAGGCTGCCCCACCTCGCCCCGTCGACGCAGGTCGACGCGTTTGACGCGAAGCCGCAGCCGCACCTCGTTGTTAGCGCCACGCACAGACACGTGCGCAAAGACACGCGGACCGAAGCGCTTGCCCGGGCGGCCAAGCAGCACGCCTCCCTCGCCGTCCGCTCGCAACCGCTTCGGGGCGCCGTCCGCTCGTGGCCGTTTCTTGGGCGAGCCGTCATAGCTCGGGCTGGCCATGCCGCTGCCGGACGCGGCGGCCTTTTCGGCGGCGGCGGCGGCGGCCTTCAGCTCGGCGGCTGCGCGCTCCGCCATCACGGCCGACTTGAGCAGCTGCCCGCGCTCCGAGTAGAAGAACTCGATGACCTGCGGAAGCGTCTTGTGCTGTAGCACTCGGCGGTGGATGACATGGAGGTTCTTGCCGTCGCGACGCATCCCGTCGGTGAGCGCCGCCTCCTCGGCTGCCGTCCACGGCGGCTGCGCGCCTGGGAAAGCGTCGAGGCTCGTCGTGCGGCTGCGCGTCGATCGCACGAAGCCCTGCGGCTGTCCCTCGCTCACGCTCGCGGCGAGGTGACGCAGCGAGAGGTGGAGCCCCACGCGCAAGCCCGCGCGACCACGCACGAGGCTCGTGCTCGCCACAACGGGCGCGTCGGGTGCCAGCAGCTTATCGACACCGATGGCGGTCGCCATCGAGTGCGTGGCGGCGAGCACGTCGAAGTCGTGAGCGTGAAGCAGTTGCAGCGCGACTTCGGACGAGTAGCGTCGTTGGGGCTCGGCGGCCGCGTACAGCTTCTGCGCAGCGGCGAGGTAAGCAGGCACGTGGATGCCATCCGCCTCCGCACGCGCCGGGTCCCAAACGAGGGCATCTTGGCGCGAGCGGCACGCGGCCGCGGTTGGGCAGCATGCCTCAGGCTCGACCTCGATCTGGTACTGCTCGCCCACCGGGGGCTGGAAGCGCCAGACGCCGTCCTCGAGCACGGCGATGCGCGTGCTGCTTCGCTCGAGCGAGAAGTTATTGAGATACTGCGACTCCTTGTGCTGATGCGTGCGCCCGGGGCGTGCGAGGGCGCCTTTGGACGTTGTTGGGCTGTCATCACCCGCCTCGCGCTCGCGCTTCGCCTTGCCACCAGCGCTCGGCAGGCGCGCGCGCAACACCTCCCGCGGCACCTCGTCTGGTGGCGGCTTGGGCGGGCGCATGGGCCGCAGGTCGCGCCCGCCTTTTTTGGCCGCCGAGTCCGCATCGTCCGCCGCGCTGCCAGTCGTGGGGCCGAGGCCGAAAAGCGCCCGATCGAGCAACGGATCGCCACAGGACTCCTGCCGTGCCTCGCACGTCTGGAAGCGGCGGTCTTCCGCCTGCAAACACGTCCATCGATCGGCCGCTACCCCCCTTGGCGAAGCTGTACCCCTGCGCCATTTGTTGCATTCATCGCACTGGATCCAGATGCTGAAGATACACACCCCGCGGCTGCCTACGCCGCTGAGACCGTGCTTGCCATCCGGGCTGGGTGCTGGTGGCACGGAAACGACGGGCGAGGGAAGCACGCAGCCGCCCTCGTGCGGCTCGAGCAGCTGCACGCGGATCTTGGTGGTCGAGGTGGGCGGGAATGGCGAGGCGCTCAAGAGTGGGTACGAGTTGGCGCGGCTGCTGCTAAACTCGGCGCTCGCCGGCGAGGCGGGCGGTGGATCGAGCTCGGGCAGCTGCGTCGCCCGCGAGCGATCGCGCGCCTGCTGGATGGCGGCCTCGCTATCCTTGGGAGCCGCGCACGTGAGCTGCGCATGCAAATCCGCTGCAGCGTCGCTCGCCGCCCTCGCCGTCGGGTAGCGACCTATGTGCTCATCGGTGCCGCTGCGGATGAGGCGCGCGGTCCACTGGTGCGCATGCCGGCTCACTCCGATAACGAAGGGTGCCGCCGCTGAGCTTGCGTCGTCGGCGCCGCCAGAAGGGCTCTGCGGCAGCTTTGGCCGATACGTGTACTGGTTAGGGTGCTTGGGCTTCGCTATGCTGTCTCCCGCCGCCACCGCCGCCGCCGCCGATGGCGCCAATGACGCCGATGATGCCGCCGTCTTGGGCTTTCCATCCTTGGCGTCAGCGCCTGCGTCCTTGTCGCGATACGTGTACTGGTTGGGCTGCTTGGGCCGCTGCTGCTGCGGCTGCTGCTGGAGCAGCTTGGGGGAGGTCACCTTGGGCGAGGGCTGCCTGACCTTGGCATCGTCCGACGAGGAGCCCGGCGCGTGAACGCGGTACGTGTACTGGTTGGGATGCTTGCCCGTCGGCGACTCCTTGCGAGCCGAGCCTGGCTCGTGCTGCTGCTGCAGCTGCTGCAGCTGCTGCTGCGGCGACGGCGGCGGCGGCTGCGCGGCGGCCGTTGCCGCCTGTGCCTCGCGGAGCTTGGTGTACTGATTCGGGTGCGGCTTCTTAACGGGCGGCGCCTCGCTCGCACCCGTCGCGAACGTGATGGGCCGCTTGGCCATCTCCTGTGCTGCTGCACTCGCCGGCGCCGAGCGCTTGCGCGGGCTGCGCTGCTCTGCAGAGGCGGCGCCGTCGTCTCCGTCCTCATCGGGCGCACCGCCGCTACTGTTCGCACCTGCTAACCCTCCTCCTGCACTGCTGCCGCTGGCGCCGGAGCTGCCGCTGCCGCTGGTACCGCCGCTAGCGCTGGTACCGCCGCTGGCGCTGGTGAGGGAGCTCCTGCTGCCGATGGCGCCGGAGATGCCGCTGCCGATGATTTTTGACTTCGCGACGGCGGGAGCGCTGCGTTCCTTAGCCGCACGCGCTTGCGCGGCCAAGTCGTCAACTGGTGCGCGCACGCGCAGCGCCTTCGGGTCCGCAGGCACTCGGGCGGCGAGCTTCTCTCCGAGCCGGTAGATGCTGCCAGAGCCCGTGATGACGTAGGTTGCGTACCGCGTCTTCTCCGGCACGATTGAGGTGGTCATCTGCTCGCCCTCCTTGAAACCCTTTTTGCCGTACACGCGACCCGCGATGCTGCCATCGGAATTGTACTCCCACTGCTCGAGGATGGGGTGCTTATGCAGGTCTGGCGGCTCCGCGATTGGAGCTGCTGCTGCGTCGAGCGGCTCGGAGGAGGCAGTCGCAGAGCCTGCGTCGAGCTTGACCGCCGCCGGCTCGAGCTCTGGCTCTTGCATGCGGCCTTGCCGCTCCGGTCGCCAAGCGTCTGCCTGACGGCCTGCCAGGAAAAGGGCCAGACGGACACAAGTTGCTTGTTGTCCCCTCGTGCCAAAATTGGGTACGCCGCCCTTTCCTCTCGCCGTCGAACATGTGAAGTTGCTGCGGCGTGCAGTGAAACCGTCGTACTTCGCCGCCGTCCGGGGCTCTCTCTCGCGATCGGCGAGTGTGGTCGCCAGGGGCGCTAAGAGACCAACGTGGAAGAGGTACGGCAACACGTCCGCGAGATGGGTCGCGAGGCGCTGGCCGTGCACCTCGGCGAGTCGCTGGAGGCACTCGAGCGCTTCCGTGTGGCACGTGAGGGGACGTGCGACCACTCGCTAGTGCCTCAGCTGCAAGGGCGGCTGCTCGATGCCGTGTGCCATGTGCTCACCGGCGTTTCCACTTCGGAGTGGGCAAGCACCTCAGCGGCGGCGGCAGCTCACGGAAGGCTCGGCGGCGCCGGCCTCAGGCTCGGGCCTGAGAAAGTTCTTGAGAAGTTGTCGCAGCAGCTCTCTACCTCGTCCACCTCCGGCGGCAGCGGCTGCGGTAGCGGTGGCGGCGGCGGCGGTGTTGCCACCGGCGGCGGCAGCAGCGGCGCGAGCGGCGCGAGCGGCAGCGCGACCGAGGACGCGGAGCGAGCGGCGCAAGTGGAGCTCGCGCTGCACACCCTTGGCAGCTTCGACTGGACAGGCTTCGAGCTGCGCCAGCTCCATGCTTTTGTGTGTGCGTGTGTCGCACCCTATCTCGACAATCTCCATGCGTCCACGCGCCGCGCCGCAGCAGTTACGTGCTGCCGACTCTTTGCAACTGACGATGCGAGCGTGCACAGTGCCATCGGCGGCGGTCATTGGCCTCCGTCCGCTTTGGGTGGGTCGGACGACGACGTCTCGACCACGGAGGTGCCCACGGAGGAGATGGCGGGTGCACACGAACGCCAGCTGATGGCTGAGACTGTGCTCGAGCGCGTGCTCATTGTCGGCGTCGCCGACCCTGCCAGCGAAGTACGCCTTGCGGTGCTCAGGGAGCTTACGCCTGCCTTCGACCTTTCGCTGGCGCAGACGGGAAAGTGGGAGCTAGTGATGCTCGCACTGAGCGACGAGAACGTGGGCGCGCGCGAAGCGGCCATCGCGGTACTCGGCCGACTGGCCAGGCTCAACCCGGCCCACCTGATGCCCGCGCTACGCACGCACCTCTTCGATCTGCTCATCGAGATCGAGCACAGCCCGAGCGGCGTGCGCCGTGAGGACGCGGCCCACCTGCTCGGCAAGCTCGTGTGCGCTGCACCGCAGCTGATCAAGCCATACGCGAGCACGGTGCTTCGCGTGCTGCAGCCGCAGGTGAGCGATTCGGCCGCCGCGCTCGCCAGCCTGGGGGAGCTCTCCGTCGTCGCCGGCGGCGCCGTCGGCCCGTCGATGGCGCAGCTGCTTCCCCAGCTGCTGCCCCTGCTCCAGGATCAGTCGTCCTCGTTCAAGCGGCGCGTGGCGCTGCATGCACTCTCGCAGCTGCTGCGTTCGACTGGCTACCCGTCGGAGCACGCAGTCTACGGCATCGCCTCGCCCTCAGCGATGCTACTCTCCACACTCCTTGCGATGCTCGGCACCGAGCAGGAGCCTAGCACACGCCTCGAGCTGCTACGCTCGCTCGGCACGCTAGGCGCTCCCGATCCGAGCACACAGATTCAGATCCAGCTGGCACGCCAGCGCACCGCCTCTGCGGCCATCGGCGGCGGCATCGGGCGTGGCGACCTTGCCAGCGAGCGGTCGCCGGCGAGCGACCTCGACGACGACACCATCGAGCCAACGCATCCCGACTTTTACCCAAGCGTCGCGCTGCGTGCGCTCACTCGCATCTTGCGTGACGCGTCGCTCTCGGCGCAGCACGGCATGGTCATCTGCGCGATGGTGGGCATCTTGCGCAGCCTGGGCGGTGCCTCGCAGTGCCTGCCCTTTTTGCCCGTCGTGCTGCCGCGGTTGCTGCATACGGGCCACAATGGCGGTCCTCAGCTGCGCGAGGTCGCCCTCGAGCAGCTTGGCCACCTGATCGGCATCATCGGGCTGCACGTGCGTGGCTACGTGCCCGCGGTGCTTGCACTTGCTCAGGAGCATCTGCACCTGCCGAGCAGCATCCAAGTGCACTGCATCGCTGTGCTCGAGCAGCTGTGCCTCGCACTGTGCGACGAGTTTCAGCGTCATCTCGCGACGCTCATGCCCAAGCTGCTCGCCATCCTGCACTCGGACTGCACCGAGCGCCGACGGCCCACGCTCAAGGTGCTGCACGCGCTCGGGGTCTTCGATCAGAATTTACAGGAGCACCTGCACCTCGTCGTGCCTGCTGTGCTGCGCCTGTGCGAGCAGCACGACGCGCCGCGCCACGCGCGCTCGCGCGCCGTGAGGCTTTTCGGCCGGTTGTGCTCACGCCTCGACCTGCGAGAGTACGCGTCGCAGCTGCTCCACGGGCTCATGCGTGTGCTGCGCGGCGCGGCCGACGAGGAGCGCAATCACGTCCTCGCCACACTCTGCGCACTGCTCAGTAGCCTTGGCGCCGATTTCGCCGTGTTCGCGCCGCCCGTGGTCGCGGAGCTCAAGGAGCTGCAGATCAGCCACGCCCTCTTCGACGAGCTCGTCGTGCCTCTCTGCCGGCCGGCACCCACGGGTGCCCCACCCTGCGACGCGTCCGGCGAGCTGGCGCCATCGGACGGCCTGGAAGACCCTTTCGCAGGCCTCACGCTTCACGGCGAGTACGAGGCGCGTCGGCTTCCGCTGCCGCCGCCGACCCTGCCTTTCACAAAGCAGAAACGCGCGCAAGGTGTCCAGAGCGGCATTCTCGACCCGCTCGACGACGAGGACGGCGAATTTGAGGCGGACGCGGACGCGAATGAGGCCTCCCCCTTCGGCCACACGGAGCGGAACGCGTCCAAGTCGAGCCACGTCTCAGCGGAGGTTGGCTACCCCTCCTCTGCACTTGTCGACCAGAAGAGCCTCGAGGCGGCGTGGGAAGTGCCGCAGCACTCGACGCGCGCCGACTACCACGAGTGGATGCGCCGCCTCTCCACAGAGATCATCCTCCGCTCTCCGTCCGCTGCGCTGCGCGCATGCGCGTCGCTCGCGCAGGTATACCAACCGCTCGCTCGCGAGCTCTTCAACGCCGCCTTCCTTGCGTGCTGGAGCGAGCTCGGCGTGCAAGGCTACCATGATTTGGTCGTGCGCTCTCTCGAAACCGCCCTCGATGCGGACAACATGTCTCTCGAGGTGCTGCAGCCTCTGCTCAACCTTGCCGAGTTCATGGAGCTCGTCGACAAGCCGTTGCCCATCGACATTTGCAAGCTCGGCGCGCTCGCGGAGAAGTGCCATGCGTACGCGAAGGCGCTGCACTATCGCGAGGTCGAGTTCCACGACCACCCAGCTGAAACAATCGAGGCGCTCATCTCCATCAACAACCACCTGCAGCAGCCGGAGGCGGCCAAGGGGATCCTCTCGTACGCGTCCAAGCTCTACCGGATCGAGCTCAAGGAGTCCTGGTACGAGAAGCTGCAGCGCTGGAATGACGCGCTGCACGCGTACGAGCGCAAGCAGCAGGAGGACCCAGCCAACCTTGCCTGGACGGTCGGGCGCATGCGCTGCCACCACGCGCTCGGCGAGTGGCAGACGCTCGGCGAGCTCGCACGTGAAACGTGGGACTCGCGCCAGCTCGCCACGGATGCGCCCTCGAAGGCGGAGGTCGCACGCCTCGCCGCCGCGGGCGCATGGAACCTACGCAACTGGCAGGAGATGGCGCGCTACTGCGCGAGCATGCCCGAGGATGCCGTCGAGACGAGCCTCTTCCGCGCGGTGCTCGCCGTGCACACTGGCGCCTTCCCGGCAGCGCAGGTGCACATTGACCAGGCGCGACGGCAGCTCGACTCCGAGTTCACCGCGCTTGTTGGCGAGTCGTATCATCGCGCGTACCGGATCATGATTGGCGTGCTGCAGCTCTCCGAGCTCGAGGAGATCATACTGCACAAGCAGCAACCGGCCGCGATGCCGTTGCCCTTGCTCATGCGCATGTGGCAACATCGGATCGGGTTGGTCCAGCGCGACGCCGAGGTGTGGCAGGAGATCCTCTCGGTGCGCTACCTGGCTGTGCCGCCAGCGCAGGATCCTCGTACATGGCTCAAATTTTGCTCGCTCTGCCGCAAGGCGGGGCGTAGCTCGCTCAGTCGCAAGCTGCTAGTGCAGCTGCTCGGTGTGGACCCCGAGCTACACCCCGCGCACGACCTCGGCAGCGCCGAGCCCGCCGTCGTGTTTGCCTTCCTCAAGCAGCTGTGGGATGATGGCTCCCGCCCGCAAGCGCTTGCGCGCATGCAGAGCTTTGTGCATGATCCGCGTAGCACGAGGGACCCCAAGCTGGCCGCCAAGACCTGGCTCAAGCTGGGGCAGTGGCAGCGCGCGCTGCTCACGGAGGTGCACGCGCTCGACACGAAGAGCATCAGCGTGGTGCTTCAGAGCCTAGGACACGCGACCGACCTCAACCCTGAATCGTACAAGGCGTGGCACGAGTGGGCGATGCTCCACTTTGAAGCTGTCTCGCAAGGGCAGGGCCTCGCGTACGTGGTCCCGGCCATCAGTGGCTTCGTGCGCTCGATTGCCCTCGGCCGCGAGCGCGCACTCCAGGACACGTTGCGCCTGCTCACGATGTGGTTCAAGTACGGCGCTAACCCGGCGGTGGACGAGGCCGTGCAGCACGGCTTCGACACGATCCCCATCGACACCTGGCTGCTCGTGACGCCGCAGATCATCGCCCGCATCCACAGCCCGATTGTGGCCGTGCGGCGCTCCGTGCATCTGCTGCTCAATCGCGTCGCGAAGGCGCACCCGCAAGGCCTCATCTACCCGCTCACCGTGGCCTCCAAGTCGATGTCCGAGCCGCGGCAGAGCGCGGCGCTGCGTGTGCTCCAGGAAATGCGACGGCAGTGCGACCATCTAGTCGAGCAGGCGTCGCTCGTGAGCGAGGAGCTCATCCGCACGTCCATCCTGTGGCATGAGATGTGGCACGCGGGCTTGGAGGAGGCGAGCCGCCTCTACTTTGGCGCGAAAGATGTCGAAGGCATGCTCGCGACTCTCAAGCCGCTGCATGAGATGCTGCTCGAGGGACCCGAGACGATGCGCGAGGCGTCCTTCCAGCAAGCCTTCGGCCAAGATCTGCAGCGAGCGCATGAGCACTGCCAACGCTACCAGCAGCTCGTCGACCGCGCAGATCTCGCGCGCGCCGAGCTGCACGCGGCCTGGGACATCTACTACCACGTCTTTCGCCGGATCTCGAAGCAGATTGCAAAGCTCACCCTGCTCGAGCTGCAGCACGTCTCGCCAAAGCTCCTAGAGGCCAAGGACCTCGAGCTCGCAGTGCCCGGCACGTACCAGGCCGGTGCGCCGCTTGTGCGCATCCGCTCGTTTGCGGCTTCGATGACGGTGATCGCCTCGAAGCAGCGACCGCGCAAGCTGACCATCCACGGCAGCGACGGCTCGACGCACGCCTTTCTGCTCAAGGGGCACGAGGACCTGCGCCAGGACGAGCGCGTGATGCAGCTCTTCGGCCTCGTCAACACGCTGCTGAGCACGGATCGCGACACTTCGAAAAAGGACCTCACCATTCAACGTTACTCGGTCGTGCCGCTCTCGCCCAACTCGGGGCTCATTTCTTGGGTGGCGCAGTGCGACACGCTGCACGCCCTCATCAAGGAGTACCGCGAGGCGCGTAAGATCTTGCTCAACATCGAACACCGGCTGATGCTGCAGATGGCCCCCGACTACGACGCGCTGCCGGTGCTCAACAAGCTCGAGGTGTTTGAGCACACGATGGAGAACACCAACGGCCATGACCTTGCGAGGGTGCTCTGGCTGCGCACGCGCAATGCGGAGCACTGGCTGCTGCGTCGCACCACATACACACGCTCCCTCGCCGTGATGAGCGTGGTCGGGTACATCCTCGGGCTGGGCGACCGGCATCCCTCCAACCTGATGCTTGATCGACTCACGGGCAAAATCTTGCACATCGACTTTGGCGACTGCTTCGAGGTGGCTGTGCACCGCGAAAAGTTTCCAGAGAAGATCCCCTTCCGGCTCACGCGCATGCTGGTCACAGCTATGGAGGTCAGCGGCATCGAGGGTAACTTCCGCTTCACGTGCGAGTCGGTGATCTCGATGCTTCGCAACAATAAGGACTCGGTACTCGCGATGCTCGAGGCCTTTGTGCACGACCCGCTCATCAACTGGAGACTGCTCGTGCGCCCGTCGCAGGAGGACGTTGCTGGCCGATCGCGCTCGGCGGCTGATCGCTCGGCGAATGGGTACGGGGCGAGTGGGTACGGGGCGAGTGGGTACGGGGCGAGTGGGTACGGTCACCGGCAGCGCCGGATGGGCTCCGATGCATCAGGAGGCGGCCACGCAGGTGTACGCTCGCGCTCCGCTAGCATCATCGTCGCGCCGGAAGAGGTGGCCGGTGTGCTCGGATCGACGCAGGCCCAGCCGGCCGCCGTGGCTGCGGAGCGCTTCTCGGCGGCACGCGGGCAAACTGGCGCCACCTCGCTCATCGACCATCCCGCCTCGCTCATCGGAACCCCGCACCTCGACGCGATGGCGGCCGACGTGCCCGAAAGCTCTAGCGTGACACTCTCGCGCCGGAGCCGCGCGGAGCCACTGCAGCTCCAGGAGGAGCAGGATGAGCAGGCGCTCAACGATCGGGCCGTCTCTGTGCTCCGCCGCGTCAAGTCGAAACTCGCTGGCAGCGACTTCCCAGACCAGGCCCCCACCCTCGACGTGGCCACACAGGTCAACCGGCTCGTCGTCGAGGCGCAATCGGAGCTCAATCTGTGCCAGCTCTACATCGGGTGGTGCCCGTAAGTCGCCGATCATGCTCGAACCTGCTCCGCCTCTGATATCTCGAAGAGTCTCACCCAGGGTCATTCCTCGTATGCGGATCACAGGTTTTGGTGATCGGCATTCGAATATCTCGCCCGTATCCCCCCTCTTGCCTTGGAGCTGGCCCTTGTCCAGTCACCAGTGGTCTCTTCGAGGGTCTCTTCGAGGGTCTCTTCGAGGGTCTCTTCGAGGGTCTCTTCAAAGTGGGTCGTTGCGTCGTTTGCGGTTACAGTACAGGGCAAACCAGATGCCGCAGCGCGAGCACGCGAGCCGTGATACCGGACCGTTTCCGGGCCGTCCTCCGGCGCCGGCCGGCGGGCAGGACAGGCGAAGCCGTTGCCGATCGGACGTTACCTCACTCCTCGCCAGGGGAACTTAAATCGAACATGAGAAGAAGCTGTACCGCGCTATTTAGCCCCACCCGGCGCAATCCGATCCGATCGACGAACATCTGACCCGCGATTGATGACCTGGTAGCGGTTTGACCTATTACTGAACCGTGAACGGGGAATACTGTACCTACAAGACACGGCATACTCACAGTAGAGTATCTCAGAACCAGCAACCAGCGTGCCCGCGCGTTGGTAGGTGTTTGCCGTCGATAAACTGAAGGGGGCGCGCCGCATCCCCCGGGCGACACCGCGGGTGCGCGGGGCCGTGTGGCGCGGCCGCCTCCCGCGTCCCGGACCGACCGCACCATCGCCACCTCCTCTATTGGTATAGCCTATTCCCGCTCGTTGCCTGGATCGTCGGGCTCCTTTAATACTCCAGTCATAAGAAAATAATAAGAAAAGTTGGTGAATCCAACAGTTACAGGTAGAGCTCTACGCTGCTGCGCTCATCAGTAAGCTCATCCGTTAACAGCGTGCCCCGTCAGACTTCAGTGTATCAGTTGGATGCGCTCAGCCGCCGAGAGCTTTGAGCTTGTCGCGTGCGGCATCACAGGCCTTGGTCACGGCCTCGATCTTCGCCTGGATTCTGGCACGGTCCTCGCTTCTTGAGACCTGCGTGAGGATGGTTCGGAATTTGGCAAGCTCTGCTAGATGACGTTGCAGCTCCGCGTGGGCCTGCTGTTGGGCCACCGGGTCGGCAAACACCGTCGGACCAGTTCGCGGGGCGGCAGAGGCGGCCCCAGGAGCTTTGGCCGGATGCACTAGGGCCGATGAGACAGACGACGGCTGCGCCGAAGGCTGCGGTTGCTGCATCGGCAGCGCCATCCGCTGCTGTGGCGGCAACGTTACAGCAGCCATGTGCAATATATCTGGCGCCTGTTGCCTGGCTGCCGAGAACGGATGCTCCCGCTGCATGTGCATGGGAGGAGGGTCTGCTGGCCGGCCGCCTGCGCTCGACGACGCTGCAGCCAATGACTTGGACGGAACCGGCAGAGACAAGCGAAGCGGAGCAATCGCTGGTTGCGCCGCCGGGATAGAACTGGCAGGAGGACCTGCCGGCTTCTCTGGCAGTGGCGGCCTCACCACCAGCTTCATCTTTAGTGACGGCGGCATCGCAGCAGGTGGTGGCGGTGGCAGCGGCTTCTCGATGGGCACCTCCTGCTCGACCTTGATGAGCTCAAACTCGGGTTTGAGTGAGCCTCCACGCAGCGCCTCGAGCTCGACGGCGACATGTTCCACCTCCGCCGGATCGCGTGCCGGCCGCTTGCGCCACTTTCGCCTTCGGATGTCCACAGCAGGAGGAGTGAGGCCATCGGGGAGCTCTGCAGCTGCCGGCGACGCCGCGGCTACTAACGGCTGCGTGACAAGCACGCGACCTATCTCTCCCGCCTTGAAGAAGGTGCTGCCGTCGATTGACTTGTGCACCTCCACGACCGTGGGAAGCGATGTCAATGATGCATGCAGTGGCATACCATCCACGTACACTTCCGGATTCCCATTGGGCGCAAATGCAACCTCGAGTCGCACGCCCTCATCGCCGGCAAGGAACTTGCGAAGACGCACACCCACGTCGTCGGGCACGTTCAACAGCATGAGCTCCTCTCTTGAGTCGGTCATCTCGCTCGCGCGCTCCCAAAGTTGCCAAGTTTTACCAAGTTTCCATGACACTTTTGCAACGAAGATATACTCAGAAGTTCAGGTATTTCACGCTGCTTGGGTGTGTGTGCGCGCATGAAGCGCGCATATGTAGGCAGATACTTGACACTCTTCCATGGCTTCTGGCCCATTTTACCTCACTCATCCTTCTTAATTGCTTAATTCATGGAAACATGCACTCCGTCGTGCAGTTTTGCAGTCCCATGTGACATGAATAGTAGCTCCTACCTATAGCTCACCGAGCCGGTCATGACTTCTTCCGCCGGGGCTCGTAGCACCTTGCACAGAGGCACACCTTCTGCGGACCGTTTGGTCTGCCGTGGATGTCGCACACGCGCGGACGGGCGCGTGCGCGGGCACCTGCCGCTTCCTGCTCTCGCCGCGCCGCCCGGGAGAGTAGCCGTCGTCTCAGGTCCAGCGACTCATCGACCTCACTCATCGACTCGTTCCACCGGCGAAGCGCATCCTGAAAGTCGGGGTGCACCTCCCAGTCTTCCTTGAGAGCTGGTTCCGAGCACAGCTTCAGACAGCAGCTGTGAGATGTGATAGGTGAAGCCCCGACTCTACAGCGGCCGACTGCGCTCCAGTCGGCTAGCCGTTCGTCAAAGGCATTGGCAGCCTCGAGACATTTCAACTTTGACGCGGCGCGACGAGCGGAGAGCGGCACTAGCAGAGCGATGACTGGGTACACCGTCGGCACGCCAAAGCTATAGCTTGCGCAAAAGGTGGCACGCCGTGCACGCGGTGTGGACGACAGGTGCTCGAGCTGCCAGTCGTCTGGCATCCGCGAGGCGAGCGCGAGAGGCGGCAGCCTCATCACCCTAGACCCTTGTGCCTTGAGACTCTTGGACTGAACGAAAGTTGCGCGGCTCCACACTTCGCTCTTGCCCCATCTCCGCGAATGCATGCGACCCCGTAGCCCGTAAACATTTCGTCAAAACTCGTGCGAAATACGTCTGAAACGCGCGTATATCGAAAATGTGTCAACACATCAACCGCACATACGAGCATCATGCAGCTCGGCGGTCGGACAGCGCCCGAGCCCAAGGACGCGACCGTCAGCCAAGACTCTATGTGTTTGCCCGCGGAGCTGATACAGGGCCGTGGCACCATGCGATATCAGGACGCATCTCAGAGCGCCAGGACTTTGTAGGGGCCCAATTTCGGTGTTTCTAAGCCTTCTTCGCCTTCATCTTCTTCTGCGAGGCATAAATGAGGCTCCACTTGGCAAGCGCAGCCTTCTGCAAGTCAGAGCGGTAAAACGTCTCCGACGTCTGCTTCTTGATCGCCTTTGCGATCCGGCGGAAGTCACGTGTGTACGTAACCTTCTTCAATGCCTTCGCTGGCTTGCCCACGCTCGCTTTATCTGTGCTCTTCGTCGTGAGCACCACACCCTTCTCGCCCGCCGAGGCGAGATCGATCGTCTTCGAGTTTGCCAGGCCAGAGTACTTCCAAGCGTTCAGCCCCGTCAGATTGTTGGGCTCAGTCGTGAATTCGGCACCGCGCGGGCCCATGCCGCTACGGCCAACCTGCTTGCGGCGCAGCACGTGGCAGCTCGTGTCACGCACAATGCCCCAAATGAGCTCGTTGCTGATCGACATTGAACACGCTCAGCGGCCGAGGTACAGACTGCGGCAAACAAAGCGGCCAGTCAGAAGAGTCGTGAGGTATCGTCGTGCTGCGCGCAAGGAGCCACAAAGGCTCTTGGCGGCCTGGCCCACAGCAAGATTGCACCTCCGCCTTGAGGAGGTCGGGATTGACAGCCTGGCCAGATGCAGCAAAGCAGCCGGCATCGACGCACAGTGTGGCCAGGCAGGCAGGCAGGCAGGTAGGTAGGCTGGCTGGCACCAGTGGCAGCGGCAAGGATGGGCTGAGAGCGCACCGCTACAAAGAGAACGTGGGCAAAAAAAGCGCTGGTTCACGCCTCGAGCCTGTGAAGTGCTAATGAAAGCTGCAATCAGCCGTGCGAAAACTAGCCCAGAGGGTGGGGTTGGGTGATGTGGTGTGGGGGGGGGGGGGGGAGGTGGGGTGGGGGGGGGGGGGGGGGGGGGGGCGCTGCCGAGAGCTCTCCACATCTCCAAGTCTTCGTCTTGTTCGAAATGCAAACCTATAAGATCGCCTCGCCGGATGACGAGCAGGCCGCAAGGTTGAATCGCGTGGCTCTTGTGATATCTCTCCGCCAGCGCATCAAGGATGAGCGAATGCACCTAAAGGCCATCGGAGGGCCCAGCGCCGCCGTAGCTCCAGGCTACCTGGCCACTGTGGCTGCAGCAGCGGAGGACGCACGACAACTGGAGGCCTCAACAGCGCAACAACTGCTCGATGCTGCGCGTGAGGAGCGCTCGAAACTGGAGGGTGCCATCATCGTTGCTTTCGGGGGTATGCGGAATGACATGTTGGCACTTGCTCAGATGCTGGATAAGGTCGCAGCGGACCGGCAACAGAGTGAGGAGGCGCGATGTGCCACGAATATGCTTGCGACGTGGCAGCGTCTCGAAGAGGAGAGCTGCACTGCACAGTATCGCATCGACGCAGCGTCCCTCGCTCTCGAGGGTCTCCGTGTGAACCACTGACTCCTGGTGGGAAAGTGAGGCTTACACGTATCTGGATCGCGTTCATTGATAGCGTCCCGGAGAAAAAGATTGAGATAGTAGATGATCTTCCTAGATGCGGGCCAGTGATCTTGTGTCCTCGTCTAGTCCTCGTCTCGTCAGCCTCGTGAGATATGGATAGCCCCGAACAAGGTCAACTTACAACTACGGTCTCCGCCAGTGGGTTTCTTCTATCTATGCTTCTTGAACGCTACGATTTCCGGCCGGCCGGCGCTGCGGCCGGCACCCGACTCAGGCGCGCCGTGCCGTGTCGCCGCCCGCCGGCGGAGGGCCGTCAAGGCAATCGGACCCGAGGGGCGAGCAGGATGACGTAGCCACGAACATAACTCTAGACTGCCAAAAGTGTGTCGTAGAGACTCCCAGCCGGAAGTCCCTCCACACACAGGTCCATGACACCGCGAGATCTGAGAACTCGAGCGGGATGGCTTCGAGACGATGGGCAGCTGTTGGGAGTCGATCATTGGCGCCCTCCGGCGAGGATGTCAGCGTACTCATTCCATGTCGAGCCGGCGTGCGCACGCAGCCACTTGAACTCGACGCCGGGCCGTGCACGTGCCAGGGTGAGCGCCTCCTGCACGAGGTCGAGGTTCTTAATTTGCTCACCCTGCGCACGCGTCCAATTGTTGCGCTCCCACCGGGGTGCCCACTCGGTCAATGTTCGCACGCACAGGTTGGAGTCCGTGTAGATGATGCCCCCCTCGTCCTCCCCTATGCGCCGCAGCGCGAACACTATGGCGCTGAGCTCCATCCGATTGTTGGTCGTCTCCCGCTCCTCGCCACGGTCGGACCACAGGACCTTGCCGTCGCGTACGGCGACGATGCCCCAGCCACCAGGGCCAGGGTTGGGGGTGCACGAGCCGTCGGTGAAGATACCCGTTTGCGGCCCCTTGCGTGCCTCGGCCGTGAGTGCGGCGAGCTTCCTCCCAAGCGTCTGTGGCAATGATGCTGCCGCTGCTGCTGTGGTCGCTGCTGCTGCCGTCGTTGCACTTGTTGTCGTTGCTGCTTTGGAGGCTTCGGCGGCCACCATCTCTAGGGTGGCGGCAGCAGCCACTGGCACTTCCGCTGTACGCCTGCGCGCGTCCACTCGAGCGGCAAGAAGTCTCTCGACGAGTTCCGGCTTGCGCCCTTCGGAGCTCAACCCGATTAGGGTGAGCTGCACACGCAGTTCGTTCACTCGCATGTCTCGGATGTCTGCATCGTCGAGCAGGAGCGCAGCCGCGCCAGTCGCCACGTCCTGCACTCGTCGGCAGAGCTCACAGGCGCCGAGCGGCGAGCGTCTATGCTCTGAGACGAGCGCTGTGAGGCGCTCAATAACCTCATTGCACGCCTCACGCTCCCTCTGCGCGCTCGATAGCCACACGATCCCAGCGCGCGCCTCTGATGCGAACGCGCGCGCACGCCAGCTGCTAGAGGCACGCGCGAGCGCCGCCATCGGCAGTGCGCACTGCCCGTACGGCGGAATGAGCGAAGCTCGCCCGACCAAGGTGCTGAGAAGGTTGAGGGTGACGCTCATGGGTTTCCTTCTCACCAGTTTTCTCACCCACCAAACTCGCACAAGTTGCTCGCTGACAGTCATAGCCCGAACTTCCGCGGGTGTTAGGGGGCAAAGGTCAAGCCGATGAACGGCTGCAGCTGTTCTCCAAACGCTTTATGATCTGTCGTGCGCTTAGGCGGGAAGCGCGAAACAAGTCGCCCACATTCATGTCCACCACTTCGCGGAGCGTGCGCATTCCACGCTCCTCGCTGCGCGAAATTGAGCGGCCAAACCGAGGGCGAGCTGCAGTCGATGCCGGCACCATCGCCGCCGCGCCGGTGCACCTCCTTTCGCAAGGCTCGGCGAGGATCGCTGCAATGCAGGTGCAGCCGCACACCTCCGGGGACGTGCTGGATCGCGTGCGCGCACTCATCGATCGCGCACCGGGGAACGGGATGGCGAGTGCTCTCGAACCTTTCTTGCGCGAGGCTTCTACTGCGGTCCTGCAGAGCTCGCCCGCAGACTCTGCAACAGTCGGTCCGATGCAGCTCCAGCTGGCTGAGGCATCAGGACCGCGGGCAGCAGCATCATGTCCTGGGCAAGCTGATCGACCCAGTGGTGCGGTGGAAGCAGACGATGCGCAGGTCGCGGACGCTATCAAAGCCTACCTGCAGAGCACGATGTCGCTCATCCTTCGCAGCGGTGGAACCGCTACTGCTCCTTTTGTGAGCCCTCGAAGCGCTGATGATCTGCTGCCGCCCACTGTCAAGGGCACTGCGAGTGCCGTATCAGCAAACTCGTTGGCATCTCAGACCGCGACTACCCACGTGGTCGTTGGTGGCGATCGCGCCTGTGCCGTTGGCAAAGGTACCGGTGCCGATGCCGGTACCGGTGGTATGGAGACGATCGTCGGTGCGCATCTGCTCTCGATCGATGCCCAGCAGCATTTGCAGTCGCCGCCGCCGCCGCCGCCGCCGCCGCCGCCGCCGCCGCAGCCGCCGCCGCCGCCGCCGCCGCCGCCGCCGCCGCCGCCGCCGCCGCCGCCGCAGCAGCAGCAGCAAAAGGATGAGCATACCACCAGCTCTTCTCGAGCTAGCACCCTGGACGCAAGCATACGGCTTGCGACCTGCACGGCAGATGCTGAGGCAATCCCCACTCGAGCTGCTCTCGCCCCAACAAATTCACCATCTTCTGCCGCACATCACGAGGATGTGGAGCCCGTTGCATCCCCGGCTATGGCAAGTGCGAGCTGTGGGACCGCGATCGCTCCAAACCCAGCCAAACGAATCACAGCGCTCGAACATACGGCCGTTGCGCCCGTGGCAGGGTCGCGGCACAGGCGAGACGGGGAGCCGAGTGAATGCCTAGAAGATGAGCTGGCAAGCCACATCTCGCAAGCGGGACAACTGAAACAGCACATCGACAGCACGGCGCGTGCCATGAAAGAGCTGCGCGATCTTCCCATTGCGCATGGTGGCTTCGCCGGCGCCCTCGAGGCAGTTGAGCTGGGCAAGCACGGCCATCGTCAGAAGCCTCTCGAGCACAGTGGGGTTCGACGAGGCCCCGCGGCGTCAGGTATTTCAGGACACCAGCAGTGCCGATCAGCAGCCTCGGCGACTGCACGCTCGCGTGCGCAGGCCAACGTGGCGATGCCACGGAAAGAGACGCCGCGCCCAAAGCCAGCCCTTGCATCCGAACGGTCCTCTGGACAACATCAGCGCCAAGATCACGAGCAACGGACGCTCTCTGATCTAGCGGCCGAGGTGGGTCAGCTTCTTGACAGCATGCGCGGTGCGCTCCAGCTCGTGCAATCGCTGCACAAGTCCTTGAGCGGCGGCAGACAACTCGGTGCTGCCGCTCGTGCCCGCCTTGCTCAGAATGGAGCCGACGCCTGTGCAGACTTTTACCGTGCTGCTTCCAAGGTGCACGCCCTTCACGGTCGACATGGCGAGCACTTTGCTGTCCTGGATCGAGACGAGCGAGCTGCAGCTGTCGCACGAGTGGAGGCCGAGGCGCACGATGCGCGGCTCATGACTGCTCGTATTGAGGCCTTCGAGGGGCTATTCATGACTGCATCGAACCTCCGGCTGCCGCCTCGACAACACGAGCGCGGCTCCGCGGCCGCTACGGAAGCTGAGCAACCATCCGCAGCGTTGTATTCGCGTCGCGGCTCTGCAGATGCGGTGCGAGGACTGAAGCCATCGGTCTTGCCAAGTATTGCGCATTATCTGAACCTTGCAACAGCGCCATCCGTCGAGCCACGTGGATTCGAAGAGCAATCAATCAAAGAGCCGCCGCGCAACACTGCCGATATGGTCCAACTGAACAGGCGGCGATCTCAAGGACGTAGCGCCTACCAAGATATGCTCCAAGAAGTCTCGTCTCTTATGCGGGGATGTCATGAGGCGCTGACCTCGCAGGCTCAACGCAAGGAGCCACCTATCGATGAAGTGCAGAAGCGATTCACCACGTCGGTGCCGGCTGCAGATGACGAGGCGCTTCCTGCACTTCCTGCTGCATCTTTTCCTTCCACTACAGAGTCAGTTGTCGCACGGGCAACGACAGAGGTGATTGCACGTCGGCCGGCTATTGCCTCTGCAAGAGCTCCTCCACTCGCGCTTTCACGTGCGCCTCCTCGTTCGCAGCATCCTCGAAGTACGACACCACTTGCGCCCCCTCCCGCGCCTCCACCATCCGCACCTCCACCTGCGCCACCACGTGCGCCTCCACCTGCGCCTCCTCCGACCGAATATCCACCTGCGCGATCATCCGCGTGCCCGCACTCACTTCCACCTGCACCCGCACCTGCGCCTCCTCCTCTGCCACAATCTGCGCCTCAACCTGCGCCTCAACCTGCGCCTTCGTCTTTGCTTCCTCAAGCGCCTCCCCCGGAACCGCAGCCTCACACGCCTACACAGGAGCCGACGATGCGGTCAGCTCCCGGCAGCTCCTCAATGCCATACCCGCCACAGCTCGAGGGATACCTATCTGCTGCGTCCAGATGGACCACTGCGGGTGCACTGTCTGCAGCGGAGGCCGACATCGAACCTCTGCCTGCTTTGCCGGTTCCGACTATCACTTTTGCAACTGTGATGGCTGAGAAGCAGAGATACGAGCGACAGCTTCGTGCTGAGTTCCAGGAGATGGAGGCCCAGCGTATCGCCGGATCAGAGGCTGAGTGTTCGGAACTGCTCGCAGCGCAGCGGTCAACCCTTGAAGATCAGCAGGCCATGCAAAGGCTGCTGCACAGCACGCGGCAGGAGCTTGAGGCTCTGCGTCTGGAGCAGATGCGGGACCATCAGCAACGGCAAGCTGCTTTGCGCCGCATGGCACTTGAAGGCGAGATGGCCAAGCTGCGTTGGCAAATGACGAAAGTGCGGCAACAAAAGGCGGCCAGCCGTATTCAAGCTGCTGCTCGCGCGAAGCTGCAAGCGAGATCTTTTGCGGCTACGCTGGCTGCTGAGGCCGCGACACGCGCAGCAAACCATCTAAGTCTGGCACAAGACCATCGCGTGGCTCTGCATCGGAAGACGGCTGAGCTCAGCGTCGCAGCGGATCGCACTCTTGCCACGGCAGTACCCACTCGGGCATTGCTACCGGCTACCATAGCCCCAGATGAAGCTGAGGACCGCGTGCTCTTGGAACTCATCTGCAAACTCGTACTGGAAGAGGTGAACCAAAGTCAGACTGACATGCGCGCAAGCACATCGAATGCAGCGTCGCAAGCAACCACGCTGCAGCCAGAGTCTACCGCCATGCAAGCTCCAGCTCTACCTGGACCAGCAGCAGGGCTCAACGAGAGCTCATCGGCCGCGCCTGTTCAGGCACGCGAACCACCCGTGCGGGCGACTGCGCCCTCTCAACCTGGCCAAGCAGCACGTCAGGGAGGAGCGCAGCCGCAGGTTCCATTGCGGCCAGCCCCCGCTGCGCCAGGGCGACCCGCTCCGGTGCTACCGTCTGATTCTCATCACTCGGCACCGCAGCCCGCTGAGACATCGACTGATGCGCCCGCTCAGCGCGAAGATGAGAGATCGAAGGTTTCGACCGCAACTGCACCGCAACCTGCACCGCAACCTGCACCGCAACCTGCACCGCAACCTGCGCCGGCGCCAACACCTGCGCTTGCGCCAACACCTGCGTCTCCGTCGCCATCGCCATCTGCTCCTGCACCGCCACCTGCGTCGGACCCGTCAGCCCCCTCGCCACCTACGCCCGAGCCGCCAGCTGCACCTGCACCTGCGCCACCATCTAAACGAGCGTCAATCGAACCGTCATCAGACCATGTAGCACCTCAGGAGGGATCAGGAGGAAGTGCCACGGCATCGACTCAGGTTGCACGGGAGATGCATCGTGCTTTGGACCGTCTGGAGGCTGCTGGCGAGCGCCAGCAGCTCATGTACGGCCTCGAGTCTGCCCGCGCCCTGGGCAAGGAGATTGCCTGCGCTCTGGCCGAAAAGCTCGTGTCTGCGACCGTGCAGACGGCCACGCTCAAGGAACGGACTCGACGGCGGACGCGCACAGACCCCGCTGAGAAGGCTGCTCGACGCCCTGACGCAGATGCAGACTCAGAAAGCGTGGGCGCATCACGTGCACCATGGGCGGCCGCTCTTCCAGCTTTTGCCGGCAGCGTGTCCTCGGCACCCACGGCATTTCGACGCCCGGCGGCGTTGGAGCTTCTCTCTGAGGGAGAATTACAGTGGGGCTCTTACGCGGTGGCTGGGTACTTGGAAGACAGCGACGGCGAGATTGCCGCCGCGCCTTCAGAGGGCGAAATGCCCGTTTCGGAGGGAGAGTTGTGAGGCCATCGCCCGGGCGACGCGGAAAAAACGAGCACTCGCCCCGCCGTCTACACGGCGCACACCCGCCACAACGTCGATTATGCGTGGCTCTGCTCCCGCGCCTTGAGCGACTGCACCACCCTCGTTGATTCTCCGTTCATCAAGCGGACGTGGTGCGTTGGCTGCCGCGCGGGGTCGGTCCCGTGGGCGTCGGCGTGGCGCGTGTCGCTGTCGGCGAGAAAAGCGCACTCTTTGAAGCCAATCGTTCGAATTATGTGGATACTTCTCTGAACGCAGTCACACCTGATGCATCACCTCTCAGCTCTCGCGCTTGAGGTTTGAGGACGCAGTCACAGCTCATAGACGCACACCGCTCAGCTCATAGTCGCACACCGCTCGGCTCACAGTCCGACACTCTCCTTCGCAGTCCGCAGTCCGGTATATGTCCGGCCTGATGTCCGGCCCCTCGAATCGTCCCCACCGTTGTACACCCGTGGGACCTGACCGCATTCACGGCGTAGCAAGGAGCCCGGGGCGGCGCACCACGCCGCCGCAGCCCTCATGTTGCTCCGGGTCCTCGGACTTCGACGAGACGATGATCCCCTTACCGTCGCCAAAAATAAATAACTCTCCACAATACGGTCGCACTCCACATTCATCAAGCACACCGCACGCCGCGCTCGACCTACTTTACCGCTCCACCGATTTCGTTTGAAACCTCTTTGAAACCTCTGCGAAATCCGCTTTCCCAGGATCGATGGAGGTCGGGGTGGCCACTCTGAAAAGCGGCACGAACTATTTGTCGCAGGCGCTTCGCGAGCGTTCACAAGCGTGCACGCTGTTAGCGCTTCCCTCAGAATGTGGTGCAGCGATTGTACGACGCACGCAAACAGGCATCGCCGTTGAAGCATGCGTGGAAGCCCACACCAAAGAGGGTAAGGCAGCAGCGCCGATCCTCGCCGTGGCATGGTCGCCACCCGCCGCAGAACTGCTTGCGTTGGCATATGCGGACAATCAGGATGTACAAGTCTGGCGACTCTCATCAGCAGGCAACGGCTCAACGCTGGCATTGGCAGTGCCACTGCCCGGCGTTTGTCGACAGCTAAGCTGGCATCCCTACCGACGATTGCTGGCGGCTGCGGTGCCCGACCGCGTCTTGCTGATCGATCTCGGAGCCGGAGCAGCTGCAGCACCGACAGTCCACGAACTGCATCTGCCGGATCACGCGGCGGGTGCACTGGCAGCATGCGCTTGGAGCAGGGGAGGTGCAGTCCTTGCTGCGGCCTGCCAGCACGAGGTGGTGCTCTACCATTGGGCCATCGCCGGGGCTGGCTGGGATCGGTACTCGTTCGTGCGATATCCAGTTCCTCACCGGCTGCTTCGCGTTCTGCACCCTGTCGAAGTGTGGGACGGGGACGCCGCCGCCGACGACGAAGACGAACGACTAGTCCATGGCTTGACGAACGCCTTTGTGCTAGGTCTTGGCATCCCTATCGCGGCATGGGAGGGCGCAGAGATGACAGCCGTCGGCGAGCCGCGCCTCCTGAATGTTGGTGAGAGCTCTACCATAATGGCAGCGGACGCCGCTGCGACCGCAGCGCCCGAGGTACTGGATTTGAGGGGACGCCTCGGTGGTGACCTGTCTGCAGCGCCTCGCAGCCTTCTCGACCTGAGCGACGAGCTAGAAGCGTTGCGCCCACGGCCCCCGGCGTCGCTGCGGCATACTATGGAGCAGGGCCCGGCGAACGGCAGTGGCGCGATTCTCGTCTGTAGCGCTGATGCTAGCGGCATGCGGCAGTTGTGCGAGGCGCCCCTCGAGCTGCAGCAGCCCGACATGCTCGCGAGCACGCCCATCGGCACCACGGAGGCCCAAGGGCGACTGGCAGCGTGCTCATCGTCGAGCTCCCAGGTGTTTGTCTTCGCATGCTGCTTCGATGCAGCCACATCGAAGGTAGGGCTGGAGCCGCTCTGGGCTGTCGCCTTGATCGACGGCTACAGGGCGCGTGGCCTCGCCTTTAATGCGCAAGGCTCCTTATTCGCCCTCGGTGGCCATCGCCAACACAAGTCGGTGGTGTTCAGTTCAACGACGGCGCGCCAGCAGCTGCTGCTCTGCACGTTCGATGACCGCGCCCAAACACGTGGGCGATCGAACCCGGTCGCGCCGAATGACGTGCCGTCCGAGACGATAGTTCCGTCACAGCTGCTGCCACAGCCTGCTGGACCGCCTGCTGAAACTGCTGCTGGAGCTCCTGCTGCCGGCGACTTGCTCGCCGCGCTCCTGTCGCTTCGGGAGCACATCAACTCCCGGTTTGATCGCCTCGAGCGCGTGCTTGACGGGTTTGATGTGCGCCTGACTCGTATGGAGCACGGTCACGCACCAGCGACTCTGCCCAACGATGGGGAGGTGACCTGCGAGGTGCGACGCGCGCCCGGGGATAGACTCGCGTGAAGAGGCCGTGCTACGAGGCCGGCTGCGGATTCCGCGGGCGCGCCGCCCGGCGCCCGGCGCCCGGGCGAGCGGAGGAGCGACGGCGCACAACGCACGGCAGCCACTGAGACCTGTGTCTTTTTGTCCTCATCGAAACGCGGAGCGCGGTCCCGGCCCGGCCGCCGTGCGCCGTGGCCCGTCCGCGGCGCGTGCCGGGGCCGCCGTGGCGGCGTCTCACCTAAGGTGGCGTCGCGGTCGTAGGTGAGCGATCGGGTAACCGGGTAAACTGACGACCGTTCTCTGTCGGTCGCGCGTGTTCTTTTAAACCGTGAACTCGCTGGACTCCTAATCATCGTAAAGACTGAGTAAAGACGTAACGCGGACCGTCGGGCCATCCGATCCGCGTTTTGACGACACGTAAGTCCGCCACGCCGCGTCAGCTCTCATCCGCAGCCACCCTGCCGCGAACGATGCTACGCTCCCACTGCATCGCGGACGCGTCAAACACCGTCTCGAGAAAGACGAAGCGCAAGTACTTCGGCCGCGAATACTTAACGTAGAAGCCCGGGAGCTCGTCTCTCCGCTCTCGTCACGACGGTCGATCCTCGATGAATCAGGCTCTCCTTTCGGCCGCTGGATCAAATCCTATCGGGACTGGCTGCGGAAGCTGGGGCAGCTGCACTTGCAGTGACAGCGGCGGCGGCGGCGGCGGCGGCGGCGGCGGCTCCTGCTGTTGAATTGCGCACTGCTCGACGGCGGCGTGCCACCTATTCCTGTCGCTCTCTCCATCGGCAATGAAGACGTACGGTGGTCGCGAATCGACGACTTCACGCGGCGACGGCGTCACTTGCAGTCGGTCGCGGCCGATTTTGAGTACCTCCGCTCCCACAAGCGGGACTTCGCCCTTGGGCCTCATCACGGAGAGCTTGAAAGGCTCCGCACGGTGAGCTCCTGCACGCCGTGGAGCTGATGAGACCACGTCGTTCAGCATCTGCAAGCCAAGATCCATCCCATTCACCTTTGTTACGATGTCACCGACGAGCACACCCTGGCCATCATGCTGCTCGTGCAGCACCAGATTCCATTTATTGAGCGAAACGCCAGTTGATCCATCGGGAAGCAGCCGAAGAAGGACCTGCCGCTCCTCATAGTACTCGAGGCGGCCGTCAACGACAATGCAGAATCTGCGGCTGGGGAAGGCGCGACTGAGCGTGTGTGCGCCCTCCTTGAAAAGCCATCCTCGCTTCAGAACGCCCGGCCTCGCCTGCGCCTCCGACACGGACGGAGCAGCCGGCATTGGACTTGATGAATGGCGCAATCATATGTGTGGTCGCCTCCTACGCTGCACAACATTCTTGATGGTCCACATCTGTGGAAAAGAAGGAATTCTCGGGTTGCGTATCGTCGGATTTTTTGGTACGCGGGACAGAGTTCGCGTCATGGCGGAAGGCGCGACTGTGCAATTGCTCTCGCCCAAGACGCTGCCACTCGTTCTAGGAGAGGCTCTCTCCCCCGGGATTCGGGTCGTTACTCTGATCAATCGTAGTGGGCTTCTCATCGCGTGCGCGGGCGAAGCGGCAGCATCAATCAGCGCGATTGTGTCCAGCTTGTGGCAGAGCCACGAGAAGTGCGACGGCCAGG
>Ga0210248_100552_pt1 | contig 33070 bp, 23 predicted proteins | sample ChrtobMetP3_32mM_FD_155493 | JGI IMG/M metagenome (GOLD analysis project Ga0210248, IMG submission 155493) | Chrysochromulina tobin associated microbial communities from unialgal haptophyte culture, Seattle, Washington, United States - P3_32mM | ecosystem: Host-associated > Algae > Haptophytes >...
GACCTGTCCCCCGTGCCCGGCCCTTGGAGAACATGAAGAGCACACTGATCGTCGTCTGAAAGGGGTGTGCCGTGTGCTATAGCACCCCTATAGTTGCGCGCAAGCCATTGAGGCTGGTTGAAGTCATATGCAGAGGAGCCTGCCCAGAGGCGTCGCATAACTGTCAGTCGGATAGGAGTTGCAGTCTTGTGCGCAGAGGTATCGCAGAGGCTTTACGGGCGTGTGTCAGAGGCGTCGCAGGGAAATCGCAGAGGCGGCGCAAAGGCCAGAGCAGTCGTAGAGGCGTCGTCGGCAAAAGCGATCGTGGCGCCGTTGCGGGGGCGTCGCGTGGACAGGCGTCGCAGTCAAGTCGATTCGATGCGTCACAAAGGCGTCGCAGAGGCGTCACGAGAGATCGCTGCTGCAGAGGCGTATCAGAGCATTCTTGTGATGGCGATATGTGACGCCCTGAGCTCGAGGGCGAGAGCAGCGGCAATGATTGGTGAGTAGCAGTGGCAGCGGCGGCAGCAGCATCGCAGAGCTGAGTCAGTCGGATAGGATATCAGTTGCAGTCTTGTGCGCAGGGGTATCACAGAGGCTGCGCGGACGTGTGTCAGAGGCGTCGCAGGGAAATCGCAGAGGCGGCGCAAAGGCCAGAGCAGTCGTAGAGGCGTCGTCGGCAAAAGCGATCGTGGCGCCGTTGCGGGGCGTCGCGTGGACAGGCGTCGCAGTCAAGTCGAGTCGAGGCGTCACAAAGGTGTCGCAGAGGCGTCACGAAAGAGCGCTGCTGCATGAGCAGAGTCAAGAGCAGTTGACGATTGTCCACCTAGCATCCACGTGGGCTGCGAGTGAGTCTGCGGTCATCGTGCGAGTGCACGGGTTGGGTTTCGATGAGATGCATCGTGGCGATCTGCTCGAGGCAGACCGCTCTCCGAGTTACGTGCGCTAACGCGCGGTGGTTCGGTGGCTCACTGATGCAATGGGGGCGGCCTAGGCCGTCTCTCCGCATTGTCACGTGTCCATATAATGTCTAGATCGACTTTTTTCGTTTTTTGTCTCCGATGCCATGAGCGCCGCATGCACAAAGGAGCCAAAAAACTACCTGCAACGGAAATTCTCTTTCCAAAACAACCTCCAAAAAGCGAACGCTTTGCAGAGCAGGCCTGTCGCCTGAGTGTCGAGCGGGACGACCGTCCACTTTTTCGACATTCATCCAAAAGCACTCGCCCTTGCAGCCACTCGCGATTGGACATGTCGTGGCTGCGCGTACCCAAGCAGGTAGTCCCTCCAGTCCTTGCAGGCCAGATTCCGAGCCAGACGGAAGCTTCAGTCGAATTTCCGAGCCATACGGAAGCTTCAGTCGAATTGCCTGCCTCGGCAAAATGGGATCCGAACCACAACCAGCCCATATTTTTATCCACCGACGACGTGCAGTACCGCGTCACTGGCCCGGGGGTTTGCGAAGCCACCGTGCGTGAGCACGCCAGGTTCGTCATCGAGTCCACTTCAAAGTTTACGGGCCAGCGCGTGCCATCCAACGGCTTCGTTGTGCGCATTGACGGTGTGGCACGTGCCAACAGTAAAGTGAGCCTTCTAGAGGACCTGACGCACGAGGTCACATGGCATCCGATTCAAGCGGGTGTCTACCGCATTTCAGTCTTTCGCTTTGGCTGCCCGCTGCCGGGGTCGCCGTGGCTCGTGGAGGCCGTGCCGCCTTTGCCTTGCGCGCAAAAGTGCTGGGTGCGTGGCGCGAAGCTCACGCGCATCGTGGCGCGCGAGATCTCCGTGTTCGAGATCGGCTTCAAGGACAAGCTCGGCACCAACGTGCACGCCGTGGAGGTCGACTGTTTCGTTGAGCCTCTCACGATCGCATCGCCGCGCCGCGCGGCCCCACCATTAGCCCCGCCAACCGTTACGCCAACCGCCGTCGAAGTTGCAAAGCCGTTAGCAAAGCCGAGCGCCAGCACGATCCAGTCTAAGCCGACCCCGGGGGCGAAGGGGGGGGGCAAGGAGGTCGCCGGCCGCGGGAAGAGAGTGTCGCGGGGAGAGGAGCGCGAGACCGTCGCACCTGCTGAAGAGGACTCGGTTCCATTGCCAAAGGGGGTGGCCGGATTCGAGGGCGGATTCGTGGCCGGGGAGCGTGGGGTCGACATGGCAGCGGGTGCAGCTGTGGGTGTGGGCGTGGGCATGAATCGCAAGGGGAGCGAGACTCGGCACCGCAACATCCGAATCAAAGTGATGGGGCAGCCTTTGGCGGTGCGCGATGGGCCAAGCCCGACGCTTGCAAATAGGCTGGGAGAGTTGATGCCTGGCACGGTGGTGACGGTGGTGGAGGAGCGGGCGGGTGAGGATGGCGCCATCTATGGGCTCTTGGCGCTTGACTATCTTCAAAAGGAAGCAAATCTCAGCCTCGCATCGGGCGCCATCGCCGAAGTGGAGCACAGTGGTCATCGGACGGAGAGCGGCTCAGAGCGCGGTCTGACCTTCCGGAGCAGTGCCATCAGCGTACGTGCCGGTACGACGGTGTCGAGGCCACAACAGACGGCACGATCTCGGGTCGAGCAACTCTCCGCTCGCCTGCGCCAGAGCAGGAGCAGTGACGGTCTCAGTAGCCGCAGCGACGTCGGTACGGAGCGCCGTCACGAGCGCGGCAGCGGCGGTGGTGGCAGCACCACGCGCCGCGACGTCAAGGATGGCGTTCAGGATGGCGGCGCCGACGCCGGCGCCGGCGTTGCGTTGAGTGGCTCTACCGTTGCGTTGGGTGGCTCGACCGCGCGCAGCGGCGCAGGCACATTCCGCGGCGGCGGCGGGATGACTCCGAGTAGTCTGATGGCATCCCTCAGTCCGCCCCCCTTGGGCACGTACCGTGCCGGCGGTGGCACATCGGGCGACGCCTCTTCACGAAAGCTCCCTGAACCTTCGCCTGCCCCACCCTCCAACTGGGTTAGAGGCTCCGGTGCCTCAGGCACAGGCCCGGGCACAGGTCGTCAGCAGGCCGGTGGGACGCATCATAAGATCAAGCATGCGCAGCAGCTGGGACTGCCCCTCCCTGAGACCCTGCCGCCTACGTTGCAGCCTACGGCCACTACCCCGCTACACAAGGAATCTCGGGCAAACTCGTTTATGCGCACGATCCGTGGGCGACTGGCGTGGCAGGAGATCAACCAGGAGGGCAGGCAGGACAAGTCCAAAGTGGCCGCCACGTTGAGAGATAGCTGCAACGCTGCCGTGGAAGCCGATTCGTCAGCGTCGGCGTCCGTACGGCTCTGGGAACCCACGCCGGAAGGCGCAGGCGTGGGAAGCGCGTTGCAACTCCCAGAGACAGCGTGGACGACCCTCGTCGAACCCGGCGGCGCAAAGAACGTCTCTTCGCGCCTCAAGCTCGATGTGGGGACCCGGCGTGAGCACCTCCATCATTGGGCGCTTCGGCGAGCACACGACGCGAAGGAGAAGCGGACGGAGGACGAGGCGCGCGAGCGGACTGCTTCTGATGATCTCAGAAGGGCTTCATCTGCTGCCGCCAAGGCTCCGGAAGGTAAGGGGAATCGGATGAGCCTCGCACTCAAGATGGCCAACAAGGCGGAAAGGGATGCCAAGCAGAATGCCAAGTCACGCAGCATTCTGCTCGAGTTACAGGCCGAGCTCGACCCCTTTTCATTTGCGTTTGGCGGCGTCTATCCGGGCACGCTCCACGCGCACGGAAAGGTCAGGGAAGTGCACAAGCTCTCGTACTCGGTTGGGATTGCGGGCGAGTACCTGCTGCATGTGAGGCTGCGTCACCAGGCAGCCGCGCTGCCCGGCTCACCGTTTCATCTTCGTGTCGAGCCCGGCCCACCGTTTGCGGCGAGCACGGCGCTGCCGGCGGCGACGCTGGTCGGGCACGTGGGCGAGAGGTGTGAGGTCGTGATCCGCCCGGCCGACACGATGGGCAATGCGTGCCAGACGGGCGGCGGTGGCCTCAAGTGCTCGTGCAACGACGCCAAAGTAAGCGCGACATGCGAGGACCTAGGCGATGGCTCTTACCGTGTAGGCTGGACGTCGCAGCGACCGGGCGAGTATGAGGGGGCGGTGACCATCCGAGGCGAGCATGTGCTCAACTCGCCGATGCGCGTCGTCTTCCACGCAACGATACCCGTCATCGAGCATTCGGAGCTCTCGGGGCTTGGTGGCACGGATCATAATACGATGGGCAAGCAGGCGGTCGTGGGCGAGAAGTCACTCATCCGTGTGCGGCTACGCGACCGCTTCCTCAACAACATCACCCCGTCCAAGGCCTTCCAAGAGAGCTTTGCCGTTGGAATCGCTCTCCCCGAGCGCGGCAAAGGAGGGCAGGCCAAGGGGAGCGTGGACGTAGAGTCGGCCCCGTTCGAGGGCAAGTGGTCAGCGGAGGAGCCCAATGTCTACGAGATCGTTTTTGTGCCGACGATCACGACGATCACCGAGGTACGAGTCTGGTGTACCCATTCGGGGCGCTCCGAGCGCTACACGATGCCTGGCTCGCCTTTTGCGATGTCCGTGAGCTTGGACTCGAAGAATATGGTCACCGAGAAGATCGACGAGAGCGGCATTCGGCCCGGCGACTATCGTGTCGACCTTTCCGTCTTGGAGGATGCTCAGAGGAAGTGGGGCACGTGCACCATCGACGCGTTCGCCAGCAACGCGACCAAACTGCTCTCGAAATTCTGGACCGACACCGATCTCCCGGTGGGCTCCACAAAAGATGGAAGCTTCCTCGGCGTCGACGCACTTGCCCACCCGTGGCCAGAGGGCGAGCGAATCTGGGCGCATCCCCCCGTCGAGTTGCTCTTTGAGCTCACCCAGAAGCTCAAGAGCGCCGACCGGCTGGCCGAGACGATCGTTTGCGCGCCGCAGCACAAGTCTAAGAATTGGTACATAGAGCTGACGAGGCTGAGCGACGAGCAGCTCAAGTTCCGCAAGGGCTGCCTCGAGGGCATCGCGAAAGATGCCCCCAGTCGGATCGCTGAGTGGCCGATCACCCTGTTTCACATACCCTCCAAGCCGCCCTCCACGAATGCTTGGAGGCTCTCCCTTGGGCTCTCCACCACTGCTGCTGACATGAAGCTCGCCATGCCGCCCACCAGGCAATCGCTCGTCAAGCAGCTGCCGAGTGGAATGGCCCTGGAGACGAAGGGGCGGCCGACTGCGGACGAGAGCGAGATCGAGGAGCCCTCACGCACCCCGCCTTCCCCTCGGAAGGGAAGCGTGGCGAGGCATGTGGCGCTCTTCGAGAACGATCTCGCGGCGTGAGCTCAGCCATGAGATCCTCAGATGTGCCTCAGATGGGCCTCGCTTGCGCGCGGGTCAGGCTAGTGACTACGGCCGCCTCGTGCGTTTCGAGGGGGATGCGACTATCGGCCGTGCGTGAGCTCAGAGCTGTATTCGCAGCCCAAACCATCTTGATGTTATTGTGAAGGACATCAGATGATGCATGTCTTTCCGAGCGCTCAGAGCGCATACACGCGCGCATACACGCACCCGCAACAAATACTCACCCAGCGATCCTCGCGTAAATAGGTGAACGCACCACCCGTGCGTATACACACCCGGGCGTGCGGCGTAAACCCGCATGAGTACCGTCGCGCACCCGGCCACCGCCGCGACCGTTAACTGCCCGCTTTGCGTCCAACTCCAAGCGCAAAGCCCGCAAACGCGGTGTGCGGTGCTGGCGGTGCATATCGACGCGCACCTGTACCCGCCTTTACGTCACCCGAGGACGCTGCGTATTCGCCGGGAACCGAGGACGAACGTCATGAAGACCGATCGTTCCGTTATTAATACCAGGGACGAGGGAAGCAACGAAACGCAGTATGCGAGTGCAAACCCGTGACGGTGAGTTCAAACGGCCTAAAGCGTACGATTGCGCGTTTAAACGCGCGACGTACTCCGCGCAGGCTGCACACACACTCGACCCACTGAAAAATCTAGTCACAATCCACCCCAATCCAATTGACATCTTCGCCGCTCACATTCCAAGAAGGCCCTTGAGCCCGCCACCGTTGCCCCCTGTGTACGAGCGGATCCAGCAATTGATGGCATACTTGACCCCTGCGGAGGGAGGCGTGCCCGAGTGCTCGGTGCGCTCGTCATCCATGCCGTTGTCGAGGACATCGTTGAAGACGAGGGCCATGTGTTTTTCGGGGCGAACAGCCAGCCCCATGCGCGGAAAGGTCGTGTCCCCTCCAGCACCCTCGTCCATATCGTTCAGGTAGATGAGGAAGGTGATGTGGCGACGCGGCTTCTGAGGGAAGTCGCACAGGTCGAACAGGTCGTGATGAGCCTCGTACTTTTGGCCTGGGTGATAGCGCACCACCTGCAAGGGCTCGAGCTGATGGTCCTCATAGCCCGAGAAGGCCGAGATGCGCGCGCGGATGCGCTTGACGGCCCAGTTGGTGCCGGTACCGAGCATCCCTCCCATTAGGGTGGCCGTGTACGAGGTGCGACGGTCCGTGGCGACCGAGCGCACCGGAGAGCGCGCGAAGAGCGGCTCGGCAATCCGCAGGATCTCCGCCGCCTCCTCCGCTGTGAGGAACTCGCGCAGAAGCCTCACCCGCGGCGAGGCGAGCACCTGCACTACGCTCACCGTGTGCTCGGTGTGGGGGGGCAGACTCACATTGCGGGGCCCCGTCCACGGCACGCGCGGCGTCTGCTGCGCCACGTCGATTGGGCACGTGAGCTGGTCCTCGGTGCTCCCTCGCTGGCGCGCCGACGGCACGCGACGTGGTCCCACGCGTTGCCAAGGCAGCGTGCGCGGCGTGGCGCACTGCGTGGGAAGATGTAGTTTGTACTGATTATGGCCCGACCATCCGGGCATCCAACAGCGCTCCTGCGCGCGGCTGAGTCGTGGCGGCACGTCGTAGAGCCTTGACAAGCGTGCGCGCATTTCGGGCCGCTGCGCCGAGAGCACCGCGTCCACGTCGTGCGCCGCGCAAGTGCTCAGGCAATCAACGGCCATGTCGACAGGCTGCGTGCGGCATTCACCCTTGGCTGCGCGCGAGACGCAGTCGGTGCGCTTGTCCTTGGCCTCGCAGCGCAGCGCCTTGTCGCAGATGCCGATGCTCCACCCGCTGTACGAGCTGCTCGCGCAACGCTGCTGCACGGTACAGCTCGTGTTGCACGTCTTGCCCATCATCTCCGGCTCACGCACACACCGGCCCAGGAGGGACCACTCAACGCAGAGCGCGTCGCGATCGATTTTGAGGCCGTGCTCCTTCTCCCACGCATTGCACTCCTCAGCGCACGTCGCCAGCATAAACGCCGGGTTCCTCGAGCACTCGCCCATGCGCGCATAGCCGATGCATTCCTTCTTGATCTGCGACAGATACCCCTGGGCATTGGAGCACGCGATCGCGCAGTTGAGCTCCATGAATTCCGGGTTGTTGGTGCATTCGCCGGTCGAAGCCCAGTGCTCGCAGTTCTCGTCCAGGTCTTTGGTGGGTGTGGCGGCCGTGGCGGCCGCGACGAGGACTGCCACGATTGTTGCCATCGAAAGTGCGAGTGTGAATGAATTTCACCGCGTCTCGCGAGGCACGTCAAGAAACGCATGGTGTCGGTGCAACGGCACTACACTTGGATGGCGGTGGAGACGTCATGGGATGCCGCGACGAGGTGCGTGAGGTACTTGTAGCTTCGGGGGGACGCGCGGGTTGCCTTACCGCGTGTCGTCGGTGGCGCGGGTGGCCGGCGAGCGGCGGCACCAATTGGGCGGCACGCACCTCCAATTGCATGTCCAATTGGCGGACACAGTCTGAGGCACCCGCAAACCGCGGCGGATTCACAGAATAATTGTGTCTTCGTACAGTAATTTTACGTACAGTTCTGGTTTTAGACGCGTTCCACACCCTTTGAGGATTGCGGGCTGCTGGTGGATTCTGCCTTGGCCTTTGGTCCATTCAAAGTTAAGGCTTTAACGCGGTTATACTGAGGGAAGGGGAAGGGGGGAGAGGCCTGCTGAGACGGAACGGGCCCACGCGCATCGCCCACGCGCGTGGGGGTCCCCGTAACGACTCTAACGAAACGCCCAGGGCAACTCGGTCAACTTTCCATCTGTGGAAGTGACGAATTGCTCGGGGCCTCCCAAATCTAGCTCGAGACGTTCGACCTGCTCGACAGATCTTTGGCCTTTCAGCAGCCGCTCCCCCGCTCTGTGCTCTCCTCACCCTTCGCCGCACCTGTGTTGCATGATAGGGGGTACGGGTACATATCATGCTGTGATAGATTGTAACCGGGCATGACAGGCGTCCGCCACGGTCCACACGCCAGCCAGGCGAGGTGGTTGCACGGTTCGTACCGTGTCCGTGGGGACTGAAGGTCCTGCCCGGGGTCGCGGGTGGTGGGACGCCCTGCTCGGGTTTCGTCAGTCCCGTCAAACGGGCTAACGAAACCGCGAACGAGCGGGCGCGCGTAAGGCGCGCGCCGAGCTCGGGTTCCGTCGCGTTCGTCAAGCGATTGATGAAACTGACGAAACCGCGGACGAGCGGCGCCAGGTACGCCATAGCCTTACCGGCAACGGCAAACCCCCCACCACCTCTCAAAGGAGGTTATTTAGACCAAACTATACGATACCAACATCCCCGACCGCGATAACGGCCGCAGGACTTGAGTAAATGATGGTGGCGGCGATGACGAGGGCAGAACCGCAGAAAAAAGCGAGCCCGGGCTCGAAGCCAAACGCTGGGATGAAGGTCGACACAACGCTCGAGAGGATGATCGAGAGTGAGGTCGCGAAGCCCTTGAGCAGATTGTCCGCATACTTCATAATGAGCCCTACGAGCAGTCCGCCGGCGGAGACTTGTAAGACGACCGAGGCGGTGAGCCACGTGTAGCCCTGGAAGAAGCCGCGCTCGGCCACCGCGGCGCCGTCGAGCAGCGCCACCGAGCCGAGCCCAAGGGCGAGCGACACCACGCCGAGCTGGATGTTGCGCACCCAGATGGGCACGTCCGCAGTCTGCTTGATGATGCGCTCGAGCCAAACTCCCGCGAGGCCGGAGAGGAAGCACGCGCCGAAGACGGCGGCCATGCCGAGAACCGGAGACTGCCCCAACTTCGCCGGCGCGCCGCTGCTGCCCGCGGGCGCCTGCACCATGACCACCCCCACGAAGAGCAACCCAAGTGCAGCCCACCGGCGGTTCGAGATGTGGCGCTTGAGCATCGTGACGGTGAAGAAGGCGGTGGTGAGCAGCTTGAGCTGGTAGGCCACCTGGCAGGTGGCCGCGTCCAGGTGCGTCGTCGCCACGTACAGCAGGTTGTTCTGCACGAGGTAGATGAAGGCGGGCACGCCGACGAGCAGGGTGTCTTTCCACGCGACAAAGACGGCGCGCCACACGAAGCCGACGGCGGGCGTGCCCATTTGGGAGAACAGCACCGCAAACGAGAGCACGATCTTGACGACCTCGGCGCTCACGACGGCGGTGGTTGAGAGGTACTTGGGTTGCGATGGCATCTTTGAGTAGCGCATCGATAGCATCTGGCACGCATTCTGCACGGCGAGCGTGCACAGCACCGCCTGCTTGATCGTCATAGGGTTTATGATTCGTGGCTTGCGAATCTTTGGGCTATTCGCGCCGTTGCTCGTCGTGGCCGTCGCCTGGCTCACACTGAGGCAGACTGTCAGCAGAAGTCGCATGCACGGCCGCACTCCGGCCGTGAATTCACACCAACGCCGGCGTTCACACACGCGGCGGAGACAGACATCATTTTCACCACGCAGCACGACTCCACGTCGCACCTCGGGTCACCGCGAGACTCACTCACTTCGACGGCACACACATATGACATATCAACCTAAACCCGGCGCCCGCCCTACCCATACCCAGCGCGGCAGCACCGACAGCACACTCGCCGCACATGGAAATCAGATAATCACGTGGCACATGCTTAGCGCGGTCAACACGCATCATCTCAGGGTATGGCCCATCATCATCATCATCATCATCTCACACCCACGCGCCTCGGCACCGCCGCTAGCCGAAGACGAACGAGGAGGCCTGCCCTCGCGACTGCTGCCGCGCCTGCTGGGCGTTGAGCAACTTGGCGCCGCCGCCCGCCGCCAGGTAGCTGGGCACGCGTTCATCCCACTGGTCGTAGCCGCCGCCGTTTAGGGATACGACCACATGCTTGGCCGGAACCTGTTGCTGCGCTGGCGCTGGGCTGCCCCGCTGCTGCTGCGGGCCTCGGCCGGGTCGCTGCAGCTGCTTTTGCGCTTGCGAGTAGCCGGGGGCTGGCGGCGCCGGCGCCGGCGGCTCAGGCGTCTTTGGCAGCAGTCCCAAGCGCTGCTTGGCCGCGATCTCGGCGGCCTCATTCTGGGCCGCCAGCCGTCCAATGTTGCGCGAGTGCTGCTCCCAGTTGTCGAGCGTGATGCCGTTGAAATTGGGCACGTCGCTCTGCTCGACCTTCGCCAGCTTTGCAAGGAAGTCACCGCCGGGGCCGAGTGGCGGCGGAGGACCCTGCTGGCCTCGCATGGGCTGTGATTGGCGCTGCGCCTTGGCCATCATCAGATGGTCGCCTTGGGTCATTTGCTGCTGCGGCATGGCGGCGCGCTGCTGCATCATCATCATCATCTGCTGCTGCACGGCGCCGCCGGGCACGCCAGGACGCAGCTGTTGGGCCGGCGGCTGGAACGGCTGAGGTGGCATGGCAGGACGCTGCTGCGGGACCTGCTGTTGGAGAGGCTGAGGCGGCATGCCAGGGCGCAGCTGTTGGACCTGCTGTTGGAGAGGCTGAGCCGGCATCCTGTAAAAGCTACCCCTGTTTTTCGCCGAATCGGCGGTCGAGGCCGACCGAACCGTTTCGAGATCGCTTTTTTCGACAACAACTTCGGACTCATCCTTGGTCACGGCTACCCGCGCGCGCCCGCGGTGTTTTTGAACCGGGGAACGCAACGAGGACGCGACGCACTCGCAGCTCGTTGCGTGCCATGTCCAACACACAACACACACCTCGCGATAAAACACAGCTGCAAAAACAGCTTCGAAGATGCGCACGCGCACACACCAAACGCACGTCATCGGAAAGCGCCCACGAAGTTCAGCCGCGTCCGCGCTGCCTAGCCGCACGTCAACACACTCGTTGCCTCTGCGGTATCATTCCTCGGTTCTCCTGCCAATCATATGCCTCTGCCAAACACGCCTCCGCCCATCGCCTTGCTCCTCGTCTTGCCCCCCCACCCCCTCTTAACCCCCTCTGCTTCTGCCGCTCACAGCGATGCCTGCGACGCATTACTGCCCCATGGGTCGGTACTCAGCGACGCATTACTGTCCCATGGGTCGGTACTCAGCCGACGGATACGCGCCTGCAGCATCCTTGGTCGGATGGACAAAGGTTTTCTCGATGGTCCCTGCGATGTTGTGCAGTGCCTTCTCAACCTCATAGTAGCCCACCTCCGCAACATGAGCAGCTTGAGTTCCCGATGCGCTTGAGCCTCGCACAAACGAAGCCACAATGAGGACGAGAAGCAATGCTGCTGCGGCTGCAACGAGCGGCGCAAACGGGACCGACCATGATGGAGCGCGTGCATCGACGAAAGGCTGGGCAATGAGCAGGCTGAAAAAGGACACATCCGGCTGCATGGCCTTGAGCTCGGCTTGGAGCCTGGCAGCGGTGGCATAGTCTTGGTCCTCGACGGCTTTCTTGATGGCCGCCTTGAGCTCAGCGATACGCGACGCGTTCTCCTGCGCCTTTGGCTCCTCTTGCAGATTCTTAAGCTCGGCTTGGAGCCTGGCAGCGGTCTTATAGTCCTCGGAATCGACAGCTTGCTTGATGGCTTCCTTCAGCTCAGCGATACGCGCCGCGGTCCGCTGCTGCTCCGTTGCCCTGGAATCGGCTCCGTCATCAGACCGCGGCGAGTCGTACGGAGCCTGGATACGCACGCCTCCGCAGAAGGTACCCTGCACCATCGCCTGTCCCTTGCCGCACGAATAGCTTGGGATGGTGCCATCGCTGCACTCGATGCAAATCCCGGTGTTGCCCGGTTGACCCTTGCTCCACACGGACACCCCGTTGATTTTCGTCTCCGTCGGCTCTCCCGGCTTGTTGCATGAGGACGCCAGGAGGTTCTCGCACGTCTTCGGAAGGCATTCTTTCCCGACCGCGATGGTATGCTTCGGGCAGCACTGGGCCGATGATGTGCACTGCCCCTCTTCGCAGCACGATCCGCCGCACGCCTCCTGACCCATCGAGCAGCAGACGCCTTCGGAACAGGTGTTCATGAACTTGCAGCACATGGTGCCGCAGCAGGTCTCCATAAAATCGCATTCGTGCGATCCGCACTTGGGTCCCCACGAGTCCCATTTCGCGGCAATTTGCGGCAGCGCGGCCAGGAGACACAGGAAGCGAGCCATCGTGATCGCAATCGGCGGAAGACCCCCGTCGTGTGGATGGACGGAGACCTGCGACGTCACTCGGTCTCAACTAAGTTCCGAGTGAAACGAAGAACACCGTGCGGGTGTGCCGGAAGTGTGAGAGGACCTCGTGCGACCTCTGACCAGCGGTTATCGGCCTAATCAACAATCAAGACTCATCATGACACATGAGCGCAGCCACAGTGGCGAGAGACGTGCGAGAGAGAGCACCCACGTGCAGGCGAAACTCAAGCCCAGGAGCTACCAGTGCTGCCTCTCCTAAGGTGCCGCCTCTCCTCACTCCTGCTGGGCACACTGCTCATGCATTATACCATCGCCGCGCCCTCGGCGGCGATGAGACCAGCTCGGGAGTCGGGAGACTGCGGCTTGGGCAGGAGACTGTGGAGAGGGTCCTCAGGAGACTGCCCAGCCTCGGGAGACTGCCCTGCGGGAACGCCTACGGCAATTCGCGTGACATCGACTTGCGTCGGCTCCGGTAAGCCGCGCGCTGCGCCAGCTCCACCTCCGCTGCCTTGTCGAGCATGGCTTTGGCGTTCGGGCGGTTCGCCTTCTCGGCGAGTGCGGCGGCGGTGAGGGCCTGCGGACACGTGTCCTTGATGAGCGGGTCCGCGCCCTTGTTGAGAAGCAGCTGCACGAAGGGAGGATCCAGCGAGGCCTGGTCGCAACGCATGGCCGCAACATGCAGCGGCGTGCGCCCATCCTTATCCGGGTGGTTGACGAGCATGCGTACGGCGAGGGTGGAGAAGGCGTGCTTGACCATGTACATGAAGATGGACTGCGCAGCCTCATAGCTGCCGCCGTGCGCGGCGCAGTGCAGCACGTTCCAATTATTGGTGGTCGACTCGGCATACATGTCGGCCGTGCAGCTCAGGATGAGATCGACTGTCTTGACTTGCTTGTCTCGGTACTTTTGGATCTTCTCGGCGTCACCCTCGATGGAGTTGAGGTAGGCAATGTTGCCCTCGACGGCGATCATGAGTGGCGTCTTGCCATCCTTGTTCTGCGAGTTCATGTCCGCTGTCGCGATGTCCTTACCGCTCTTGGGATCGTTGAGCACTATCTCATACACGCGCTTGACCATCTGGAACTCGTGGTTACGAGCGAGCTTGTGCAGCGGCATCTCGCGCTTCTCGGGATCCTCGATGCGCACGTTCACCTTGGGCGTCTCCCATGTGCCAAGCACGCCCGGATCTGGCGGCGGCTTCCAACCCAGCAGCTCCATTGCCTTGTCGCGGTCCACCTTCGGCTCGATCATCTCGCACGCCTCCATGAAATCGAACTCGCTGCCACTGCTGTCCTTCTTGATGACGGTCACGCCCACGCGCGCGCCGGTGCCGATGCGCCTGGACAGCGTGAGCTTCTTCTTCTCCGCCTCTTCCGCCTTCAGCTTCTCCTTTTCCTCGTACATCTTGGTCGAGAGCTCGAGCATGGCCAGGATGTCTTCGTCGGACATCTCCTTCTTGGCCCTGGCGCCCGACTCGGCATCGCCGACGCTCACGCCGAAGTACTCGCACAACTCGCTGAACTGCAGGATCCCGTCACCGTTGTTGTCAATCATCTTCCACATCTTCTCGAAGGCGTCCGATGCAATGCCCATGGCACGCTCGCAGTACTCTTTGAACTCTTCCTTACTGACGTCCTGGTTGCCGTCCTTGTCGAGCAGGGCCATCATCTCGGCCAGATCATCGACGGTGAAATCCGCCATCGTCGTTCGCGATTGGCCCGCGAGGTCGAGAAAGAAGTCGACAGAAAGACCTCGGACGCAGAGACCGGGATGTAACGAGTTTCGTGGCGAAACCACCAAATGGCTAGTAACGTTACCTGGTCGCGAACAGCCTGGCAAGCGGTAGGGGGAGTTTGGGTGGGTCTGCGCGCGACGCCCGCGTGGAAACGTCTCGCTATCACTACCATAGGTTCCTAGTAGTCTCGCGCCTCGGGGCGGCTTGTGAATGGTTGACAGTCCGTCCCTTCCAGTCGCGCGAACGCCTCGGGTCCATGCAAAGCTTCTTCCGCGGTGGACGACCTTCGTCCGGGACCAGCGACAGCACCTCCAACGATTTCCGGAACGTGCTCACCGTCCCAAGGCCGTCCATTGAATTGTAAGCACCCTTACTGCACGGCCAGGGCAACGTCTCTGAGCCGCCTGCGTCCTGTCCGCCGCTCGCAGGTACCTCGAATTCTGGCGCTCACTGGACAATGAGGCGAATGCCAACAGCTTCCTATCGGCCCTCGCCAAGCACGTTACGGACAAGAACAGCCGCGGGAGCGCCTCGGACACGCCGGGCGTGTCAAACGGCTCGGTGCTGCACACGATGTTGCTGCTGGTGCTCTACTCGCCCGTGTCCATCGATGGCAAGGGCGGCGTCAGCCACTGGCTCAAACAAAGCCTCTCCACCAAGGGCAGCCCTGCCAAGGATGCGGAGCGTCCCGACGGGCCGGTGCACTACAAGTCGATCATGGCGCTGGTGGGGCGGCGGGTGTACGAGTCGCCGGAGTTGGTGACGAAGGTGCAGCGGTGCAGCGATGTGACCGCCGCGGGCAGCTACGACTTTGACGATGTCATCCATGGCGGCGAGGCTGCCACTTCGCTGCTTTTGACTTTCTGAGGCAGCGGCTGCAGGCCAACCAAGGCGTGGCCACGGTGCGGTCAACGCTGCGCGGGATCCGCATGCAAATGCTCACCACGGCGCCCTTTCCCCACAGGTGCTGTCAACGCTGCGCGGGATCCGCATGCAAATGCTCACCACGGCGCCCTTTCCCCACAGGTGCTGTCAACGCTGCGCGGGATCCGCATGCAAATGCTCACCACGGCGCCCTTTCCCCACAGGTGCTGTCAACGCTGCGCGGGATCCTGTCGCTTGGGCCGATGCTGATCCCGCAGCACAAGGTGCTCGCGCTGCTGCACATGCTGAGCGAGCTCCTCCTCGTATGCCAGACCTTCACCGACGAGGAGCTCAAGAAGGTGCTCCCGACGCCTCGGCTGGGGACTCGGCAGATGACATGAGGACGGCGCGGCTGCCGCCACTCTCGCTGAGGGAGCTCGTGGCTGAGGCATCGTCTTCGGTGAGCGAGATCTGTGCCGCCGCCGAGCAGGTAGGGAGCCGGCGCTACAAGTATGATATGCCCCTGCTGTCCGCGCTGCACGAGCGTCTTCGGGAGCGCGAGGGTCCTTATCAGGCGGGGCTGCCGGCGCTGCGTGTTTGCGTCGCGGGAGGTGACAATGTATTGCATCGGCTGGTACAGGCGTACGTAGTGCTGCGCTGCGCCTACCCCCGTTTGTGCCCCGCGGAGGCCATCCGCGTCTTCCTCGTGCCCATCGGCCGCCGCCACTCTATGGCTGCCTACGTGGCCTCGCACGACGGCTGGTACCGGCGGCACATCTACGCGCCGCACTACGCGGGCCAACCGACGGTACCGCACCTGCTCGTGCCTGGCATAGCGCCAATCGGGAGCTGCCACAAGCTCCGTCCCGAGGAGGCCGAGATTGTCCCCGAGATTGTCCCCGAGATTGTCCACAAGCTTCGTCCCGAGGAGGCCGAGGAGGAGCTCAACCAAGAGGAGGAGGAGCTCAAGGAGGCCTTCCGCGTCTTCGACAAGGACGGCAACGGCTTCATCTCGGCGGCTGAGCTCCGCCACATCATGGCCAACCTCGGCGAGAAGCTCACCGACGAGGGGGTCGATGAGATGATCCGCGAGGCCGACATTTACGGCAACGGCCAGATCAACTACGAGGAGTTCGTCAAAGCTGAGCTACGGCTTTCCATCGCGCGCAGTCTCAAGGACGGAGGCGGCGGCAGCTGCTGCGGCGGCGGCCTCAACACTACAATTTCGGCCAGGGAGCGAGCGGCGGTGGGGACGGCGGAGGCGCCGCTGCGCGCGTGCCTGGCAGAGTACCTGCGCTCCGCGCACGCGGTCGTGCCTCTCGTGCTCTTCGAGGTCTCATTGTGGCTCATCACGCCACCCGAGATTGCCAAGGCCATCTCCGAAAGGGATACGAGCGCCCTCTCGGCTCAACGGCCCGGTGAGCCGCCCTCTCTAACCGTCGCCTTCTGTGCGTCGCTCGAGGTGGTGGCCGCTGCAGACGCGCCCGCCGGCACGGGGAAGGGCGAATCCAGCGGCACCGCGCTCCCAGCCCACCTCGTGTACAATCTGATCGACCCTTTGGGAGTCGAAGGCGCCGGGCTCACCGCGATGACGGCTCGCTTCGCCAGCCTGAGCTTCCACACGCACGCGACTGATATGTGGCACTGCCCCTCGGATGGGCGGCTGCAGATGCGATATGCCGTCGCGGGCCGCTCGCAGCCCACGCGCGCCCCTCACCGCTACGTGCGCACAGCCGCCATTGGCGCGGTAGCGAGTAGCTCAGCAGCCGACGGCAAGCCCTCGCCCCGCGGCGCTGCGGTGGCTGGCAGCTCCGAGCGCTTCGGGGTTCTCGTCGACGGCGAGTACTATGGCCCGTTTACCTATGCACTCGTTGTGCCCTGCATCGCGCCTGGCGACACGGAGCCTCTCACGCTGCCCCTGACCACCTTCTTCCCCCTGTGTCCCCAATCGTCGACTGATGTGAGCCGCTGACTCTGCCTCTCTGAGCTGTCTCGCTCTGAGTGTGAGATCGTGTGCTGTGTCTGTGGATACGGTTCCCGTTTTTGGCCCGGCTGTGGGCGTGTCTCGAGAGAAGGACACAAGGAAGAGGTCCGAACACGTACGGCTTTCGGATAACCGACAAGGTGGACGTACTGTCTGTAGCCCTTGCGTTTCCCAAATACTTGCGTATTCAACGCGATCAATCGCACACGTAACTGTATTTTTATAAGTAACCCCCTCGCGGACCAGTAGTTCGGCCGGAGTATGCTATCAGAGACGGCAGAGACCAGAGTGCCAAAGCCATGCGAGAGTGCAGAGACATGAGACAACTCGCCGCATACAACTCGACTCGCTACAGTCATGACCACTTATGTACGGTGATAACACCTAACATAGCAACAGTTGTGATCACAAAGGTGAGAACAATACATGCTAAAACAATACATGGGCCTCCACCTGCACTCAAGATATCGTCATTCAGCCGCCGTCCAGAGCTGGACAGAGTGCGCCGTCCAGAGCTCAACGAAGTATCGGGGTCCTCGTCCGAATCATCGATGTCATCGAATTCCTCATCCGAACTGTCCATCACGTGCGCACTTTGCTTGCCTGCGGCTGCAGAATGGCGACGCGGCACCATGAAGACGGCCTTCTACAATCACATGTCTTCCTTGAAGTTCCTTCCTAAAAAAAGAGAACTTCGACAAACCAAAAAAAGAAACCCGTCCAGCTTCAACGGACGAGTGCCACTTTTGGAGGAATTTACTACAGGACTTATGAGAAGAGGCTCAGGGCGACCTGCAGGTTCCAGAGCTGAGAGATGAGGACAGGCTGCCAGTCGTCGGTTTACATGTATCATGTTTACATGTAACAAGATGTTCTCTTCCTTGTCTGTTCGTGTTCCAGGTTCCTTTGGCAGTGCACATTGGATGATTGGAAGGGTGTTATCGGTCATCGGGCTTTCATCGCTCGATGCAGACATTACCTCGCTGGCCCGTTGGCGCTTTCTACCATCTTCGAATTCCTCCCTAGTTCCTTGCTTTGGGGTCCAGACCCTTCTACCGGGTACTGTAGGTCTTCGACCTCGTCTCTCTCGCTGGGATTACAGGCACCATGGAGCCGCGTGGCATCTTCAGCATGGCGGTCCCGGCCGAGGTCCTAGCCGCTGCACTGGCCGAGGACGGCGGCCGTCGCTCGCGGCCCGGCGCTGTTCCGGACTACATGTACTGCTTCACGGTCGACGGACGTCGCATGCTGTATGACGTAAAACGGATCTCCTTATGTCCGAGTCGCTATTGGCCTACGGTCGCGGTGGCCTCTAGCCGTGGGGGGCCACTTGAGCACAGGGCATCTCTCGTCCGTGCGGAGTACGAGGCAGCGGCTGCCGCACTCGACGCCCGGACAGCAGCCTGGTACATTCGGACGGGGACCGCCGCCCCAGTCGGGGCACCGACGGCAGTCGATATCCTCGCTTCGTTCCCTCCAGTTCGCGGCCTGGTCTTTGGCAGCACCGCTTGCGGGGGGTCCAGGGAGGTCGGCATCCTCCTTGCTCAGGCTGCGTCGTCGTCAGCCCAGCGTCAGTGGCGCTCGCTCGGCGCCCGTTCCATGCTCGACGCGCGGTCCTTCATGATCTCGACGCTGCGCTCCCAGGTCGGCTTCGCAGCGGCCGTTGCGCATGCCCGCCTCCGCCTCTCACGCCTCGAGCTTATCGGGGGCTCTGGCCGCACTGCCGGCCGGGCTACGCGTCTGCCGCGCGCACCTTCATTTCTCCGACCGCCTTCGAGCAGGCGCGGGGAGGCGCTCTGGGAGCGGGTGGAGGCAGGGTCGGGTTCGCTGTGGGTGGCCTCTTCTGAGTCGGCCGCGGGGGGCGGTCGACTCCGGGCCTGCGGCTCTTGAGTCGGCCGCGGCCTCGGTCGTCGCGCTGACGTGCGGGTTCATGCGCGTTGTTGGTGGGTTTGGATGGTTGTGAGGTTCGTCTGTGCGGTCCGTGTGCCTTTGTGCGTCCGCGTGTCCCGTGTGTGTGTCCCGGCTCCCCCCGGTGTCTTTTTACCGGGCACTGTACTGTACAGCTTGTACAAGTACTATTCTATTTCCGCAACGCGCTTCGAAAAACGATTTGGGCTAGCTTGCCACACACAAAACTCCCGTGGGAACGCGGTGGCTCAGTCCAAGATGGCGTCGCGGTGCGACACGGCAAAGTCCCCCCAAGCACAGCTGCCGCCAGGCCTTCTACTCATTCACACAGCCTCGGGTCAATCGACGCGTGCTTATTCGTGTGCGTCCTCGGCTCCAGGCAGCCGGCTTGCCAGCGAGTCAGCCATCCGGTCAGCCAGCCTGCGTTCAGTTGCTGCTCCTCCTGCTGGTAGCCCGGGTCGCGCTGTCCGCTGCAGCAGCCCACGGTCTCCGCACATGCCAAGAGGGCCGTTGCACATCACTCCTATCCAGTTCCCGGCGGCTCAGCCCTTTTCGTACGTACAGCAAGGCGGGATGAGCACCACGCCATCCTCTTTGCAAGCGGTCCTCAGCCGGGAGAGGGAGCGACGATTGCGGGGCGACTCTCCTAAGGCAGCGGTCGGGAAGCTCAACTTCGACCTCGTGGTTCACAGGCCGAGCAGCTCTGCGCCTGTACTGGCGGCACCGGCGGCACCGGCACTGGCACCGGCACCATCAATGCTCTCGATGTCATGGGAGAAGTTCTGCAGCTCCGCGCCTGCGCCTGAGCCGGCAGCTGCGGTGCCAGCAACTGCTGCACACATCCAAGTCGATGTAAGGGTGCCGACGGAAACACCGCAGAAGTTGAAGGAGCCTCTACCACCGCCGTCTGAATCGCCGCCGCTGCAACAGTCGCCGCAACAGAAACTGAAAACGACGTCCGGCGTGTTTGAGAAGTCGCCATCAATGCGAGGAGGCGCTTCTCCCGAATTCAGACTGGTCAGCTATTCACCTGACGTAGGTGGCGGCTTTCCAATTCAGCTGGTCGGTTCGCATCGATCCGGCTACCTTATGCTGCCCGAGAGCGCAGCTGCCGACGAAGCTTTCGAGTCAAGGTCAAAGGAAGCAGCTGCGACAGTCGTCGGCCTCTGTGTTCAGCGCACTGGCTTGGTGATTTGTTGTGGAATCATGGTGGGTATGGCTCTGGGCTTCCTTTCCTTTCCAATTGCAGCGGCATATGCTGTCCGGCCGCCTCCCTCAGCACCTCCACAGTCACCGCCACAGTCGCCGCCCCCGGCCCTGCCGCCTCCTTTGCCACCACAGTGGCCGCCTCCACCATGCCCACCACCTCCTCGACCTCCTCCACCTCCTCCGGTCCAGCCGCCTCCTTTGACACCGCCTCCACCTTCACCACGACCACCGCGATCTCCTCCACCTCCTCCACCGATGCCACCGCCACACCCACCTCCTGACCTCGCCCTCACGCCGTCGAACATCTTCGCCGACACACCCGTCACCCTGCAGCTCAGTGGTAGCGTCGCCCGCGCTGGCGACAGCGTGGCCTTTCTAGAGTCGGGCTCTGCAACGTGCCAAGGCGCCGCAGCTCGTAAGCTACCGCCGACGGGGACACCTAACCTCGCGCCGAATGGCCAGCTATCCGTGAGCCTGCCGGGGCCTCGCGTGTACAAGATGTGCCTCTCCAGCCATCCCAACGCCAATGACGACGATCACTTCCATTTCGTGTCCGACCTGGAGCTGTGGGTGAACGATGCCCCTCCGCCCTCGCAGCCGCCGCCTTCGCCACCGCCCAGCCCGTCACCGCCACCACCTCCACCGCCCAGCCCGTCACCGCCACCACCTCCACCGCCCAGCCCGTCACCGCCACTACCTCCATCTCCGCCTCCATCGCCAAAGCCACCATCTCTGCCACCACCACCCAGCCCGTCACCCCCGCTACCTCCGACTCCAGAGGAAATCTGGAGACAATATTTGGCCATCATGGACCCATGGGAGAAGCAGCAGTTCTACAACGAGAACCGCGTTACCATCCTCGACCAAGCGAAGATATATCTTCCATTCCCACCGCCACGGTCACCATCACCACGGCCGCCATCAAGACCGCCGCCATCACCCCCGCGCCCTCCCGCGTGGCCAGGAACAAGGTGGATTGTTTGCGAGCCTCCGCTGAGTCTTCTCCGCGGAGTATGTCAGTGAGACATTCGATAATTGTAGAAACTGTACGCTCCTTCACTGACGTCAACATGTTGGGTATAAAAGATATAGCCGCATGGCACGGTTCAAAGGAATCGACCACGATCTGGCGTGGGAGTGGAACGGCCCCAAAGTCACTAAGCCAAACCCCCACGCCAGATCGTGATCCATGATCGCGGTTAAGATCGCGGTGATCCCAAAGGGGCCGACGCCAGGCGCCATGCGGACGGGGGCGCCCGTCATGGGGCCCTCTATTCCGGTGATTGGTCTCACCTATATACGATCATCGTAGAAGGTCTGGTTCTAAGGTACTGTTGAACCCCAGACGACCTAAACCAAGATGCTCCGCGCGACACACTGTATGGTCTGTCTCTGTGACGCGCGCAAACCACACGCGAGAGACCGACGGGTGGACGGATACTTTCCGCGACTAAGTTATCATTGCGGGCTTTTTGGTCACCGTCTTCTCTCTTTAGCATGAGTGGCGACCCACACGTTCTGGGGGAATCTCCCCCGGGATCCCAATCCTCTACTGCCGCTCGCAACATCTTCCACAGCCCACACTCGTTCAGGGCTCAAGCCATGACTCAAGGGTCGTCACCGCTAGAAACGTCCCAAACCATGGACACCTCGACCGGTAAACCGGCGTTTGGCGTTAGACCGGCACCTCTTGAATTCGTGTTTAGCCTCGCAGCCCAAAATAAGCCAAAATCACTCCTTTTGGTTTGCTTTGATCCACATGTACATGTATTGGGCGAGGAGACGGCTGTCCAGGACGGCTCCCTTACAGTCCTGTTCTTCGGGAAAATAAGGGGATGCCGCCCTTTTGTGGGTTCGAAGGCAACACCCATAACTCGGTGTGAATGTGCGGTGTCTTGGGTGTCGAATTATAAACATTGGCTGTGAATGTGTCGGGTCCTGGGGTTTTTTCGAAACACGATCAAACTCGCCTTCGATGTTGCGTTTACTCCGACGCACCGCCGCAGGCTCCCTCGCCGCTGTCGCTGGTATGCGATTGCTCGCCGACGAGTCGCTGCTCCTGCCGACCTCGTCGAGCGAAGATTCAGTGGCAGCACTGCATCATGGAGGCATTGCCGTGCTCCCGAACGTGCTCTCAGCAGAAGATCGCTGGATTGATGCGAGCGCAGCGGCAAGTGCTGCGGAGACGCTCGGCGCGCTCGCGGCGGCGTGCCTCCCAACCGTCCACCAAGCAGATTCGTGGAACCGCTTGGATAATCTAGGCAGACAGCTCGGCCGGCGAGCTGTTGCAATTTTGGCCGTGCAGCAAGAGCCCTCGCTGTCAGGCTGTGCAGAGGCTGTCGAGCAGCTCCGCGGACACGCGAAACGGCCGTGGCCGAATGCGGCAGGTCGCTGGAGCTCGCTCAACCTGCTCCATGCGCCCACCGACGACGCGCTCGACGACCTGATGGCGCAGGCCACGGCGGAGCTCGACGCACGCTTGGATGGCCGCTTGCGCGATTGGCTGAGAGAAAGCGGCTTGCTCGAGGATGTGGGCGAGGAGGCGGAGGAGGCGTCCCCACTCGTCGGTAGTGGGCCGGCTGCGACGGTGCTCCGAGCGTGGAGCGCTGTGCTGCTCTCTCCAGCGCTGCGATGGAGTGAGACGGTGCACGCGAGCGGTGAGTCTCACTGTCGCCCGATGGTGCTGCATCGTGTCGCTTTGCTGGTGCCAGCAGCGGCGGACGGCAACGAGTCGGCGCAGACGTCGTCACCCGGCGCGCAGCTCCGTCGCCGAGCCCAAGCCGTACTGTGGCCCCAGCTCGCTGTACCCAACAGCCTCGTCATCTTGCTCCCACTTCCGCCAGCGCCGGCCGATCGTCGCCGACTTTCATCGCTGTCTGAGTCACTGGTGGCGGAGCCACCGCCGCGCGAGGTGCAAACGCCGTCACCACCGCCCTCCATGCTCATTGATGAGAGACGTAATCAGTACATGCTCGTTGATGTGCTCCCTCCGACGGGCGCCACTGGCCTCGGCATACCAACGCTCCGAGCCGCCATGCGCATCCGGATACCGGCCGGCGCCGCCCTTGCCCTCGACGGCCGTACGCGTTGGCGCCTCGTCGACGATGCCTCCCTGGCTGGCGCGTCGTCCTGGGCTGGCGCGCATCCGTCCTGCGCGTGCGTCCTCTTCGAGTATCGGCCGCACGAGCCGCGCACAGCCTCAGAGGTGGCGAGCACGCGACTGTTCGATGGTGTTTCTGTGCTCCTGCGCGCCCTCGGGACGCTGCTGACCAACGGAGCCGCAGCGCCAGCAACTCGCGACGTGCAGCTGTCGCCGCGCACCGCCGACGTCCCGCTGCCGTCATCCGAGGGGAAGGCGGGAGCGACGAGGACGTGAGCAGCCTCGACATACCCCGACACCCCGGTACTTCGTGCTTGCTCGTTCGGTTGAACCGAACATGGGAACATGCGCATAACGTTTCATACAATGAACACCGATAACCTGCAAGTGCATAGAAGAGACCGTAGAGTTGATCGGAGCGAGATGCCGGAGTATCAACACACAAGAACCGCTACAAAACTAAGTTGCCCTTGTCACGCGTGAGTATAAAACACGAATCCATGTCTCATGTCAGCTCGCACGATCGGGTCCGGTCTATACGACGGAAGAACACTGAGGCTCCGACCACGCCGGTATCGTCCGACCACGCCGGTATCGTCCGACCACGCCGGTATCGTCCGACCACGCCGGTATCGTCCGACCACGCCGGGATCGCTCTCCACGAATGCGGGCTCAGTGCGGTCGCCACGTCGAGAGGATCAAATCGGCCGAGCCATCATTGTTGAGTAGTGTCACCTCTCGGCTTGTGACCGTGCCCGCCTCCGCGAGCATCTCCAAGAGCGTCGTCAAGCCTTCCCAACTACCATCGGCAAGCTTCCCGCTCTCGCGTGGCCGACTCATTAGGTGGCACTCGCCGTCGGCGGCCGTATGTGCACGAATGGCCGCCGCGAGCGGCTCGCACTGCGACTCGTAATAGATGCAGTCGGCACCAATGACCGTGGCGAAGCGCCCCAACCCTGCCTTGTCTGCATCATATCCAGGCCGTGCGCAGTCCTCCCAATCGAGCACCGCTGTCGAGAGCTCGCCCGCAGGCCGGTCGGGCGTACAGAGGCCTCGAGAGGCCTCCGCATTCGCGCGCAGGTTACGCTGCAGATTGGCCGACTTGTGACGGCCGCCAAGGCCGGTGGTCGGGGCCTCCGATGCGCCCGCCGAGATGCCAAAGTCCGAAAGGACGACCGACTGAGCACCGGCGAGTGCGCTGGCAATGCCGCCGAGGCCAGAGCCGCTCCCCAGCTCGAGCACGCGGCGCCCACGCACCAGCTGCCTATCCAGGCTCAGAATGATGGCCATCGCAACGCCGCAATCCCACACAGAGCCGCCGAAGCCGCCAGCTTCAAACGAGAGCGTGCGCAGGCTCGCCGTCGATGCGCCAGGTAGCCGAAACAGCCGCCGGTCAGCCACGCCATCGGCCTCCTCTTCAGGCTGACCCGGTTCATCGAACTCGACCGCCACCGGGCGCATGTCGAGCGCGTGCAAGCAGCAAGAGAGTTTGCTCTCGTCCTTAGCCCTGTGTGCGTCCAGCACTTGCTGGATAAGGTCCATGTCGCCGCTGCGCATGAACGCTGGCCTGCTTGTCGGAGTGAGTGCCGGATCTGCGAGGACCCAGAAGTTGCGCAGCGCTGGCAGTGGTTTGCATGAGAGCGGTAGTAGGCATTGCAGGGACACGTACATCATCCCTTCAAGAGCTCAGACCTCGCGGAAATCGCTGCGGCGGTTTTGTTGGTTGGGCGACCGAGGCGTGAACGTGTTTCGTCCTTTCGTGATTTCCGTGCCCAAGAGGCCAAGAGGCCAACAGGCCAACAGGCCAACAGGCCAAGAGGCCACTTCACGCGTTCCAAGCCGAGCGGGAAAGACACGGTCGCGCATACGGCACACCGCAGATCTAACGCAGATCACACACGCATGCAGATATAAGTGCAATTCCCCGTAGTACATTGGCAATGTCCCTCCTCGCTGGTGCCTGCTGCCTGGATGGACACTCCGGCGACCGCACTCGTGAAGATCGCGTATGCCTCGGCCATAATCGCTCACCTGCTTTTTTTCTGTTCGCAGCTCCTCCTCCCGCCATTTGGCCTTCACATGCCCGCGCCGAGCTCAGGGCGAGCTCAGGGCGAGCTCAGGGCGAGCTCAGGGCGAGCTCAGGGCGAGCTCAGGGCGAGCTCAGAGCGGGACATCGTCGTCCATCGCACGGCGCATGGCCGCATCGTCCTCGTCGTCGTCCTCCTCTTTGCCTCGATCCCGCTCCCGTCCGCGGCGCCGATCCACCTCCTCCTCCTTGCGATCGTCTTTGCGATCGTCTTTGCGATCATCTTTGCGGTCGTCTTTGCGCCGGTCGTCGCGCCGGTCGTCGCGCCGGTGATCATCGCGCCGGTCGCGGTCTCGATCGTTGTCTCGGCGATCGCGGTCGCGGTCGTCGCGACGATCGCGGTCGTCGCGCCGATCGCGGTCGTCGCGCCGATCGCGGTCACGGTCACGATCGCGGTCGCGGTCGTCGCGCCGGTCGCGGTCGCCGTCGCGTCGGTCGCGGTCGCTGTCGCGTCGGTCGCGGTCGCTCTCACGCCGGTCGCGGTCGTCACGCCGGTCGCGATCATCGCGCCGGTCGCTCTCACGCCGATCACGGTCGCGGTCGCTCTCGCGTCGATCGCGATCGTCACGCCGGTCGCGATCAGCGCTGCGTTCACGTTTCCGGTCTGCGTCGCGGCCTGAATTGCCGCCACTTTCGCGACGATGCCGGTCGTCGTCCCTCTCATCCCGCCTGCGGTCGTCCTTGCGGTCGCGGTCGCCACGGTCGCCGCGGTCGCCGCGATCGCCGCGGTCGTCGCGGTGGTCGCCTCCGCCTCCGCCTCCGCATCCGCCTCCGCCGCCACCGCCGCCATAGCGACCGCCGCCGCCTCCGCCTCCACGGCCGCCACCCCCACCGCCTCCCCCCCCGCCGACCCCGCCGCCACCGGCCCCGCCGCCACCGGCGGGTCGCTTGCCCTTGCCGCCATTGTCGGGTGGCGGCGGCGGCGCCGAGCGCTGTTCAGTAAAGTTGGGCAGAATGACCGTAGCGTCGGCGTCCTCCGCGCTGTTGCTCAATTTGATGCGCTTGCCCTTGAGCTCGTCGAGGAGCCCCTGTGGCTCAATGATGCAATTGTCGCTCAGGTCGAGATGAAGGGGAGGCGGTGGGTGTGCGTCGGTCTTGAAACGGTCGCGCTCCCAGTGCGCATACTGGATGAGCTTCGTGGCGCCTGCGATGAGAGGCGATCGGAGGCGCTCCGAGGCAATTAGTGCGAGGCAATTAGTGCGATGAGAGGCGATGAGAGGCGCTCCGAGGCAGTTAGTGGCACGCAGGCGGGCGAGTGCGGCGGTGCGGCGGCGCGGCGGTGCGGCGGCACGATCGCACGATGACAGGGAGGCACGGCGTTGGAGGAGAGGCCAGCACGCACCCGCGCGCCCGATCTGGTTGCCCGACACGATGAGGGTCGAGATGAAGGCGTTGGAGGCAAACGTGGAATAGTTCTTGACCAACCGAGTGACTTCTTCCTGGCAGGCGGCGTCGTCGAGCTTGTTGCGCGAGAGGTCGACGCGTGTCGCGTCTGAGCCCTGCGTGCGCGCGAATTGCACCACGGCACCGATGCCCTCCTTGCCGATCTCGTTGCGCGAGAAGTCGAGCTCCTTGATGGGGAAGGGCTTGGTTCGCTCTGTCGAGTAGCCAGTGATCTTGGACATCCTGCAGTGGCACGCGTGCGCGAGGAGAGCGACGAGGCGATGTTGAAGGGGGGTCACTACTTGTGGTGTGAGGTGGCACTCGCGCGAGAGAGTCACAGACAGGTTGCGGGACACGAGCAGGCACTCGCGCAAGAGGTCGCATGAGGTTGCAAGAGGTCGCGGGACACGAGCAGGGGTCTGTTCTCTTGTCCGGCAGCGTGGCCAGAGCGGAAAGTTGGCGCGCCCCCCAGGTGCGTGTCGCCGGGCGTGGCAGGCTACTTCTCAAGCAGTTTTGCTGCCTCAGGTTCGTCAGGCAGCACGCGCGCACATGTGAAGGCCCTTGATGAGCTTCTGCACCGTGTCGTTGTTCAGGCCCTGGTCGGAGACGTCGAGCTTCTGCTTCTCCATCATCTCCGTCCAGAGCACCCTGACCTTGGAGGCCATCTGCTCACTGCCGCATACCTGTAGCAGCGCGTCGTCGTCATTCTGAACTTCGCCCGCGTGCCGGGGCATTGAAGGGCGATGGAGTCCAGGAGCCGTGGACCCGTCGTTCGTTACGCGTCTCGTGTAGCCGAACTTGGTGCCCTCGGGGCAGAGCGTGCGCGCGAGAGAAACGTCGAAAGCACCATCTAATGCACCTGGACGCCTTCGTATCGAGAATTCGTCAACGGACCGTATTCATATTCCATGCGCACCAGTCACAGCATCGGCGCGAGGAGCTCCTGGGCTCTGCCCTCACTCGAGCTCTCTCCCACCGGCCTGCTGCGCGCCGGGAGCGCGACCGCGAAGCTGCTGGCCATGATTCCGACTGGCACATGCGTCTACTTGCCCGCTCTGCCCGCTGATCCGCCCGATGCGGTCGAGGGTGCGCTCCGGCTGCTCAGGCGGGAGAACGCGGGCCTACTCGCGGTGCCGCACATCCCAGCGACGCGCGTGGCCTCCACAGCTGCCCTCGAACGCCAGCTGGGCGCGTGGCAGCGCGCGTCCGGCGACGGCGTGCGCGAGGTGCTCATCGTACGTGGCGATCTGAACGCACACCACGGCGAGGTGGGTGCAACGGCAGGCGCGCCGTCGCGCGGTCTCTTTGGCCGCAGTCTCGATCTGCTCGAAACGGGCGTGCTGCAGCGCGCTGGCATCCACGCGGTCAGCTTGTGCGGCCATCCCGAGGGCGTCGGCCACCTGTCGGCGGCAGGTGCCTGCGAGGCCCTCGTCGCAAAGCTGCAATGGGCGGAGGCGGCGAGCGTCGAGGCGCGCATCGTGACCCAATTCTGCTTCAGCGCACGCGCCACCATTGCGTACGCAGAGCAGCTTCGCGCGGCCGGCGTCACCGCACCGCTGAGCGTGGGCGTGGTTGGTCCGTGCAAGGCTGAGATTCGAACGCGCATGGCCGAGCGGTGCGGCGTGACGCCGCCGGCGGGCGGCGAGAGCGACCACCCCGATGGCGCGCTCCTCAACGAGCACGACTGGCCGTCGGAGTACGTGCGCGCGCTTGCGCAATGGCAGCGCGACGGACTCGCCGGCGCCAGCGGCCACGGCGTGCAGGCGCTGCATCTCTACCCGTTTGGCGGGCTGGGCAGCACGCTGCGCTGGGTGGAGGAGCGGTTGCCAGGGCTCATGTTACCAGCGCAGTAGCTAGAGCGTGTGTACGGCCAGACCCGATTTCAGACCCGTCATATTGTACGCACTGATTTTGTTTCACAGTTTCATTCACAGCATCCCCGTGGGGCCTCGGTCTGGAGGCGGCACGAGGGTTTGCATGAGGGACTTTATAGGGAGGGGTTCTTGCGGGAACCGGCCGACGGCAGACTGAGTCTCTCTCTCGCATGGCGCTGAGGAGCCTCTCTGAGCCTGTTGTCAACATCACCCAGTCGTGCGTCAGCAGCTCCGCACAATGTCCCAGCCACCCATTTTGCTCGCCCTCATGGATGCCAGCTGCTTCATGCACCACCGACCATTGGATGTCGGGTGCAGTATGGCTTGGTGGCGAGGCGCTTGCTAACCACTTGCTCACCTCACCTGCACTGGTTCGAGGAGCTCGAGTGCTGGAGCTGGGTGGCGGTACCGGCATTGTGGGCTTGACTGCGGCATTAGCTGGCGCTGCTGAGGTGACTATCACAGACCAGCAGCTCGACCAGGCCTCGAAGAACCTGGAGGCCAACCCGCTTCTACGCACGCGTGTGAAGCTCGAGAAGCTGCTGTGGGGTCCCTCGGCTGCGCCTTATGCAGTGCACACCGATGTAGTGGTCGGTGCTGATCTGGTCTGCAGCATTGATGCCCCTACCCTTTGTGCGTTCGAACCAGATCCAACCGCGAATTATTACGGTCGCGTCTGTCACACGCAGGTGTATCCAATGAACGTTGACGAGTCGCTACAGGTGCTACTGGTGACTCTGCAGGTGCTGGGTCGCCCAACCCTCCTCGCGTATGTCGAGCGATCAGAAGCAGTCACGCATGCTCTCGAGAGTGGCCTGCGCTCGCTCCGTCGGCATCGATGCCGCCAGCTGCGCTTGGGGTCCAAGACAATCATATATGCTTTGGATGCGTGGGCGCGGGATCACCGATCCGACGACAGTTCCCTTGGCCATGGCCCATACCTTGGGTGCAGCGAGGTGCAGAGTCTGTCCTCGTGGTTCCCGTGACACCCGTGGCGCGGCTGGGCGCGGCTGCGTCCCTGGACAGAAATTCAACTAGAAATGAAGGAGTGCCGAAGCTTTTCACACTAGCTTTTCACCTGGTCGCCTGGTGTGATCACAGCAGCAACTCAACGCATCGACTCACATCGGCAACATGATGGCCTCCACGAGGAGGTTCCTCGCGGCCGCGCAACGGGCGCAGGTAGCCGCGCCCGCGTACCACCGGGCGGTGCGCGTGGCCGGAGGTGCGCTACTGGCGGGCGGCGCCACCGCGCTCGCATGCTCGCCGCAGCCGGCGAGCGAGTGCAAGGCTTCCTTTTTCGGCGCGCGGGAGGAACAGAGCGTGCTGGTCTTGTCGGGCGACTGCGGCGGCACGAACACGCGGCTCATGCTCTTCCGTGTGCCGGCAGGCACCAAGGCGGAGAAGGGCAAGGTGCCGCAGGGCGAGGTGGTGCTCCAGAAGCACTACCGGAACGCAGAGAGCGGCTCGTTCACGGCGTGCTGCGAGCAGTTCTTGGCAGAGTCGGATCAGCTGACGCGCGGCGAGCGGCCAAAGGCGTGCTGCCTCGCGTGTGCGGGTGGCATCAAGGACAATTGCGTCAGCTTCACCAACGTCAAGGATGGCTGGACGATCGACGGGACGGCGCTGCAGAGCGTCCTCAGGATCCCGAAGATCACGCTGATCAACGACTTCGAAGCGCAAGGGTACGGGCTTCTCACGCTGCGCCCGGAGGACGTGGTGCAGCTCAACGAAGCCAAGCCGATTCCGGGCAGGCCCATCGCGTGCGTGGGCGCGGGCACCGGGCTAGGTGAGTGCTTCCTCACAGCGGGCTCGGATGGCGTGTACACATGCTTCCCTTCTGAAGGTGGGCATGCGGAGTACTCGCCGCGTACGGCGCTCCAGATGGAGTTGCTCGAGTGGCTGCGTGAGCAGCTCGCCTTCGATTCCCAGGGCTCGCCCGAGAAGATCGACAAGTATTTCAAGCAGTGGGACACGGACGGCAACGGCTCGATCAACAAGGAGGAGTTTACCGAGGCCCTGCGCTCTTTCGACCTCAAGGGCCTCAAGCCGCGCCGCGTATCGGTGGAGCGCGTGATCAGCGGGCCTGGGCTCGCGAACATCTACGGCTTCCTGCGCCGCCACTGGGCCTTCGAGCAGCACGTCGACGCCGCACTCGACGCTGAGTGGATGAGTGCGCCCAAGGACAAGCGGGGCGCGATCGTCGCCAAGTGCTCCGCCGCAGGCAACCACGTGTGCCAGAAGGCGGTCGACGTGTTCGCCGAGGCGTACGGCGCCGAGTGCGGCGTGGCCGCGCTCAAGTGGCTCCCGTACGGCGGCCTATACGTTTCTGGCGGGATCGGCGCCAAAAACCCGCATTGGATCCAGCACCCCTCCTTCCTCAACGCGTACAAGGACAAGGGGCGCCTCTCCGAGCTCGTGATGAGCGTGCCGCTGTACCTGGTGCTCGCAGAGGATACGGGCGAGCGCGGCGCCCTCTTCTACGCCGTGCAGATGCTCAGCCAGCAGTGAGCGAGCGCGTACGGCGTGCGCCTGCACTGTGGAATGGGGCTTCAAGCACTTCACACGCGTGCGACCCATCGGATCTCGAGTGATCCGCGCACGCCGCGTTCATGTTTGCATTTTTTGCATGACGGGGCTACTCCCCTTTCCACACTCGACATTCGATGGATCCGACGAACATGTCCCCAATTGAATAGCCGAGCAAAATGCATGTCCCGACGAAACTTGTAACTTCTGGACGAATACGCGCTGCCTTCGACGGGATCGAACACAGATCTCAGATCGATCTGTCAGATGTGAGAGATGTTCGCCACGACGCGTCCTCCACACGCCAGTCACAGTGACAGTCACAGTATTTACAAGTTATTTGTAAGATACGGTTTACGGGTACGCGTTGCGAAGACCGAAGTCGGGAAAGTCACACGTCACACGTCACACGATTCAGAGCGCGGAGAACCGAAAGAGATGCGGGTGGGACGAGCATCCAGCGTTGCGAGTTCAAGATCAAGTTCAAGTTACTACAATTGTTCCGGTACATGTACATAAACAACAGACAACCTGAACATGAACATGAACTTGAGGTTTGCGCTGTGCGGGGCGGGGCCTCCTTTCCTGCTCCGAGAGAGTACCAGCCACAGCCCCTTGTTGCTTGAGAGGTCGGTTTTCCCGTTTGTCATCCTGGCCCGTGGCGAGAATGCCCAAGCGTCTTCGAGAAGTCGGCCGCAAGACGGCGGCAGCGGACGTGGTGGCGGCTAACAAGCGTGGCCGTGCAGCCGGCATTGCTGCCGTGCGTGCAGCCACGCAGAGAGGGCTCACGATCGTGAACCACGGTGCCGGCACCATGCCCGTTGGCGCGCCGGCGCCACACGGCGGTGAACGCTACTCGCTTCTTGAGGATCATGAGCACGCGCAGCAGCCATACACCGTCGCGGCGCACGACGGCGCCAAAGGCGCCGATGGCAAGCTCGTATTCGTCGACGCCCCACCCGAGTTTCGACCGTCGCTCACGCCAGCCGAGTGCATCCGCAAGGGCATCTTCGGTGGCTGCTACTTCAACCCAAGAGGCGGCAAGGAGGGCATCTTCGGGCGTGACGTCGCAGTGGATGCGGCCGAGTTTCCTGCGTCCTGGTTTGCCGATCTGCCCGAGGCGCTCTTCCGCTCGCGGCGGTACCACGTGCCCACGAATTGCTATGGCGTCAAGAGCGGCTTCGGCCAAAAGGAGTGGGAGAGCAAGGGTTGGATACACGTGCAAGACCCTCGAGGATGGTTCCAGTGGTACTGCCGCTTCTACATGGGCCGACGCAGCGCCGACGACGCGCGCCAGTGTGCACGCTGGTGCGCGTGCGCCTCACCACGCGGCCGGTGGAGGAACCAGCTTTGCGGTGCCATCGCTCGCCATGGTGGCAGCTGGGCGGACGCCTCCGTCTCGCCGGTCATCCGCCAGACGCTGCTGCACTGGGCATACGAGCTGAGCGAGGCAGACTATCGTGCCTGGCTTGCGAGGTGAGCCAGTTTGGTCACAGTTTGGGCGGAACAGGACGGCGCTCGGCGGTCCGTTGTTGAGACAGTACTAAGAAAGTACATGTATCTGAAAGCAATTGTCTGAAAGGTCACAGACTCCTCTCTGGGTCAAGTAAGGCGGTGTACTCGCCGGATTCCGGATACAACAGTCGGGACTTACGACTGTACGTCTGTACCCAGGCGGAGGATCCGTGAAACCGGTCAGGGGTTCCGGTCAAAAGGCACCGGGGGGTGCCGGGACACACAGGGGTTCCGGTACAGTCACGCGTTCCACTTGTACAATTCGAACGGAGTGAATCCGAAAAATCCCAACTTCTAGCGCCGTCGGTGACCAAGTTTTGCTTTTCCGTTCCCGCGAGGTCCGCGACGACCTCGTGGCGACGTCGACGTCGGCACACATGCGCAGCCTCATGCTTATCGCGCTCGGAACAGCTGCGGTTCTCTCGCAGGAGTGCGCCTCGCAGTGCGGCTCGTGGCACTTCCCTCCCAACCAGATCGATTTGCGTTTCGAGCTGTACCCGCTCCGTCTTCCGAACGCCTTCAC
>Ga0210248_100555_pt1 | contig 32841 bp, 35 predicted proteins | sample ChrtobMetP3_32mM_FD_155493 | JGI IMG/M metagenome (GOLD analysis project Ga0210248, IMG submission 155493) | Chrysochromulina tobin associated microbial communities from unialgal haptophyte culture, Seattle, Washington, United States - P3_32mM | ecosystem: Host-associated > Algae > Haptophytes >...
TGTATCTCGATGTATCTTGACGGGACACATCAAGATACATGCACGATACATGCACGATACATGTTAGATACATGGGATACGTATCCTGATAACAAACCCCCCCAAATTCGATAACAAACCCCCCGGCACTCATTGATTTATGTAGCAATGTAGGGCTTAGTTCCAAAATTACCCTAAAATGAGTGCGAGCGGACTACGCCAGACTACCGGTATCACAGGACTTACACTTGGACTTACATGTACCAAATTGCAAATAATTGGTGTTGTGATATCTCCTATCAGCTATCAGCCTATCACATTCTCTTTGACTTTGTGAAAAGCTGAAAACGCGTCAATACGCGTTGTCCGTTGATGGAGGCACAAATTCTTTTGGAAAGCCGTTTTCGCCCAGATCACACTTACCGGTAAGTGTGTGTCCCGGCTCCCCCGGTGTCTTTTTACCGGTAAGGAGTTCCGCACCGCAGTCATCACAGCTTCCAAACTTACCGGTATTTCTGTTGCGCGGCCGTGCCGTCTACGACGAGCACGGATTATTGCCTCACGAGCGCGCGCGGGATCGTAAACACTTCGGTGCAATCGTAAATCTTGGACGAAATGCCTGCCGAAATGACAGTGGTGCAAGACATCGGTGCGCCAAAGCCTGAAGATATCAAAATGAAAATCAAAATGGAAGTGAATGCGCCATGGGCATGGAATAAGGAGGCACGAAAGCCGTCTAATGGTCGTGCAGGCAGCCGCTCCGTGGAAGAGTATATAGCCATGGGCTACACAGCAGCACCTTTGGATAAACATTTGATCGACTTCATCGGAAAGTACGCTGAAAAAGGAGACAAAATCCCTGGGTGCGTGGCCGAGTGCATCGAGATCTGCCAAATCAATGCTTTGCTGAAACTCGAGGACCTGCGCAAGCTCTCGCGCCGCTGTTGGCTGGGCGAGTACTTCCCAGCAAATGTGGCTCTGAGTTTCGAAAGCGCACTTCAGTCGCCGGAGCTGCTCTATTTTTTCAAGAAGCTCGATGAAGTCGATAAGAAGAAGCCATGGGCGAATACGTTTCACTTCTCGTATTCGATGGAATCCATGGAAAGTACGTGTGCGACGTACGGCATCCTTTCGGCTCTCTTGCTTACAATGAACGTCGGTAGCTTCGGCGCGATAGAGATCGAGGAGTGGGGCGCATTTGAGTCAGGCGTTGCTATGGAGCGCTGCAACGGCACATCTCTCTTCCGCTGGTCGTCTGGACGACCTGGCGAAACCGTCGAAGAGTGCATAACGGCTCTTTCTGCCGAGACCGAGAGATGGTTCATCGTGGCCAACTTCGGGGCGTCCCTCTTCCTTATTTTGACGCTCTTGCTCTCCAGTTGGCTCTACATCGCATTTGGCATCCCTGGTGCGGACCGCACTCGGCCAGACGAGGTACAAGCGGTTGTCGCACGCCTTAGCGGAGAGTTTGCCACCCTCAACGTCCTCTTTATCATTTCTGTCGCGCTATCGCTCACGGGTATCCTCCAGCTCACTCAGATCAAGAGTAAGCATGCAGCTCGTCCTCGTCCGTGCAGGTAAGCCTGGTGGCATCTGACTTGCGCACACGTTGCTTTTTTGCTCGCAGTCCGATCCTGGAACTTAGTTATCTTCTTGTCGACGATAGGCATTATCACATTCGTTAGCATATGTGTGCTTGCTTTGTGGCTCATATGGGAAATGGGGAACTCCAAGAGAGCCCTTGATGAAATTCGCTCCTTGGCCGGCGCGGGCTCTAACGCGGGCTCTGACCAAAAGAAGTCCTGGCTGAAGAAGATCAAGGAGTTCTGGTATCAGTGTCTCTGCCGGAAAGTTTCGAAAGTGACATCGGGACAACCCGAAGAGATCACCCTCGCCAAAGCTTTCACTCAGTATGGAGAGATGAAAGAGTCCAAGGTTTTCTGGCGTTGCCCTTGGTAAGTGGCACCGCATAGGTCTGATGACCTTGACTCAAACCCCGAGAGCGCATCATAATCGCATGCGGCTAGTTGAGGCACCTTAACGCTAAGGGCGCGGGCGATAATCAACGCAAAGTAAAGGCCGTTCCGCGCGCCAACTCGACAACGAGAAGGTGAATGCTGCCGAGGCTTGCTTTGCCTAGGCAGCAGCGGAGATGGGAGACCGCGCGCGCGCGCGCGCGCAGGCAGTAGCATGGGCCGGGGGCGGCGCAGATGGGGGCATGCGGAGCAATCGAGTTCGGAAGAGAGTGCAAGTGGACAGCGAGGCCTGCGAGTGGCTGAGAGCTGTGCTGGTCATTTATCAGTTCAAAGCATGCCGACAGAGAGTTGAATGAGGTGCGAGCGTTCTTGCATGCGCCATCTAGACACGGCTTTGGCAGTGGGCCAAGCATGCAGTGGGCCGTTGGCCGGCGTTCGGCTCCGCCCGACCGAACGCTCTCCGGAGAAGCGAGAACCGTCGCCTACTCCGACGCGAAAAGTCGAACACAGTCGACAGTGATCAGAGTAAGACAGTGTCCGGGCACTCAGTGTGTGACCCGCGCCCGGCGGCCGGCCCCCGCGCGGGCCGGAACCCAACCGAACCGGCGGAATCCGCCACTCCCCACAGAACGGCGACTACGGAGTCGTGGAGACGCACCGGACGTCCACGTCGGCCGGGAAGATTAGTTTTTGCGAAAATTCGGTATGAACTTCATAAGTTCATATTCATAATGAATACCGACACCATAGGGCTGCGCGCACGTATTAACACACACGGATCCACAGTCTTCTCTGTGCATCACACTTGTTAGGGATGTTAAGTAATAATCAGCCCCGAGAGCTGGCCTTGTGAGGCCGAGCTCTGAGTCCCCCTATTCTAGACAGTACGGGTCTGAGGAGGGTGGGGCACGACAAACGCGGCGGAGCCGCTGACCAGAATGCGCGACGCGCTTGGAGCGACGTCTCAGGAGATATATGCGACACGTCACGCAATACGGATCTTGCTTCGCCAGATTTGGCAAGCACAGTATGCTTCTGTATATTCATGCATGCATGCATGTTAGTTTCACCCGCCCGCCGGCGCTCCGGGCTCGACAGTACGTGTCGAGGTGTTGCGCCTGCCGCCCTTAACGTTGTTCGCTCTGGAAGACAACCAATCTAGCGCCAGCGCTAGAACCCACCGGCTCAAGCTCAGTGGAACGTACACTGACACGTCTACCGTTATATACCGTCGATTCCCGGACTCGAGTCTCGACACTCGACGACGAAGATGGGTGTGTCAACCTCAAAAGAGGAGTAGAGGACAAAGACGTCGAGCCCGGGCCGGGGCCGACTCGCCTCGAGCTCGCAGACGGTGAGCGTTAGGGGCGGCGCAACGATGAGCGTGCCGAGCAACGATGACGCTCTGGCAGACCCATGGCAGGTTGTCGTGCGAGGGCGATCCGGGCCAAGGAAGTGCCGCCCACGCTTGCGAGTCACCGGTCGTGCGCGAGAGGAGAGGGCTGGCGCTGAGGAGCGCGAGGACGGCGGCGCCCAACCCGACGGCGATGGCGAGATGCAGCCGTTGCGCCAGCCTCGCCACCTCGCCCGCGGCCACTTGCTCTCTCCTAGGAGCAAGACAAGAGAGACTCACCAGGTGTGGACAAGGGCAGCGGCCGCCCAGGCGCGCACGCGCGACATCGAAGACGAGGTCCGACAGCGCCTCAGGCACCATGAGCACCACCCCGACGAGCACCCAGAAGAGGCGCAACGACGGCCAGGCGACGCGCGCCTTGTCGCAATCCCCGGGTCGCTCCGTGCTGCCCGCTCAGCGTCCGGTCCGCTCATCTTGGGCCAATTCGGAATGGACCGTGCAGGTGGAAAGTATTCGCGGCACCTCCCGCCTAATTCGGAGGCCTCCCTCCTCGAGCTCATTCTCAGTCCGCAGCGATGGTGCGATTGGCGACGGCGTGGTAAGAGGCCTCCTCGAGCTCATTCTCTGGCTCGAGTGACTGCTCCGAGAGGCCGAATGTACCATGCGCCTCGTCCTCCGCATCCATCGACTCGAGCATCGCGTCGCTCCTATCAAGGCCGCGCGCCCGAGGCGGCAGCTTGAGGTTGGTATCCAGACGCGCCGACATGACGCCGTACGGCTTCGAGCCCCGCCCCGTGGCCTGCTTGCGCGTGGCGCCCGATACGGCGCTGAGTGTGCCGCTGCTCAGGCCCCCAATCGACGTGCGAGTGCCCCCCCCCGCGGGTGGCGATTGTGCAGGCATGCTCACGTCCCTTTGGGACCCCTTGTGGAATTCACCCGAGAGGGCGTACGTGAGCTCCCGGGCCGAGGCGTCGGACGCGCCGAGGTTCGTCAACTTCGTCACGCGCGACGCCGGCAGCTCGTCGCCGAATTTCGCGCGCATTCTCCTCGTGAGGAGAGCGAGCCGACCGAGCGTCAGGCGATGGTTCAGCGGCGCCATGTGTGCACACCCATCGAGCTGGCTCTCGTCGTGGCACACCACCCCCGCGGCTGGCTCGAAGCCGCCCACGTCGGCGCTCACGGCCAGCAGTTCCGTCGGTGGCATGGGGTCGTCGGTCACTTCGCCCATGCACGCGTCTCTGTTGGGCGAGGCGCGGTTCGAGCCGCCCGCGACGGCGCTCGGTGACGAAACCGAGCGGCCGTTCGAGCCGCCCGCGACGGCGCTCGGTGACGAAACCGAGCGGCCGTTCGAGCCGCCCGCGACGGCGCTCGGTGACGAAACCGAGCGGCCGTTCGAGCCGCCCGCGACGGCGCTCGGTGACGAAACCGAGCGGCCGTTCGAGCCGCCCGCGACGGCGCTCGGTGACGAAACCGAGCGGCCGTTCGAGCCGCCCGAGGCGCTGCTGAGCACCGAGCGGGACGACGAGGCATTCGACGAGCCGCCCGAAAAGGTGCTGTGCACTGAGACGGACGAATCTTGGCGCATCTGGCGCATCTGGCGCAATCTGAGCATGCTGGCGGGCTGTGGGAAGTGACTCTGATTCGAATGCAGCCGATCGACGAGCACAAACTTGTCGGCCACGTCCCGGATCGCAATCGAGCCCCCCGGCCCAGCGGGGAGCGAAAGAGTCCGGAGCAGCGCGCCCTCGTGAGCGCCCACGCTCGGCGCCAAGAGTGCGGCGCACTCGCTTGGATACATCTCCGCGAGGGCGCGGCACGCGGCGTGGCACTGGGAGCCCGTCACGACGCCCGTCCCCTCCCGATCGAGCCAGAGGAGGAGCGCGAGCAGCTGCAGGTGCACCTGGAAGAGGCTGTTCAGGCTTGCGTCCTGCAGGCTGATCCGGTCGAGTAACGGCCGGTACGCTACCTGTGCGGGGAGGGGGCGGGGCGCCGTGGTGAGCACTTGCATGCAGGGCAGGGAGGTCGAGTAACGGCCGGTACGCTACCTCCGTCGACGCGTGGGGCAGCGCGACGGCGGTGGCGCCCGAGACGGCGCCCGAGACGGCGCCCGCGACGACGCCCGCGACGGCGCCCGCGACGGTGCCCGCGACGGCGCCCGATTTGGCGCCCGAGACGGCGCTCGACAAGTCTGGTGGCGGATCGAAAGAGCTGAGCGAGAGGAGCATGCTGATCGCCTCGGGCATGAGCGGCGACTTGAGGCGCGCGAGCTGCATGAGGAACCTGTGCACGTGCCTGGCCTCGGTGTGAACGTGCCTGGCCTCGGTCGTCGCGCTCGAGAAGGCGACCTCGGCGGCGATCAAGCTCATCTCGCCCAGCGTGAGCACGCCGCGCGCCGGCTTTCGAGGGCCGTTACTACGGGGTTCGTCACCACGGGGTTCGTCACTACGGGGTCTACCGTCGTCGCCGCCGCTGCTGTCGACGCTCACCCCGCCGTTGGCGCTGGCCTCGTCGGCTGCTTCGAAGGCCTCGAGCAGCTGTTGGCGGTTGGCGAGCCACGCGCAGCACAGCTGGTGGGTGCGCTTCTGTTGCTTACGCAGTAGACGAACGGACTCGGCCGAGAACGATTCACAATAGAGTGCGCCAAACTCGAAGGCGTGCCAGCAGCCGATGCTGTCCGGTGACGGCGGCGCGGCGGCGTTCGTGTCCGCGCTGCCCACCACGGCGCTGATCTGATCTGAGGGGTGGGGGCTAGCTGTGCGCCGGCTGCCCTCCTTGCCGCTGCCCCCCGCCATCTCCCCCTCGTTCGTCCCCGAGTCATCCGCTGGCGGGTCGAGCAAGTTGCGGCTGCTCCTGGTGCTGCGCTGCATGCCAAAGCCCATCGTCTTCGCGCCAGGTGGCAGCCCTTCGCCCTTGCCCTGGCCACCCCCGAGCGCCGTGTTGAGCATCGGCGGCTGCCTATCGCCCAACGCAGCGCGGCTCAACATGGGCGGCCGTCCGCCGCCCAAGCTCGACGGCGGCGAGATGGCCGAGCTCGCGTCCTCGTGGTCGTCGTCGTCACCCACCTCGGACGGTGTGCGTGTGGGAGGGTCGTCATCCTCGCGGGAAGAGTCGCCACTGCCAACCGAGCGGGAAGAATCGCGGAAGAGGACGGAAACAAACGACTCCCTCTCTGTCGTCTCCGGTGGCGGCGGCTCGTACTTTGGAGCCACCTGCCCGATGAGCGAGGCCATCAGAGGCTTTCAGAGCCCATCAGAGGCCATCAGAGGCCATCAGAGGCCATCAGAGGCCATCAGAGGCCATCAGAGGTACGGATGGAGTCACCTGAACGCCTTTCGGGGGCACGGAGCCGACAGCGCCGATCTGCACGATCGCGCCGCGGTTGGTGTGATTGCACGCGTAATTGGACGCTGAGAAGACGGTTAAGCACAGATGGCCGTCGCCGTAAGGCCAGTCGTACCTGAGGAGGGGAGGGGGGGGCGCCGTGGTGAGCACTTGCATGCAGGGCATGTCCTCGTTGAGAAATGCGTCGTACCCGTTGTGCGCGGGTTCATGCGAGCGGATGAGGAGCTCGAATCCTTCTTGGCGCAGGAAGTTGGCACACACGTCGGGGCCGAAGAGCATGCCCGTGCCCCGGCCCTTGTTGAAGCACGAGGTGCCCTCACGCTGGTCAGATCGGATCGGATGCAGCGCTTCGTCAGTAGCCATCAGTAGCAATCAGTGGCCATCAGTGGCCATCAGTGGCCGTCAGCAGCCATCAGTGGCCATCAGTGGCCATCAGTGGCCATCAGTGGTCATCAGTGGCCATCATCTCACCTCAACGTTGATCGGATCGTTCCAGAGCGCTGCGTTGATCGGCCACATGAGTTCCTGCTGCTTGATGATGGACTCCATCTTCTCGCGCATCGCAGGATGAATGAGCACCTATTTTGGGCGGGACTCGTATCATTAGTCATTAGTGGCAATCAATGAGTGCCTATTTTGGGCCGGACTCGTATCATCAGTCATCAGTGGCCATCAGTGGCCATCAGTGGCCGTCAGTGCCCATCTTCTCACCTTTTTGCCCGGGCTCGCGTAATTGGTCGCGTTGACGACGTACCTGATGAGGGAGCCAATCAACGGCCATCAGGGGGCAATCAGAGGCAATCAGAGGGTCTGATGAGGGAGCCAATCAACGGCCATCAGGGGGCAATCAGGGGCAATCAGAGGGCTCGCGTGGACGACGTACTGCGCGCGCGGTGCGGCCATCAAGTGTCATCAGTGGCAATCAGGCGCAATCAGACGTACTGCGCGCGCGGTGCGGCCATCAGCTTCTCCATCGTCATTATCTCATCGACGCCTCCATGCAGCACGAGGACCTTCTCGTTCACGACCGTCGCGATCGGAAGCTGTGCGAAGACGCGGCTGAAGGCGTCGTACATGTCCTTATCGTACTTGGCCGTGCACTCCTGCATGAAGCCGTACACCGAGTGCACCGACCGCTCTTCGTGGTTCCCCCGGTTGAGGAAGACGGATTGCGGATAGAGCTGCTGCAGCGCGAAGAGCGTGAGCGAGATCTCGACGCCGCAGTCGCCGCGGTCGACAAAGTCGCCGTTGAACAGGTAGCAGCGCTCAGGGCTCGGGAAGCCATGCCGGCGGAAGATGTGCATCAGGTCGACGAACTGACCATGCAAGTCACCTACGATGCTCAGGCGCGCGCCCTCGGGCACCTTGAGGCGGATGGTGCAATTCGAGGCAATTAGAGGCAGTTCGAGGCAATTAGAGTTCGAGCGGTCGGCGGCACCTTGAAGTGGACGACGTTGGGCAACTTCTCGAGCAGCCGCTCCTGCCGCTCGAGAAGCTCGGCCGCCATGGCGCGCGGCGGCAAGCCGCGCCGCACAAAGGCCGCTATGATGTCCATCACCGTGCTCTCGGAGATGTCGCCCGGTGGAAGCACCTTTGGCCCGAGGTAATTGTCCTCCGGCCTCGAGGCGACGCTGTCACTGCTGCTCCTGATCGGCTCGTTGAAGCTATGAGCGAGGCTCGTGGGTATCAAGCTGTGGATGTCGCCGAAACCCGGCTCGCTCTCGAGCATCTCGATGAAGGCGAGCAGCTCGGCATGCAGGTCTGCTGCGCTCGCGGGAGTAGTGGTGACGGCGGCGCGCGGTGCGTCCGCGGGCGGTGTCGGGCTTTGCGATGACGACTTTTTGCTCGAGATGCTGAAGCCCTTGGCGAGTTTGTTCAGCATGCCGCCCGCAAGGCCGCTGGCGTGCAATGGGTGCAAGTTTCGAGCCTAAACTTATCTTCCCCGAAAAGCGCATGACCCGGGGAGAAGAAGTCACTTACAAATGCACGGCACGTCAGTCATGCACAGTCGAAAAAGTCAGCTACCGAAATCGAAATCGCTTTGCTCACGAAATCACTGTCCGTTACAATTCGTGTAGTGGATAGACGGTTTGAGACATGTGCATCCCTGACCCCAGTCACAAGAGCATACATGTAGCCCAATACATGTAACCAACGTCGTCTGCTGACATGAGGTTTTTGTGGTGAAGCGAACTCGCGGTGAGTTTTCGCGCGAAGCATTGTGAACCTCTCGCTAGCGAGCCATCCATGGACGACGACGATTGGCTTGACGCCGCCGCACTTGCGCAGATCGACGCCCTGGAGCAGCATCACGCGGCTTCCTCGCAGGGCTCCTCCCAGATGCAGAGCCCACCGCCCGCGCCGCTGCCTCCAGCACCAGGCCCTCCTCAAGCTCCGGACGACTTGAGCGCCCCGCTTTCGCACTACTTTGGCTTCAGCGCGCTCCGCGGTGGGCAAGAGGAGGCCATCCGCGGCGTCCTCTCTGGCCGCGACGTGTGCGTCTACTGGCCTACGGGCCAGGGCAAGTCGATTTGTTATCAGCTGCCTGCGCTGATCGCACGCAAGGTGGCGGTGGTCGTAACGCCGCTCGTGTCGCTCATGGTGGACCAGTGCGCGAAGCTCAATCACACCGTCGGCAGCCTGCCCGAGTTTGCCGGCAGGCGGCCCGCCATCTTCCTCGGTCCGCACCAGACAGACCACGCGGCCGAGGAGCGCGCGCTGCGCGGCGAGGGCGCACGCGTCATCTACTGCTCACCCGAGAAGCTGATGATGAGCAACCTGCTGACGCGGCTCGCCGAGCTGCACGCACGTGGGCTGCTCGTCTTGATCGCGATCGACGAGGCGCACTGCCTCTCTGCTTGGGGTCACGACTTCCGACCGGAGTACAAGGAGCTGGGCGTGCTGCGCCAGAGGTTGCCTTCGGTGCCGCTGATCGCGCTGACTGCGACCGCGGTGCCTTCCGTGCAGACCGACATCCAGGGCGTCCTCGCGATGCGCCAGCCCATCGTGCTGCGTCAGTCGGCCTTCCGCGACAATTTGGCGATCACCTGCCTCAAGAAGCTCGGCGGGCTGGGCGCCGATCTGCAACCGCTCGTCGAGGCGTTGCAGCGGAGTGTGCGCGTACCCCCGGCGAGTCGCAAGTCGACGATCGTGTACGCACCCACCGTCGGCCTGTGCCAGCAGGTGCACGCCCACCTGCAGCAGCGCTGCCCTGGGCTTCAGGTCGAGCTCTACCATGGCTCACTCGACAAAGGCGCGCGCGAGACGGCGCACTTGAGCTTCCTCTCCGGTAAGGCGAGCGTGATCGTCGCGACGGTTGCGTTTGGTATGGGCATCGACAAGCCCGACATCCGGCACGTGGTGCACTACGGCGCGCCCAAGACCATCGAGGATTACTATCAGCAGGTGCGTGAGCTCCGCCCAATCCGCTGCATGCAAGTGCTCACCACGACGCCCTCCCCTCCCCACAGATTGGGCGCGCTGGGCGCGATGGGGCGCCGTCGGAGTGCACGTTGCTCGCGAATGATGCGGACTTCACGAGGTATGCGAGCGACTTCTATACGGAGAAGCTGCCCGAACATGCGAAGCAGCACATGCTCGCCTCGACGGAGCGGCTGCGCGCCTTTTTCAACCAGCAATGCACGTGCCGCTGGGTCGAGCTGCTCGGCGCCTTCGAGGAGCGTGCCCCCTTTGCGAGCTGCGGCAGCTGCGACGTGTGCAAGACGCGCAAGGAGCATGCCGGCGACCTCGAGCGTGACTTCTCGGCCGAGGCACGCATCTTGCTGACCGCGGTGCGCCGCCTACCCGGCAAGTCGTGGACGCACCTCGAGAAGGAGCTCGGCGATAAGCACTCGCCCGTCGCCGCGCTGCGCGCCGCCCTGAAGGTCAAACGGAAGCTCGAGGTGCTCAAGGAGTTCATGACGCCCCTTGTAAGCAAAGGCTTGCTCGCGAAGCGAACCGTCAAGGGAAGCAATGCTGCCTTTGAGGTCATCGACCTGCCCCCCGCGGGCGCACAGGCCCTCACGCAACTCGAGAGAGGCGGTGGACCTCCCCTGCTGCTACCCGTGCCGGAGTTGGTGCGGCGAGCGGATCAGAAGTCGGCCGAGGAGGCGGTGGCGTTGCGCGCGCAAATCGAGGCGGCACTCCAGGGCCACGGCGTCGACGTGTCCCTCGTCCCCGAGGCCGAGCTACAGCCATATGCCAACGGCGGGCCGGTGACAGAGGCGATCCTAGCGTACACGAACACGATCGCCGGCTGGCGTGCTCGAGGTCTGGACGCTCGCGCGGACGCACACGAGGAGCTCCTCGAGCGCATCCGGGCGTGGCGCCAAGCCGAGGCTGAGAGCCATCGGCTGGCGCCCGCCTCCGTGCTGCCCGACCACGTGGCCATGAGCCTCGTCAAAGTGAAACCGACTCAGCTCGAGGCGTTGCATGCACTCGGAGTGCGCGTCGCGGGCGCCGCTGCTCTGCTTGGAGTGCTCGATGCATGGCGCGCCGAGCACGCTGCTGACGTTGGCGCGCCCGGCGGCGCGGCCGGCAGCCAGCCCTCGGCCGACGCGGGCGCTGGCGCGCCCGGCGCCCAACACGGCGCGAGTTCGGCAGCCGGCGCCGCGCCCGGCGCCCAATACGGCGCGTTGCCGCTCCCTCTCGGTCCGTACCAGCCGACGACTCCGTGGGCGTTGGCCAAGCCGTCGGCAGCTGCGGGCAAGAAGCCCGCCGCTTGGGAGGAGTCGTGGCGCCGCTTCAGCGCGGGCGAGCACCCCGAGGTGATCGCCATGAAGCAAGCGAGCGGCAAGCCCATCCAGACGAGCACCGTGGTGGGGCACGTGCTGGGCGCTCTCACGCAGGGACGCCCCGTCGACCTGCGCAGGCTCGCGAGCGCGGTGCCCGCGCCGACCATGCAAGAGTGGGAGGCGCTGCGGGAGGCTGAGGACGCGGCGCGAATGGACGTGGTCGCCGACGACAAGGCGCAGATGACCGTGCTCCTTCGGACCTTCCTGCCCGCTGCCGCCAGGGAGTTTAACGAGCGCACGCCGGCTGAGAAGGCGATGCTAGAAGGGTGGTACGGCCGTTGCCACTGGTACATGGCGCTGCGCCGCGTCGGTTACGCGCCGCCGCCCGCGGCGTCGGGCGAGCCCGAGGCGAAGAAGGTGCGCGTCGGGTGAGATGAGGGCAAATGTGTGACGTGGGTACTGTTATGAACGCTCGATCATAAGTGAAGACGGTCGCACTCGACGCGTCACGCTCTTTTAAGAGTAGTTCGACTCCTTTAAACGAATCACACGCTCGATCGATTCATCATAAAACTGAAAGTCTAAAGTGAAGGACGATACAAAATAGAGGGTTCCCCTGTTTGGGCTGTTATCCGTACACCGTACAGGTTTGACGTCGAAGCGGCAATGTCTCTGGGCTCGGATCGGACGCGCATATCTGGCTGCTGCGAGCCCGCACGATGCGCACGCATGTATGCGCGCGCAAACGCGTACGCGAACGCGTTCGCGTGCGCGCTGCGCTTTGCTGCGCGCGCGCGTGAAGGCCTCTGTGCATGCGTAGCCCATCTTAAACATTGCTTGCTGCTGAAACGTTCTGTCTTTCCCCTCTATCTCCCCTCTTTCTCAAGAAAAAAGCCGAAAAAAGCGCCCGCCGTCAGTTTCTTTTTCGCACCGTAACTCGTGCACGAAATGACGGATGTGCAGTGCAAGCCTTCAGCGAGACAACGTTGCGGCTTGCGCAAGAGACAAAAATGAAAGCTGATTTGGCATGGGATATCAAGGCACCAAAGCCGTCTACAGGTCGTGCAGGCAGCCGCTCCGTGGAAGAGTATATAGCCTTGGGCTACACAGCAGCGGATTTGGATCAGCCTTTGATCGACTTCATCAAGGAATACGCTAAAACATTCGGAGAAAAACACCCTGGGTGCGAGGCCGAATGCATCGAGATCTGCCAAATCAATGCTTTGCTGAAACTCGAGGACCTGCGCAAGCTCTCGCGCCGCTGTTGGCTGGGCGAGTACTTCCCAGCAAATGTGGCTCTGAGATTCGAAAGCGCACTTCAGTCGCCGGAGCTGCTCTATTTTTTCAAGAAGCTCGATGAAGTCGATAAGAAGAAGCCATGGGCGAATACGTTTCACTTCACGTATTCGCTCGAATCCATGGAAAGTACGTGTGCGACGTATGGCATCCTTACGGCTCTCTTGCTTACAATGAACGTCGCTAGCTTCGGCGCGATAGAGATCGAGGAGTGGGGCGCATTTGAGTCAGGCGTTGCTTTGGAGCGCTGCAACGGCACATCTCTCTTCCGCTGGTCGTCTGGACGACCTGGCGAAACCGCGTCGAAGAGTGCATAACGGCTCTTTCTGCCGAGTCCGAGAAATGGTTCATCGTGGCCAACTTCGGGGCGTCCCTCTTCCTTATTTTGACGCTCTTGCTCTCCAGTTGGCTCTACATCGCATTTGGCATCCCTGGTGCGGACCGCACTAGGCCAGACGAGGTACAAGCTGTCGTCGCACGCCTTAGCGGAGAGTTTGCCACCCTCAACGTCCTCTTTCTCTTTTCTGTCGCGCTATCGTTCACGGGTATCCTCCAGCTCACTCAGATCAAGAGTAAGCATGCAGCTCGTCCTCGTCCGTGCAGGTAAGCCTGATGGCATCTGACATGCGCACACGTTGCTTTTTTGCTCGCAGTCCGATCCTGGAACTTGGTTGTCTTCTTGTCGACGATAGCCATTATCACATTCGTTGGCATTTGTGTGCTTGCTTTGTGGCTCATATGGGAAATGGGGAACTCCAAGAGAGCCCTTGATGAGATTCGCACCGCGGCCGGCGCGGGCTCTAACGCGGGCTCTGACCAAAAGAAGTCCTGGCTGAAGAAGATCAAGGAGTTCTGGTATCAGTGTCTCTGGCGGAATCCGAAAGTTAATCCGAAAGTGGCACAGGAACAACCCGAAAAGATCACCCAGGAAGTGGCACAGGAACAACCCAAAAAGATCACCCTCGACGAAGCTGTCAAGGAGTATAAAGCGATGAAGTCCAAGAATGTCTGGCATTGCCCTTGGTAAGTGGCACCGCATAGGTCTGATGACCTTGACTCATAAACCCCGAGAGCGCATCATAATCGCGTGCGGCTAGTTGAGGCAACTTAACGCTAAGGGCGCGGGCGATAATCAACGCAAAGTAAAGGCTGTTCCGCGTCTGGCGCGCCAACTTGACAACGAGGAGGTGAATGCTGCCGAGGCTTTGCCGAGGCAGCAGCGGTGATGGGAGACCGCTTAGGAGACCGCAGGCAGTAGCATGGGGCAGGGGCGGTGCACCAGATGGTGGCATGCGGAGCAATCGAGTTCCGAAGAGTGTGCAAGTGGACAGCGAGGCCTCGTGCGAGTGGCTTTGAGAGCTGTGCGGGTCATTTATCCGGAAAGCATGCCGACAGACACATCGGAGATCGGACGGACGAAAGCTGTATAACCTGTATGATGAATACATAGACCGGGTAAGTATCCGACCGACCGACTGTTTGTACATCGTGTGTCGTCCGTTTGCATTCCGGCGGTAACTTGATTTGCGGAACATGCGCTTGGATGCGCGTGACTACTCCCACACCGACGCGAAGAGTCGAACACCGGTCTCGGTGCTCGACTCCAGTCGACTCAGTTTTGTCGTCTACCGTGATTTCGTTTGATTTCGTGTCGTCCATCCGTGACACCTTGCCGTGCATGGTTGAGCATCTTGCACGTAAAACGTTGCGTCGAGGTCGCAAGCCCTGCCGAGAGTTCTAGCGTGCGCCATCGCTACGATCTAGACACGGCTTTGGCAGTGGGCTCGTTGGACGATGGACGTTCGGTTCCGCCTGACCGAACGCGCTCTCGTGTCTCGAGAACTGTCCCTACTCGCGACGCGAAGTCCGGAACACACGGTGTGGTGTGTACCGTCGCGCGCCGGTAACCGAAAGAGCGGTCGCCGGAAGAGATTATTAATACTCTGAGGTCTGAGCACCTCTTGTTCCACCTATACAAGCTACATGTCCGTTTAACCTGCCGCGTGCCAAGCGTCCCCTGGGCATGATCACCCAGGGTCACCCTTGCCCTTGCCCGGCGTTTTGAAGGAAAAAGGCTATCTTTTTCTACGAAACTGTGAAGTCTGAGAAAGAAGTGTGAATTGTTGAAACCGGCGCGGTCGTTGCTTTCTCCGCTGCCAGTATGCCAATGCAGCAGTCCCGCGCCCCGCCTGCGCGGCTTCGGCGCCCGCACCTGTCGCGTGTGGCTAGACAGATCTCAGCGCGCCACCCCTCGCCCTTCGCATCCCTCCCGCAGGATTCGCCATGGCGGACGAAGAGAAAGAGAAAAAGGTCAAGGGCGACCAGCCCGACACGTCGATCAAGGTCACGATCCTGAAGACGGACATGAGCGAGGAGATGGTGGCGGACATTGTCACGGTGACGCAAACGGTGATCAAAAAGCACAAGCTTCACAAGGACCTTGCGACCGCGATCAAGACGGCCTTCGACATCAAACACCCGCCCGCTGACAACAAGGCGACCAGCGGCGTGTGGCACTGCGTCTGCGGCTCCAACTTTGCGGTATCGGTCACACACGAGACGCACTTCGCGTGCTACTGGGAGGCGTGTAACGTCAAGATGCTGCTCTGGAAGAGCAAGGACAGTCCCTTCGACTGAGCACGGGGCGGCGCATGCGCGTTGCGATACAATAGACTCTCATGCCGTAAGCAAGTGCGCGGGCGCTGGTGGTGGCGAGACGGCGGCCACGAGGAAGCCGGTGCGAGCGCGAGCTGGCGACGGAGGGCGAGGTCAGAGGCAGGCCCAGTCTCCGGTTTCCGCCGCCGTCGCGCGTCGCAGCGCTGTTTCACCTGTCGCACCTCATCAGCCCTGTCGGTCACTCTGTGTAAAGTTGTCGGCACCCGGCGGCGCACAGCCATTAAGTACTGCATGCTCTCCACGTGAAAAGTGCTCTTACGTCCAACCGGCGGCGCGCTGCGTCGAGATGAATACTCGTCAAATACACCGTCGCGGCTGGCGGGGGCGGCCCGGGCGCGCGCCGCGGCCGCGGTGGCGTCGGGCCGTCGGCTACCTAGGCGCTAGCTTCAGGGGTTGCTCTGAGCTCGTGTGCTGGGTCTGAAGATGAACGCGTCCCCTGTGGCCCGCGTCCAAGGTTGTGAAACCTCCTAGGAGCATAAGTCCGCAAACGGTCAACTCCCCGGCGCACCATCGACCATGACTCTTCTCATGCTGGCTTCGCTGCTGCGGCTCGCGTGTGTGCGCTTCGAAGGGTTGCCGGACATGCCGGCCGGCACCGCCGCGACACCCTCAATCTACGCCGCGGACAAACACGTGTACAGCACAAATGTGCGCATCGCACGCTCAATGGTGCGCTCGGCCAACATCAGCTGGACACTCGTGGGCACTGAGGGCGAGCAGCTCGTGTCCGCGAGCGAGGTCCGCGAGCGCTTTGCCGGCGTCATCTTCGTCGGCGACTCGCAGATTCGGGAGGTGGCGTGGGCGGCACTGCAGATACTGACGGCCGCGCAGGTCAAGGCGTTCGCAAAGAAGGATCCGGTGTTTGCAGGCCAGCGCAAGCTCAATGGGTACACGGCATGCGTGCCGCAAAGCGTTGGCAAGACGGGCTTCACCGCTTCGTGCAACGGCGCCGTGTGCGATCTGCACTCGCCCTTCCGCAACAAGACGCATGCGGAGCAGATGCGGCGACTGCTGCTGACAAACCCACACTCATGGGACGGTGCGCTCTCGGTGAGCGAGTCTGTGTGCGACTCCGAGTTTTTCCTGTCCTACCAGGCCACGTGGGGTGCCATGCCCATCGAGCCGACCACGCTGCCGCGCTGCCTCCACCCAGATCCAAGCGACCCGACCGGAAAGTATGCCCTCAAGCAGCGGACGAGTGGCGTGACGAAACCCGTACTCTGGATCGTGGATGGCTGCGGGCTGCACGAGATGGAGTTTTGCGACAAGCGGCGCGACGAGCTGCCGCAGCATGCGTTCGCGCGCTTCTCGCCAGCGCTGCTCCGCTCGAGCACCATCGTGTACCAGACGGTGGGTGCGGGCTTCCTGATGCGCGCGAGCAACCGCTTCCGCGGAGATTGCGCCCAGATCAACGCGGACCAGATCGCGGCCAAGGAGCGCGCCTGGCTGATGAGCCATGGCGTGCCCTACTACGACTACACGAAGCTCACCCTCCAGTACGCACCCCTCATGTTTGACGCGATCCACTTTACGTACTATTGGGTGCCCTGTACACACACCTTCCCCGAGATGGCGCGGCTAGTGGCACAGCTCGGCTTCCAGCAAGCCGTCGGCAAGCCAGTCGAGGTTTGCCCGCCCGGCACGCCCGCTAGCGCACCCATGCCCGGCACGAGCAGCGTCAACCTCGGTCAGGGTTGGGAGGCTTCGCAGAATGCGAGAAGGGTCGCCATGCAGCTGGACGAGGCCGCCAAATACCTCAAGGCGACCAAGGCGGCCAAGAAGAAGGCTTCACAGGCTTGAGCACGCGATGCTGAGACATTCTTCGCGGCTACAAGTCGCACTATGGTTGGAGACGACAGACGAGCAAGGTGCTGGCTGCTCGGGGTTCTGAGGGGCCCAGCGCTGCAATTCTCGGCGGCCCCGGCCCCGGGATTTTGCTTTTGAGTCGTTCCTTTTGTGTAGAATGTACTCTCTCTTGGTGGCATGTGTACGTATCCCCGCAGTACTAGCGAAAAAGCGCCGTAATAGGCATCCCAAAATTCGCATTCCACGCATCGGCGTCCGCGCTTCGCGGCCGTCCGAATTGTGTTTCGTGTCTTCTGCGATTTGTCAGCACCGCGGCAGTTGGACGACCCCTTGCCGCGGCGATGGACAACAGCTGGCGTGCCAGTCTGCCACCCTGCGAACAATTGTCTGATGGTCCGCAGTCATGGGTACCTTGCACATGGGCGACCACAGGTGGAAGGTGTGCAGACACGACTTGCCGCCGTTCGGGTGGCACACGTGCCGCCCACCGTTTGTTGGAGTCGCGTGCATCGGCGATCCACCTGCCGTGTGCGGCGATCCTGAGTCCGCTCAGGCCGGTTGCACGCTTCCCGAGGCACTCGCTCACCCCGAACGGCGCTACACATTCAGGTTCTTGCCACCATCGCCACCGCCATCGCCGAGTCCTCCGCCATTGCTACCACCGTTGCCAGCGCCACCGCCACCGATGCCGCCGCCACCGACCCAGCCGCCAGCGCCGACTCCTCCACCACCGAGGCCGCCGTCGCCATCTCCTCCACCACTGATACCGCCATTGCCATCGCCGCCGCCACCACGTCCGCCCTTGCCACCATCCCAGCCCCCAGCGCCAAACCCTCCACCGCCTTGGCCATGGCCGCCGCCACCACCGCTGCCCTCGCCACCGCCGCCGCCACCACCAAATCCCCCGCCACCGAAATCGCCGTCGCCGTCTACCCCACCGCCTCCGCCACCATACCCAAACCCGCCTCCACCACCGTCGCCCTCGCCACCGCCACCGCCGCCACCCTCGCCAGCACCGCCTCCGCCACCATACCCATACCCGCCACCACCACCGTCGCCAGCACCTCCTCCACCACCAAGGCCATCTCCACCGCCGCCACCACCGCTGCCACCACAGCTGCACTCGACGCCATCCGTGCTTCTCAGCTTATGGGATGCAGCGGACGACTGTTGGGAAGCGTTCGGCGCTGCATCTGAAGCGGTCACATCCAGCCCCTTGTGGCCATTGGCAAGCCTCGCCGTGCCGCTTCTTGCGATGCTCGCATGTTGTCGTCATCATCGTCAAAGCGCCGTCATCGCACCTGAACGCCCAACGTCCTGCGTGGCTAACCTGGTTTGGCAACACCAGAGTCCTTCATCCTGCGTGACGCCCTCCCGCACGAGCGGCGGCGCCTTCATGGCCTCCTCGCACCTGACGAAGCCGACGGGCGCTGTGACGAAACCGACGGGCGCTGTGACTCGCCAGATGCCGCAGCACACGCCAACGACCGGTGAGAAAGATGCGTTGGACGTGGCGGCTCCTGATGAGGGAGACCATCAGTATGCAATCAGCGATGCAATCAGCGTCACGCCTTTGGACGTGTCGGGCGAGGCAAGCAGCGGTGCGGCCATTGGCAACCCTCGTGCCCCCGCCGCCCGGACCATGGGGCGACCTGGCAGCGGCTGCGCAGCGCTCGCGAGAGTAGATGATGCCGAGATGCCGACGCTGCAGACGCCGTATACATCGAGCTCCCCAAAGGCACGGGCACATGCGGCGTCATGTCACTGGAAGCAGCAGCCTTGCTACGCGACGCCTCCGAGGCTTCCGCCGCCGCGCTCGTTGGGTGACGATCCCGATCCCGATTACTCACCCTCGCGTCCGGGGGTGATGGTGGCCCCATTACCGGTGACGCCATCCGCCCGGCGGTCGACGAGAGGGCAGCTTCCGCCCGAACCGCGGCCGTGCGCGCGGCTGGGAGTCGTCAGCGAAGAACCACCAGCGGTTCTGTTCGGACCGGGGGGAAGGTGGGTGCCGCTCAGCTCTTTGCATTGAAAATTATCTTTCCCAGTTGAAAGCTGCCACTAGAGGACTAGCGACTAGGCCTTTAAGTTACTCGTACGGTACTAATAACAAACTGCGAAACCTGTTAGCTGTTTCGCAGCCATGTCACTGAGTTCAACCCAAAATCTCACGGGTCACAGGTGGTGCGGGGCCGGATAGTCCGGTCACTGTAAATCCGAAAAGAATACCTCCCCCTACCGCCCTTTGGGTCAATCACTGAGTTCAAAATCAGGTGGTGGGGATAGTGTGTGAAAGTGAATCCAGAAAGAATACCTCCCCCTACCCCTTTGGGTCAAATTGTTCGCAGCACACACACTCACGCTCAACTACTGCGCGAATGCGCGATAGCATCTGCATTACCACTCGTCGGTTTGTGCGATATTGACGGGGGGGTCGCGATATCGTGGGATTCCGCGATTTCGTAGTCCGGTTAGCAATATCGTAGGATGCGCACGATATCTTGGGAAGTGTCGGCGTGCGAGAACTGCATCGTGACGTACGTTGATTGACAAACATCTTCTTGTACTCCACACCGCACGACAGATCGACCGGTTGTGAGTTGAGTTTCGTGTACATGCGCGCCCGCGCAGCGCCAGCGGCGCGGAGACGAGACGCGACAACGACTGAGAAATTTACAACATACAAGTACAGTATCAAGTTATCGTCGCGTTGCGGTTCCGAATCGCTTCTGCTCCCTCTTCCGTATGCACCGGTCCTTCCCCTGGGTAGGTGTGCTGTCGAACCGGTACTGCACCACGGGGTGCGTCCTCCCACGTTCTCTGCGCGCACACCCTTCCTGCTCTGGCTTGCGTGCCCCCTTGGGGCTTCCATTAGTTCACGAGTGAGGCGTCGAGTGAGCTGCTGCGTGGCGAGCTCCGCCTGCTCTTCCCGATGCCTCCAAGAGCTCGTTTGTCTTGGCTGTGGTGGGTTGCAGCGTGGCCGTTTTCCCATTAGACCCTCCCGAGCCCGGGCCTGCTGATCACGACCCCTTCCCTTTCGAGCTCTGGCCTGCCGAACCGAGGTCCTCCATCTCCACCATCTCTGTCTCCCACCGTGCTCTTTCGGAAACGGTAGGCAAAGGCACGTCGCCGCATGCCCCACTGATGCATGCCCGTCATCACACTGCCAGAGTCTCTCCCAATAAAACCGAATCACCGCTGCGTCTGGGAATCATACGCAGAAGGAGGGCATCTCACCCCGCTCTTGATGATCTCATGCTTTGCAGAGCGCCTCTGCTAGAGCCTGGACAGCTCTCCCCAGGCGGCTGCGATCCTTGATAGGTTCGTTGAATAACCTCGCTCTCTTACCCAACAGTGGCGGCCGCCTCGGGCAAGGCCATCTGGTCCATCATCTGTGCGCGCGCGGTGTGCCACTGGTCCAGCGCACCCTTGCATGCGGGAAAGTCACGGTGGCGCGCCGCGTCGGCGTCGAAGGGCTTGATCCAGGTGAAGTGGATGATACGCATGCTCGCATTGGCCGCTGCCCAAAAGGCGGGTTTCTGCGCCGCAGCCGCCAGGTTGGCGTTATACTCGAATGGCAGCTCCTGGAAGGTGCCGTTGTACTCAGCGTTCAAAAGCTCTGCCATGTCCATGCGGTAGTCGCGCCGCGTGCGGCGAGCCGCGTCCAAGCGCGCAAACTCGGTGGCGTTGGGCAACAGTGATGCGACACCCATGTTAAAGTGCGCCCGTTGGGCGCCGCTCTCCCAGTCGCGCGCAGCGGCGAAGGGCGCCGTCATGCCCGTGAGCGCCGGCGCCGGGTCGCGAACAACCAGCGTGTCCGCGTCCAGGTAGAGTATGCGCTTGTACATAGTCGCGTTCCACAACGCAAGTTTGGTGAACTGCTCCCGAAATCGCTGCTCCCGAATCGCGCGTTTTTCAGGCGGTGGAATTAGCGGCACCACGCATGGCTGCCAGCCTATGAGCGCGTCGCGCGTGCGCGCAACCTCCGCGTCGCCGTGGTCACCAATCAGTAGCGCAACAAAGTCCACAGTTCGCTGCAGCTCCGGGTGGAGTGTCTTGCGCAGCGAGAACCACAGCACGTTGGCGGAGTCGACATACGCGGGGGTGCTGACCAGCGTCGCCACCGCCAGCGGCTTGAAGACGCGCGTGCCACACGCGGCGCCCCAGTACGCCGCGTCGGCGGCAACCGCAGCAGGCGGCTTATTGTACAGCTCTTGCACCACGGCGCCGTATCCATCTGCGATTTTGTAGAAAAGCGAAGGCAACCGTGACCGCATCTCAGTGAAGATGATCTGGTCGCTGCCGCAGCGCCAGTCAGCCACGCGCGCCGCACAGATGCCGCGCTGAACCTCAAATGCCGCGTCAATCCGCGAGATGAGCGACCGAGGCATAAGGAAAGCAGTGCCTGCAAAGTCGTGGTCCTGCTCGCCCGTGCCGCTGTAGATAAGCTTGTCCGTCGGGAGCGTCGCCAGGTGAGTCGCGTCCGGCCAGGCGCCGGCCGGCGGTGGCCCTGTCCGGTAGGCGGCGATGCCGGCGTCCACCCAGGCAAACCAATCGGCGCCGGAGTCGTCATGCGCCGCCGCATCCGCCAGCAGCGCCACCTTCTCGAGCCACACCAGCGCCAGTGCCATGGTGGGCACGTGCAGCCTGTGCGTCCAGCCAGCGTCATACGTGCCGAACGACCGGAAGGCGGACATGTCGCGCCGCACAAAGCGCGTGCGCCTCGAGCCACGCGACGCCGCAACCGCGGAACGCACGCCCTCCGCCGCCGCGTCAGCCTGCGCGCCGACGGTGTTGGGGCCGGCGCCGTAGTAGAAGACGTACGGCGCGTCCACGCGCATTGTGTTGCTGAACCACGCTGCGTAGTCTCCATTGCTGTGTTTGCTGCTGATTTTCCAGTAGCCGGACACAACAGTCACGCCGCGCGCTGATGGCGCTGGCTGTGCGCACGCGGCGGCCAGCAGGGCCAGGAGCGCCGCCCGGAGGAGGAGAGCTCCTTCTCCAGGGCGCCCCGGGTGGCTCGCGTGCATTCTTTGTGTGGAGAACCTGTACAGTCGGTGCCGAAAAAATCCAACTCGAGTCTCCCACAATGTAACAGCCTGCATGCATGCAGATACATTTTGTATGCCACACGGCGGGTCCGGCGCCCCGCCCCGGGTGCCCCGACGTGCAGGAGCGCGCCAGATAACATAGGTTGCAACGTCTGGTCATCGCTGCTACGACCCGATGTCGGCGGTGTGTGAAACAGCACCTGTGTTAACAGCTGAGCATAGACGACGACCCCTATGCTCACCGCGATCGCTCCTTCTCCAGGGCGCCCCGGGTGCTCGTGGCTCGCGTGCATCTTTGTGGTGAACCTGTACATTTTGTCTCGTCTCGTCTCGTCTTGTCGTCTCGTCGCATGCGGCTGCGCATTCGCCTCGCATACCTGGCGCAAGCCCGCCACAGCCGAGGCTGCGGAATCCGAGCTCCTGTGCCGCTTGCGCAACCATCGCCTCGGGGTTGTGCTTGTTCCACTGCCAGGTCGCCTCGCTGATCGCCGCAAAGCGCGTGTCCCAGTGGTACAACACTTGGCTCCATACGTGCGGTCGCGCCCAAACGAAATTGTCACCACCGCCTACATCGCCTCGCTCCCTAACCCCGCCTGGCGTCGCTTCCGCCGTGTACAGGGCGCCGTCGACCGTCGCGTTGAAGCAGCAGCTCACAACGCAGCGCGGCAGCGAGCCACCCTGCCTCAGCCGGTACATATCTGGCCTCGCACGGACGTACACGTCGAATGGCGCGAAGCCGTGACGGGCCACATGATCGTCTGCCATGCGTGCTGCAACCCTCATCGAGTAGATGGCAGCCTTGATGCCCGCCACGGTCATACCAGAGAGGGCCCACTTCTCGTGCATCGCCAATGATGCAATGGTCTGTTGCTCAATCGTGAGTCCCGCCGGCTGCAGTAGCTGCACGAGGCGCGTCACATTCACCGAAGCAGCGGCTCGTCGAGCCGCCTTGTAGTAAGTCGTAGTGACGGGCTCCGTTCTATTCCACGTGTGCACAAAAAGAGCATAGTGCGAGCTGGAACGATCGCACTGTGCCAGGAAGCGTTGCAATGGTGCCGTCGTCCCTGCGCTCTCGAGCGTGTCACGGAAGTGGCCTGACAGCAGCACGGCGATAGATGGCAGCGCGCGTAGAGGCGCCGCAGTGCCATCACACGAGGTGACATGAGGTGTGCGAGGGAATCCTTTTAGCGTGGCTAATTGCACTCGCTAATTTCCAGATCTCTGAAATAGCAGGGCCAATTTCCCTTTCTGTGCAACCCATGAAAAAGAGTTACACTGCACTTACTTAATCAGTCGTCAAACATATCCTACGCAAACGTTGCCGTAAAAACGAGCCACAAAAGGAATGCATGCAGTTGCAAAAATTTCCGAACACTCGTCGTCGTTAACGTACATGTATGCCGCTGCGGCAAGTGCTCGTGACACCTAAGTGGTCCGGGCGCGTGGGCAACCTGTTGTTCGAATGGGCTGGGCTGCTGGGAGTCGCAGCACGGCTGCAAGCCTCCGTACCGACCTCTCCGGTGGCCCTGAACGTGCCTTCAACTATCGATCTGCCGGGCGTTGCATTATTCAAGCAATTCCCCAACCTTGTAAAGACGGTAACCTTGTACGAGGAGCACTCGCAGAAACGGTCAAACTTTTCCTTGTACGAGGAGGACTCGGAGAAACGGTCAAACTTTTCCTGCAAGAAGTCTGGGCCGTTCGGAGTCTTTGGGACCACGCATGCGAATGAGATACCCAATTTGCTGCGCAACTGCACAGCTTGCACTTTCACAATGCAGGAGAGCAAGTCGAATTCGTATGGTGAGGCAGACCTGCTCCGCCTCGAGACGTGGGTGGCCTCTCCCCCAATGCACTGTGAAGTCGGTCTCGTCGAGCTCGTCGGATACTTCCAGAGCTACAAATATTTTGAGGCCATCGCTGAACAGGTCATCCGTCCGTCACTCGCTGCGCAAGCGCCCGCAACATGGAATGCTGCAAGCTCCATCCTTGAAAATGCTCGAGGAACAGGCACCGAGAGTGCTCGTCGGCTTCTCATTGGAGTGCAGGTCCGACTGGGCGATAAGCTCGAACTAGGGAAGTACCGAAGCGTTTACGAGCCGGTGGCTTGGGAGTACTATTCCAAAGGAATGCGGCACATGGCCCAGGTCCTGCAAACCACGGTATCTCCTCACCGTAACATTTCATTCATCGTCACCGCTGGAGGCAGTCAAAACGCCAACACTACAAGGGACATCGCCGAGGCCAAGCTGCACCTCGCGAGGGCGGGAGGTAGTAAGCCAGTTTTCTTTTCTGGCTCAACCGATCCGTACGTTGACCTGGCGGTCCTGCGGGGCTGTGACGCCTTGGTCATCGGCGCGAGCAGCTTTGGATGGTGGGCGGCGTACCTATCTCATCTTCCTGCGGGACGCGTCATTGTTCCGAGGGACATCTATCGACCAAGCCATCACATGAGCAAACAGTTTAACGGTTCCGAATACTACCTTCCCGAATGGGTGCAGGTCGCCAACAATGGAAAAGCAGCGCTTTCACAAAACCTCTCACAAAATCGGGCACAGATGTGATGTAATGTGATGGTTGATTCGGTCAAAAGTGCACCAACCCACCAACGCCACGATTGCCCAAGCAAGCACTGGGAAGGGGTCGATGCGATGATGCAAAAGAACAGTCGGAACGTAAAGTTACGTCCGCAGATCCACGGAACTCGGCCCTTTGGAACTCGGAAGCGTGACCCATGTTGCATGTAGAGAGAGATGTATAACTGAACAAGCTACCCAACCTCGCGAACTGGCGAACACACCTGAATTGGGCAATTGCGGTGCTATGCTTGGCCTCGAACAATTACGAAAAGTGGGCGCAGTTGCGCAGAATTCTGCCGCGGACTGACGTGCCAAGAACTGCCATACAGTGCATTTTGTGTGTAAGTGACTTCAGGATGCGGCTTGCGACTGAGATCAGGGATGCACATGTCTCAACCTCTAACCACTTCGACAAACCTCTACAATTTAACGGACAGAGATTTCGTGAGCAAAGCGGTTTCGATTTCGGGAGCTGACTTTTTCTCAAGAGCCGTTCACGCCACAAGCAATTTCAAGTCAAGTCAAGTCAATTTCAATTGCCCGGACCCAACGTTTCATGACTAACGAAGAGAGCGCGTCTCATTTGTTCGACGTGCATCAGCGTGCATGCACATGCCGTTCGGAAGTGGATTAGAAGTGAATTTCCAAACCGACTTCCGAGCTCTGTGGGTGACGATCGGAGACGTTGTCAGGTGAAGCCGGTCTCGGCCCTGGATCGAGGGCACTGCCTCACAGCCTGCTGGTCACCGAGCAAAGTCCAGAGCAAGTACAGAGCAAGTCCAGAGCACTCTGAGCTGCTGGTACGGCCGCGGTTGTAGCCAAAGCAGCCAAAATGTATCTCGACGGCAGGGATCGCTACCGAGAGCGCAATTATGTTTTGGCGATTATCCTGCTGATTAGCACGAGCACTTCGGCAGAGACATCTCTAGAGCATGACCATTGCCGACCCAAAGGGTGTCGCACTCTCACCTACATCTATCAGTTGCCTCCGCCGTGTTCAAACTGGAATGCCACGAGCCCCAGAGCATTTTCAGAGGCGTTTGGACCAAGAGATTCGCGTGAAGCCAGCCACTGGCGTCACACCAGCAATCGCGCACTGTCTGCATTGTGGCATTTCCGAGTTCAACACTCATCGTGTCGAACGCTTTGCGCACATGCAGCTGACCTCTTCTTTGTACCGGCGCTGACGTTGGGTGGCTTAAGGTTGGGTAACCTTGCCGAAATCAAACGATCATGCAGCGATTGTTCTGCCGAAGAGCTCGAGCGCCATCTCATACATCTGGACGAGTCCACTGCCGCTAAACATGTTTTGATTTGCCCGCTTGAACATTTTGCTTTGGCGCCGTGCATTGGCTGGTGGTCGCACCCGAGGGGGCTCTTTTCACGGATGATTCGCCTCTCCTTTAGCGCTGTGGCGCCAGCCTCCATGGCGTCGCACCTCAAGTATATGGTAGACAAACAATCAGCCGCTGATTTGATGGACATCGAAGCCTTTCCAAACCTTTACTCGTTACCCCAGCCGAGCAATGTGCACTGGGGCAAAGACCCGCCCTTCAATGTCTCCCGCAAACGTCCTCGCCTGATGTCGCTCGTGGGATCCATCACACATGGCGACGTCGAGGTGCGCAGACGAATTGCGCAGCAATGTGTAGCACTCCGCTCGCTCTGCACCTGGATTCACATCGGCTTTGGCGGCTTGACAAAGTCCCTCAACCTCGTTGCCAAAGTAAAGCTGGACAGCATCTTTTGCCTCGAGCCTGCCGGTGATACGCCCTATCGCCGTTCGATTGCCGATTCTGTCGCCGTAGGCTGCATCCCAGTGTACTTCAACAACGTAACCGACCTCACCGGTGGGCTACTGTGGGGACCTTGGCATAATGACTCTCGCGTGCTACTATCCCGGGATGCTTTCCTCGCGGGCCGCATCCACATCAAGGGACTGACTGAAATCTCGCCTGCAACGGTTGCGAACATGCAGAACTTGCTGTGGTCGCATGCAGCGCGCGCGTTCCAGATCAGCGACTGGGACGACCCGAAAGACAGTGTTGCGCTGATGCTCGAGATGCTCGCGACTCGCGTACGAGTCGCGACACTCCCCTAGTCCGGCCGCCCGGTTGCAGCTTGCCACGCGACGGATCTACAGAGCCGAGCAGCCCACAGTCGGGGCCACGTATACGGGTCGCCAATGACGCTCGAGGCGATGCTCGAGGCGAGCCTGCCGGAGCAGATGCGCCCGTGGTGCGCCTATTCGCATGCGCACGAGGCGTGAGCCGCCTATTGAGTGTGCCTAGTGCCGGGGGGGCGACAGCCCGGTAAGGCTAAGGGGGGGGCGGTCGGGAGGCCTGCACGCGCGGGCAAGCACATGTGTAGGTGTGGGTGGGTGGGGAAGCAAGCGCCCATTGCGCGAGCCAAGCGCTCGCTGGGCTGCTTCCGGTATTTAACCTGCGCAGCATGTGGTCGTCGGCTGGATTCGGCAGCTATTTCCACGCTCTGGTGCGCCATGAGAGTGTCGAACGGCTGTCGAGCCTCTCGCGGCCTCGTTACTGTATCTTGTCTCAGTACAGTACCGGATAAGTAGTGTGTGTCCCGGCTCCTCGGTGACTTTTTACCGGATAAGTATCAGTTATTTCGGCGCTTCGTTTTGTCTTTTGAGGAATTGGCAATATTTGCGCCCCACCGGTCGCGGCGGAAAATTCCAACACCCCGCCGCCTCGTCACACGCCAATTTTCAGTGTGGTGCCCTTGCTAGTACGAAGTACCGTCGAACTCGGAAAAGGGCCGCACTGAGACGCAGCTCTCGTGGACTGGCGCATATGATCGCTGCGCGGACGCGCTCACGCGTCAAAGACGCAGCTCAGGCTGTGCTCGTCGCGAGATGAGCGCCCAATCGTGGTGGTGAACCGGCCCGTCGCACGCCGCCACTCCTCTGAGGTGACGTCCCACACGGCGAGGTCGCGGTCGGAGAGCTCGAAGCGCAGCTCCTGCGCCTGGCCGGGCGCGAGCGGCGCCGTCTTGGCGAAGCCGCGCAGCAGCAGCGCCGGCTCAGCGTAGCCCGGCGGGAAGGCGAGGTAGAGCTGCGCCACCTCGGCGGCAGGGACAGCGCCGCTGTTGGTCATGTTGATCCGGAGTTCGAGGGCGGGCGTCGTGGCGGGCGTCTCTGCGCCCGCTGCGCTCGCTGAAATCGGCGGCAGATGGGGCGGTGGGCGTGAATGACCGGCCGCAAGGCTTAAAGCCCATCTTAGTCCGCAGGTGGTCGTTGAAGAGGCGTGGCGAGCCGCCGCAGGCCCACGAGCCATTGACCTTGTTGTAGCTGCACATGACCGCGGCGGCGCCCGCCTTCACGGCCGCCTCAAACGGTGGATAGTACACCTCCCACAGGGCGCGATCTCCTGCATTCGAGCTCTCGGAGTTGCGATTCGTCTCTTGGCTATTGAGCACGAAGTGCTTGACGCATGCGGCGACGCCCGCACCCTGGACGCCCCGCACATACTCGGCCGTGAGTGCGGCGCCCAAATAAGGGTCCTCGCCGCTCAGGTACTCTGCGTTCCGCCCGTTCATCGCGACGCGTGCGACGTTGACCCCCGGGCCGAGGATGACATTCGCGCCCTTGGCCTTGAACTCCTCTCCGATTGCGCGCGCGTACCGGGAGACGAGGGCGCGGTCCCAGGTCGCCGCGGCCGCGAGGGCGCTCGGAAAGCTCGTGACTGTGCCGGTGATGCGCGAGTGCATCGTGCGGAAGCCGGCGCCCGCATCCTGCAGCCGAATCGAAGGGAGACCGAGCCAGGCTATGCCGCGGATGTTGCCGGTGTAGTGGCCGTAGCGCTGCGTGTAGCCATCCCAGCCGTAGCCGCGCAGGAGCTGGCCCTTCTCGTCCGCAGTGAGCCGATTGTGCGCAAGCTCGTGCGCCGCCGCCTCTGGCGAGCCGCCGAACCGCCACCACAGCGCGTGCGCGTCGCTCACCGCCGCGTCTTTCCCCACCAGACTCAGGGGCGCTGGAGGTGGGAAGGGCATGAGTGGCTCATTATGAGCTTCCGCGGAGGCCTGAGTGAGCGGGCCCAGGGGTGGTAGGGGCGGTGGCAGCGGCGCTGGAACCGCTGGAGGCGGCGGTAGAGCCTCTGGCGGCAGCGGCAGCAGCATCACTGGAGCCTGCGGCAGTGGAGCCTGCGGCAGCGGCGGCGGCGACGGCGGCGGCGGCGGCGGCGGCGGCGACCATGAATATGACGGGGATGCCGGCGGCAGTGCGGGCAGTGTAGAATTGCTCGCGTGCTGCTCCGGAATGGCATAGATGGCCAAGAGGGACAACGCCGTGACGAGCGAGCCCAGGAGGAGGGCAAGGCACGAGTCTGTAGCCATCTGGCGCCATCCGTAAACGATGGCGGGTCGCGCCAACTCTTTAGCTGCCGGCTCTTCATGCTTCTCATTTGGCGTCGGCTCCTCAGCTGCGGGCTCGCCATTCCTCTCCTCATCCTCCTCGTCCTCCTCTTCATCCTCGTCCTGCTCCATAGACCTCGTCTTCCAGGCTAGGTACAAACGCGTTGACGGTGGTGAAGCATCAGCATCTTGTGACGAAAGTCGAGCGAATCGAGTGCCTTTGCGGCCCACCCGCCGACGTCCATGGGTTCAGCGTCCTGGAGACCGCGACGAGCGCCCCGAAATCAGGATTCAGGTACGGAAGCGAACGGGGTACTGTATCGATAGTGCTGCCGCACCGGTCGGGCTGTGGGGATATCTGTGACGGGTATCTTAGCCTTTGGGTATATAATGATTGAGGATTCCTCAGGCCGTTCCATGTTGGGCATGTATCGGCCTGAGGTTAGCGCACAAGGACGGCGAGGCCCCTCCGAGGCGATGCCATCGCCCCGGGGTTCGAAACCGTGCGCTGTACGATATGTACACCTATTGTATGAGGGAAGGTACTTCTCTCAGACCTCTGGAACTGGTACGTTCTGCCGCGCGGGCCTTGCGGCTCGCGCTGCATATAGTACTCGGGTCATATCCTTACTTACCGTTCCCTGCTACGAGTTGCTCGAGCACATCAGAGTGCTTCCGCCAGGCCGCGGGCAGAGAGGTCGACTGAGACCACCTACCCGGGCCTCTCGTGCTAAGCTGGTGCTGTGCTGTTACTTGTTTGCGCTGAGGCCCTGGGGCGCTGCAGCGGTTTGTGCGGAGCTGGTTACGGCGGGTTAGCGCTGAACCGCTTGAACCAGAGGTCCAGTGGGCCGGTCCAGTCTGATGCTGGCGGGAAGAGCATGGGAGTGCGCTTTCCGCCGTGCTCATCGAGCAACTCGTACTCGTCTCGCGACGGAAGGTCGGCCACGTTGCACTTCGACGGAACGAATTCGTAGTAGACGTTTGCGCCTAGCGCAGCAATCTGGAGGTGGAACGCGTTGATTATACGAGCCAAGTCCAACTTGCGCGCGTATCCGTGGACTAGGCCCGAAAGGGCCACCGTATTGTCGATGAAGTGATTAACTTGGCGCCCACGTACTCGGTCTGGGTATGTAAAGTACACGGCGACTCCAGCTAGGACCTCCAGCTGAGCGATGTATGTCTTTTGGAAGTCCCCATCGCGTGCTCTTAGGAACGTCGCGACGATGTCATCTGGCGGGGTTGCGCTGGCGTACACAAGGTGCCCATCCTCGCAGCCTGCGACAAGCGCTGGTTCGTACGCTGTGTTGTCCGGGTCGCAATGCGGGTCGTACAAGACAATGCCCAACTTGGAGACAAATCTGGCTTTCCATGCTTCCAGCACATCGTCGTCGCAGTCTCTGCGCTTGCGCTTGCGGGGCCTGAACATCGCGTCCGTATACACGAGAAGCGGGCGGACATTGGGAGGCTCCACTAGCTCCACGCGGAAAGGGAGGTTAGGAAGCAGCGCAGCGTCGAACTCGTAAGCGTGCTGCAGGGCCTCCGAGAACTCCGTCTCGTCTCCATCGTGGTATTCACGTTGTACTAGCGAGAGCGACGACGCCCGGCCGACTCGGCCTTGAGCGCACTCGAGGAGGAATTGCCGCTTCCCTCTGAGCGTGCTCGCCTCGCCAGATGTCATCCTGTTCGAGCGTTTTGCCTTCGCCCACATTTCGAGGATGTGCTTGACACGGTTGGCCGAAGGCATAAACGCAACGGTGCCTTCGGTGTGTGCCTTTGAGAGGTCCACCATCACGCCTAGGCCTATGTTGCTCGGTGCCATAGGCTTGCGTTTTGCGAGCTCCACGGCTGGCGATGAAATGAAAGGTCTCGGCTGCCCAGCAGCGATGCCGTCACCCACCTGGCAGTGGATCTCGTAGACGATGTCCTGCCCGCTGGCCTTGGCAGCGGCCACGTCGACGATTTGGAAGTCATCGACATAGTGGGCGGTTGGCACTCCGAGGTGGCGGGCGACTGCAGCTGTCACCTCAGGGAAGCGGTTGAACTGAGTCACGCTTGACTTCAGACCAAAGACAAAGCCATAGCAGTAATGGTATTCAATGCGCTGAAGGCGAGGGCTCCACGTGACGAACAAGTTGAACTGTTGCTGTGACGTAGGGAGCGTGCGGAATGCAGCGAGCAGGTCGTCGAGACCGTAGTGCAGCTCGGCCTGCGGTATGCCATGTCTGTTGGCTATGGCGGCTGCTGCTCGCGCCACGTGAAGCGGCAATTCGTAGCTGGGCGTGACTATCGTCTCGAGCAGGAGGGTGGCGTTGTTGAGGAGGCTCCGTCGGCCATCATCAATGCAGCGCCACTTCTCTCCTTGGAAGACGGCGGAGCGTATCATAGGCCTGTAGCGGCCGAAGCCCCACTTGTGCGTGACTTGGCCCCTGGAAAGGCCTTTGGAGATGAGGCCTTTCGTGAGCTCTTTCTCTGTAGTCTCCACAATGGCATTAAGCCGGTCGTGAGTGTCGGCGCTCACGCTTGAGGCTTTGTTCCGCTTGGTGACAATGCGCTCAACTTCGTCTGCCCACGCTTCGTTGCCTATCATGATTTGCTGCAGGTTCGATTCGAACCTGGCAATGTCTAGCGTCGTTGGGGGCGCTAGCAAGCGGTGGGCATGCGAGTCTGGGACGGCGCCAATCGCCTGGAAGCCGTGCCAGAAGCATCTCGCTATGTCTTTGTCTGGCAGGTCGTAGGCGTCTACGAAGGCTGCCAGCATGAGCACGTTCATCCCGCGCGATATCTTGAAGACATCGGGCGGCATGAGCTCGCGTTGAGGCTGAGCGAGTACGGGCGGAGCTGCTCTCCGTGCGTGCGGAGTATTTTGATGACCTTGCTGCGGTGGGCTTCAAGCGATCCATCTGCTGCCTTGAGGACTGCATGCTCTGTCGCGCAGAGCATGTCCGGTGCGAGGAGCTGCTCTCCGGATGCGAACGGGAAGCCGAGCTGCTTGGCTGCGTCAAAGTGGAGGCCGTATCCAGCGGCGACTTTAACTCTTCGAAGGTGAACTGGCTTGACGAGCTTGTCGCCGCCTTCGGTATCGAAGACGTGTCTAGCCGAGGAGGTCGGTCTTGGGACCTTTCCTTCGCAGACTTCGATTGACTGCAGTGCAGCTACAGCCTCGAGGTACGCTCTGGGCACCTTTGCGGATGGTAGGAAATCGAGTGCGGGTGCGAGCGCGAGGAGCGCCACGAGGGCGAGTGCCATTGCGAGCGTCTCGAGTGCTCTGACGCCTGCCTTGATTTGAGCAAACGCGGGATGTAACGGAATTATGTTGCAAGCCGAGTTTTGTACTGGTGGCACTTCTCGCGTCGTAGTGATTCTTCGGGATGGGCTGCCGGCACTTCGCTGGGATTTGCTTTGCGTTGACTCCCTAAATTGGCTGCGCTTCCGAAGAGGGCAAGTTCGCGGCTTGTAACGCTGTCGGCCGAGCCTGCTTTGCGGAACCTGTACTCGCTGTGATGGTGACGCCTATCTTTGCCGTGGTCGACGTGCGCACTGCGGCCGAGCTCGTCAACTTCAGTTACCCGATGCCGGCCGTGTCCGCCGGCCTCAAGCGCATCCTTGACTCGCCCAATTGCCAGGCGGCTGCTCGCCTGCTGCCGGTGATCGCCAAGATCCACGGCTTGACCTCGCTTA
>Ga0210248_100557_pt1 | contig 32824 bp, 19 predicted proteins | sample ChrtobMetP3_32mM_FD_155493 | JGI IMG/M metagenome (GOLD analysis project Ga0210248, IMG submission 155493) | Chrysochromulina tobin associated microbial communities from unialgal haptophyte culture, Seattle, Washington, United States - P3_32mM | ecosystem: Host-associated > Algae > Haptophytes >...
CGGACATCATCGAGATCGACGCGGTCGACACGCTCTACGAGGTCAAGTGCTGGACGCCGATCAGGAAGTTCCAGGCGCTGGGGCACGGCTCGACGAAGAAGGGCGGCGCCGTCTCGACCAACGAGGGCTCGCACCTCGCCTTCGGCGGCACCGCGGAGAGCGCGCGCCACCTCACCCTCGGCTGCAAGCAGCGCGGCACGGCGGACCAGGCGCCCTTCGACCACGCCACGGGCGTCGGTCACGTGGCTGGGCACGCAGGGCACTACGCCGATGCCCTCGCCAAGGGCCGACAGGTCGTCCTCATCGTCATCGAGACCACCGGCGCGGTGCACCCCGACGCGGTGGGGATGCTGTACGCGTGGCACGCCGAGACGCGCGCCGAGGGGTGCATCGACCGCACGGTCTACGGCACGTCGCGCACGGCCACCACCTCCTTCTTCACGCACCACCTGCGCCTCATCTCGCTCGCCGCCGTGATCGGCGCGGCGCTCCCCGTCGCCATCTGGGCGAAATCCAGGAAATCTCACCTCCTTAGCGGCGCCCCGCTTGCTGGCCTGTTGCCAGTAGTCATGTAAGCGCGCCCCCCCGGGGACGCGCCTGCATGAGCGCCGCTGTACTGTGTGGTCCTGTTTTAAATCAACACACACACCCGCGCGCGCGCACGCGTGGAGACGTCTGGAGACTTCTTAATGACACAAGTGAGACATATGCATGTACTCCGGATGTTGGGATGACACCGCGATGTCGAGTGAGTCCGTTGTCTGATCTCCGAGTGAGCTATAGAGAGCTACTCCGCCAAACTCATCATAAGCCCCAGGGCGTCATGGTAATACCCGCCTCCAAACAAGTTGTAATGGTTGAGCTTGTGGTAGAGCTCGTACAAGACAGCGCGTTTGTCGAAGCCCTCGTCCTTTGGGAGGACGTCGCGGTAACCCTGCCAGAAGGCGGGGCCCAGGCTCGCGCACCATGCCATACCCCACTCGGCCTCATGGTGGCCATAGTAAGCGGCGGGATCGAAAATTGCCGGCTTGCCCGCAACAGCGGCGATGTTGCCGCTCCATAGATCGCCATGCAGCACGGACGGCTTGACCTCGACGCCGTTGAAGAGCGTCGCCAAGCCGTCAGTAGCCTCGAGCACCCGTTCCCACTCCTGCTTCATGCGTTCGTCGCGGGCCAGGCGCAGCTGGTGTCCAATACGCTTATCCCTGAAGAACTCGACCCACGCGGCCGTGCCCGTACCTGCCGTCCATGAGTTCGGCTGCGGCGTGGCGCCAATCGTGTTGTCGACCTTGAAGCCAAACTTGCCAGCGCGTGCCTCCTCGTCGAGAGGTACCGCCGCATGCATCTGCGCCATGCACCTTCCGAATTCGCTGGGGTCGGCGCGTCCAGAAAACTCCATGAACTCCATGATCAGATAGGAACCACCGGCGATGCTGTCGTCGAAGTGAAAGACTTCTGGGACAACCATGGAACCCGACGCCCGGAGCGCACGAAGCCCAAACGCCTCTCCTAAGAACATCTGCTCCAGGTTCTTGGACCGCGAGGTCTTCACAACAACGTCGCACCGCGCGCCTTCCAACGTATAGCGCGTAAGCGCCGCGCCGCCAGAGCCGCTGGCCATGCTCCTCTTCGATGCAATCTTTCCAAGATTAAACGTCAGCCACGTCTCTGCATCGTCCGCGACGCTGGTCATCTTTAAGGACTCTAATGTACGCAACGGCGCCATGCAGGTGCCACTCGTGGAGACGAAGGCGCCAAGAGCCGAGAGGATCCCTGCGTTTAGGCTCAGCATTTATAAAAGCTGTGTGTGAACGTTAACACGAGTGTGAAATCAAAATTGGACCATGCCCGAATAGTACGCGCTCTACCTGTGGGTGCCTGCCCTCTCTTGCCTCACACATCCGCCGTATCCATCGACGAAGCCATCTCCTGCTGCTCTACGCGCTCGTGCGAGTTCTTGCGAGGGCCAAGCAAGGCAAGGGTGAGAACGACACCGATGGCCATCCCGAGCAGAAGCCCGAAGCTCACGCCGACTGTGACGTTGGTCGTGAGCTCCTCGAAGGTGATCATGTATGGCGGTGGCAGAGGTGGCGCGGGCGGCTGCCCCGACAGCGCGATGTCCCTGAGCGTAAAGGTTTGTGGACAGCTTGAGTGGCTCTCGTCATCAACGGGGCACAGCCATGGCCACTCGGGGTGCTCGACGAAGATGTCGTTGCACGCCCAGCCGGAGATTTCAGAGGGCGCACATGGTGCATCGAGCCAAGCCATCGAGCTCTTCTTGGACCCTGCCCAGTGGCTCACGACGAGGGTCATACCTGCGTCGAGGCTCGCGCGCAGCTGTGCGTTGGCCTCGTCCGCGCTAAGGACGCTGCCTTGCTGCGGACGGCCAACGTATCTCACAGGCCCGAGCGACGCTGTGCGCCCGACCTGTGAAAGGACCACCCAGTAGCCAAAGACTTCTTCCGAAGGCGTGAAAGTGATGTTGACCCCAAAAGGGTAGAGCGTGTTGACGGCACACTCGGGCGACGGGCCGTAAGCGCAGTCGTGCGTAGGCGAACGGAGGCGCTTCTCTTGGGGGAAGACGTAGTGTGCGTAGCCGAAGCCCTCCCCTGCGCCATCGTCACCGACGTGAACTGTGCTCACCCACGCGACGGTATTGGCCTCCATCAAGTCAATTTCATCGCACCGAACGCCGCAAACATTGTTCGCATCGCAGTAAAAATCGTGGCACTGCGACTCGTTATGGCTTTGCGGCATGGAGACCAAGTACAGAGCAGCGTTACATCCGCAGCCGTCGCCGCTCAGGTCCACCTCGAAGGTAAGCGATTGGCCGCTGAACACTATTTTGCCGGCGCCATAGTCGACGCACGAGTAGTCACTGGCACCAAAAGGCGTCGCGTCGCAGGTGCCGCCGTACGATCTCTGGAAGTATGAGCGAGTATTGAAAGGAACGGCAACAATTTGACCAGCACCGCAGCGGCCCTCTGCACCTTCACAGATTGGGGCAAGAGTTACCTCAGTTGCGTCGCCCTTTGTGTTCTTCTGCGAACGCACAAGCGCGTCAGCGAAGCCGTGCGACTCGAGCCTGACAACCGCTGACATGAACCAGTCGAACTTGCCGTCGCGCCGCTGAAGCGCGCCATTGAAGAGCGCACGGAACAGCGCGTGCGCGGAGGGTGAGAGGGCAGCCCCTCCTTTCTCTCTGTGAAGCCCAACCCACTTTCACGCTCGGCGTCGCGGGAAAAGAGGGGCTTCAGAACTCGTGCCGCCGCGAACCTCCAATGTTTCAACGTCCTCTCTCAGCTATCGATAGAGCCAAACGGATGACCTCGAACGCTAAAGGGACCCTTTCTGCGGCGAACATAATCACCAAAGAGGCCATTACATCGGTGCTGACACTGCCCAAGTCGGCAGAGGCACTCGCACAGGTCACAGTCTCCACCGCCGCCTCGGTGACAAAGGATCTCACGGCGCCATTGCCCGGCCGGGAACAGGGCCGCGCTGCCAGCCCAGCCCTGTCTTCCAAGTCCGATTCCATGCGTTCAGACGCCTCAGGCGGAGATGACGATATGTACTCGGCCTTCGCCTCCAACGCAATGTACTGCAACACAACACGAGCAACATGCATGAATCCGATCGCAAGCCCTCCTGAGAAGAGTTGGAAGGCGGCAAGTGGAAGGCTTAAGACGGTACGGGCCCTTACCGCCATGAATCGTTCGGAGGCGCGGTCAGAGGAGGAGGACCTTGCTGATCGCGCGTACGCGGCATCGATGGCCCAGAGCTCCGGACCCAGAGCTGCATCCTTCTCTGCAGCTCCCTCGGCTGCCATGCCTTTCGTTGACACGGCGACAGACTCCAACGAGCCAACGGCGGTGACAACCCGGCCCTCGACCCACGAGCTGACATCTGGCTCAAGCGGCACCTCTAAGCGGGAAAGCAAGCGCAAGAGCTCCTCAAAGCGCAACACGGAAGAATCACAAATCGAGGCGGAACTACTCTCGGGTCGGCTGAAGCCCGCCGACCGAACGATCGCATACGCTGCGAACCTCATGCACCGCTGTGTCAAGAAGCGGGTCACGCCTCGCGGTCACTTTGTCGACCCCTCCGGCGTGCGCGTCAATATTGAGCGCTGCCCGTGGTTCTCGCCCATCCGCGATCTCGCCGAGTACGGCTGTCCCATCGCTGTCTATTTGTACCTGCGCTTCCTCGTCGAAGGTACCGTGCTCTTTGTGGCCATGGGGCTCGTCGCAGCCCCGTTGACGTACGACCTGGTACTTCGCAACCTCGAGCGGGACAACTGCCGCGCTGCCGCCATGCGCGACCCAGCCGATCGCACCAGCGCGGACCGTGCAACGCTGGGCCGCTGTGGCTTTGAAGGCCTTGACATCCGTACGGTGCTGCCGCAGCTCGATCAGAGGGCGTCGTCTTTGGTGCAAGATCATCTCTTGCTCGCCGGCACAGGCTCGTGCGAGGAGTACCGCAACTCGCCCGACAACTTCACCACGACGCAGATCATCGCCACTCCCAGCTTCTCGCCCTTCGTGCGGATTCGCTCCAACGCCTCCTTCTGCCTCGAAGGCGAGAGCGGCCTCGTGTCCCACGACGGCACCCTGCTCTTAGTGGCGACGTTTGTGCTCGTTGGCATGCTCTTCACGGCATTCCTCGTCCGGCTGCGCCGCATGCAGGTTGTCGCCAGCGGCAACTTCAAGGAGCAGGGTGCCATCACGCCCTCGCGCTATGCCGTGCTCATCACAGGCCTCGACAAGGTCGAGTACGACGATTCCAAGGGCGTGCCGTCGATGGAGAAGCGGCTGCGAACCGACCTGGCGCGCCACGGCTTCAACGAGGCGGACATCCAGCACATAGAGCTCGGGCGTGACTGCGGGCGCGAGCTTGCGCAGCTCCGAAGACTCGCAGAGGTCAAGGCACAGCGGCAGGAGTTCATCTTCTCTCGGTACCGGCAACAACAAAACCAGGAGGTGGCGTCGAAGCAGGTTGCAGTGGAGGTGGTTGTCCCTGCTCCGACGCGCCTCGGCACCGTGCTCAAGCCGCTTCAACGCCTACTTCGCCTTGACAAGAAGGCCAAGGACCTCGAGCAGATCAAGCGCACACGCGATGATCTCCACGCGTGCTCCAAGGAGCTTGAAAAGGCGCGTGCTAAGCTCCGTGCTCTGTCGCACGAGACGCACCGCACCACCGGGCATGCCTTTGTCATCTTCAGCCTCGAGGCGACGCGCGACCGCTTCCTCGACCTCTTCACACATGAACTGCCGAGCTTCGGTAAGGACACGCCCCACGACATTCTCGTCGACGTCGTGCGCCACTCGCCCACACCCCTCGGGCCGCGCTTCCGCTTCGGCGAGTGCGGCAACTTGGGCGGCGTCGGCCCGCCCCTGCAGTCGGCGAGTTGGCGCCACGTTCATGTGGAGCGCGCTCCGGAGCCGAGCGATGTCATGTGGGAGAACCTCGAGATAGATGAGCCGACGCGCCGCTGTCGGCACATCGTGCACACGCTGCTCGGCGTGCTGCTGCTCGTTCTGGCCACGACGAGCCTCTACACAACGCGCCTACTGCAAATCGCACACGCGCAGTTTGCCGCAGACGGCAACCAGGACGACATCAGCAGCAAGGTCCCAGGGTTTGTGGTGAGCACCCTCAACTCCGTGGTAACCCTCGTCTTCAACCTCATCATCAACTTCGCCATCGATAAGCTCACGCACCGCGAGGCACATCCGACGCGCTCCGAGTTCGAGCGACACAAGTTCACACGCCTCTCCTTCTTCTATTTGGTCAACACGCTCGTCGTGCCCATCTTCGTGTCCATGTTCACTCTCTACGACCCGAAGGATCGGAACATCGTCTTCTTCATCACCGGCATCACACAGGCCTCCTTCGAGGGTGGCGGGCTCGTCGCGCAGGCGTACGTCCTCATCATCTCGACCAGCGCCGCCGCCGACTTCGCGCGCTACGTCGACGTGCCCGCCCTCATTCGGCGGCATGTGTATGGCTATTTTGCGGAGCGCCACGGCTCGCAGATCAAGCTCAATGAGCTCTACCGCCCGTCGACGATGCAGATTGGCCAAATTTATGCGGAGACCTTCCGGCTGGTCGCGATCGGCCTGTGCTATGCACCTCTCTACCCGCCGTCGCTGCTGCTCACCGCATGCTGCCTCTTCTCCTCTATCTACGCGACGAAATATGGTATCGCCAAGTGGTACCGCACGCCGCCCCTGATCGGGGGCGACCTGATGAAACGCATGCGCAACACCCTCTCCCTCCTCTTGCTCCTCTACATAGCCATCGGTGTCTTCGTGGCCGTCGAGCGATACTCGTACCTGGACGAGGCATCCCCGCGGCTTCTCGGGCTGGGGTTGCTCTGGCTGTTCCTGATGGCCCTCGGACCCCTCTTCAGCCGCGTTCGCCAGTGCTCGACGCGCCTGTCCGCCCGCAAGGGCACCGTGAATACGCTGCGCTTCGACGAGGTGACGCGCGCGACGGGCGTCATCATGGAGAAGTACATCTGCCCCTCGGCCTCGCGGGCTCGCTCGGCGGCCCAGCTTGAGGAGGACGCCTTCCGCGTGGGCTTTCGCGGTGTCTTCGCCGACGCTGGCAAGGCGGAAGTTCTCGAACCGACCGAATCCGAGCAGACCTCGTCCGATGCTGACGAGTCCGATGCTGCTGCTCTGGCCGCCTACTTTGCCTCGATCGCCGAGCGGGCCGAGGAGCGAGCCAAAAAGGCTCGCCACCTCCCGAGCACCGGCAAAGTCGATCCTGTGCTCGGCCACCTGGACGGCGCGCTCGAGGCCATCAACGCGGCCATGAGCCGCGCGGGCGGCAAAAGCGAGCTCAGCCACGCGCTATGCATCAGCGTCGAGCAGCAGCCGCTGCCCTCTCCGCGCTTCGAGCTGCCAGTCGGCGGAGCGGATGACGATGAGGTGGATCCGATCGGCTGGCCGAAGTTGAAGCTTTAGGACTGCGCCTGAGGCGCGCTTGTTGTTGCCGCAGCAGACAACTTTAACGGAGCTACGACGGGCGTAGGGTCTAGGGAAACACAACGGATCAGGCTAGTGACTCAGAGGCCGAAACGCGAAAGGATGCTGAGTGTGTAGCAGCCGCATGCACACGCACCGACAGTCTTGCGAGCGCCGATTCGATTCTATCAACGAGAATGGGGCGCGGAGAGGTATACTTAGGGTGATCGCGTCGCGCCTCTGAATCCATGCCCGTGTCGTGTGAATGGTAACCGCATCCGTATGTACGCCGGTCCGGTGTCTTGGGTGTCGAATTATAAACATTGGCTGTGAATCGGTATCCTGTGGAGCGGTCCGCTCGCGGCACGCGGGCGGCCCGCACACGCACGGCCGCCCCGGTCCGCATAGCGTCGAGTATAGTTTTAGTATAGTTTAGTTACCAAGAGCCGTCCCAGCACTGACACGGCATGGGCAATCGCGAACCGCACCAATCGTTGAATCGTGAACGAAGACTTGACCCACAATATCGAAACTTTATCGTGTCTTGTTTCGCGTGGTCAGCCATAGTCCTGGAGGTCCACCTCTGATTGCTTTAGTGTAACCGACGCCAGCACGAGAACCAACGAACCATTGGCTGTGAACCCAATGGTGGTCGTCTTCCTCCTCGTGCCGTATCTCAGCTTCTTGATCAGTTCTAATTGGTCTCCGCCGCGAATTTCGCCACTGACGCAGCAGCACCGCTGCTTGCAGCCGCGGTGCAGCCTCACCACTGACGATCCTCGAGTGCTGACCGTGGATGTGGACCGAGTCACCGGCATCGATTTCGGCTGTGACTTGCAGCTGCGCTGGCCATATGTGATGGGCCTCGTGCCCAATGGCGCAGCAGCGCGCACCGGCCTCATCAAGCTCGGCGACCAGCTGGTAGCGATCGCTGGAGAGTCGATCCTTGGACTGGGCATCGGCGAGGCTATGGAGCGTCTTGGTGCAGCGGAAGGCGGCACGGATGTTGCCCTCACCTTTTTCCGAGGCTCACGCGAGCAGTTGAAGAGCATCGTGGGCGCGGACGCCAGCGGCACCCCCGAATCGGTCACCATAACCTTGCAGCGCCCCGGATTACCCGATGATCAGATACGCGTGCCTTATGGTGCGAACCTCCGTGACGAGCTCGTCGCTCGGAAGATCAATGTGTATCAGTCCATCACGCGGTGGACCAATTGCAACGGACAACAGCTGTGCGGCACGTGCATTGTCAACGTCGCGCAAGGGCTCGAGGCATGCACCCGTCGCTCTCTAGATGAGTCGAGCACGTTGCGAGAAAACCCGGAGACGTACAAGCTCGCGTGCATCACGAACGTATACGGCGACATCACCGTTCAGATCATGCCCAAAGTGGGCGCCGCCCAGTGGACACGCTGAACACCTTGCATGGGCATGGAGTAGCGCAACTTGCCTTGCCTTTTTTCGCTGCACGGCAAGCAGCACAGCCACCGCGAAGGCAGGCAGGCAACCGAGCTGACGGGACGACCCGACTCGTCCACGCGACGATGTGCCAAACGACTCCTATACGTATACGCGTGAGCCCTCGAGACTCATCGACGAGACTCACACACACGCACACACGCACACCACATCGTGAGAGGAGACTTTGAAGGTCATGTGCCCGTCCCGGTCGGGTTGTGCGTCAGGTGTCACACCTAGACGCTTCTTTTGGTGACATTCTTAACACGTACAAACTACTATGGCACCCTGGGCACCGCGCCGGGCAAACCACCGTGTAACCTCCTCGTCGGGCGTCATGACGCCCTTTTCCGTGTTCACGATGTCGCCCTCAATGGGCGGTGCAAGCCCGGGCGAAAGGCGGCCGTCGCGTGCAATCATGCGCAGCAACGCGTTGGCTGCCACGCTACTACCCAAGAGACCGATCAGCTCCGAGCGGATCCGCCGCGCGTTGCTGATCGCAGCTGTCGCATTCGGCGGCCAGCGCGCATCTGCGCCGGCAGCGATCGCTGAGAGGAACAAGTAGCCCTTGGACTTGTCGTCGCCCAGGAGTCTGACTGCTGCCGACTCGATGATGCGGCCCGCGTGAAGGCACGAGAAGGCGAGATCAGCATCAGCCTCAAGCAGTGCGTCGTCCGCCGCCTCCACGCGCTCGCGCTCGCTCTCGTGTCTGCCCATGGCCTCAGCAGTAGCCGCTGCCTCGGAACTCGCCACTGCCACCTCCTCGGCAGATGGCGCCGGCGCCGTGCGCAGGTTCTGCATGAACCTATCAGTGCCCTTTCGGCCGCACCAAAAGTTGAGCGAGATATTTTCGCTCGGAGCGTCCAGCTGGTGCACATAATGCCACCAGTAGCGGGGCAGCCACAGCACGTCCCCGGGTTCGAGGATCGCCTCGAGAGCACGTGCGCGGCGCAGGGCTGGAAATCGGCTGAGGTCGGGCATCTCGACGTTCACCATGGCGAAGTTGTCCATCGGATGCCCCACCGGGTACGGGTACACTCGCCACGTCTGCGCTGGAGAGAAGAGGAGCACTTGCTTTCGGCCTCGCACCTGCGCCAAAAAGTTGGATATGGAGTCGAAGTGAAGGGGCGTCGAGCCACCGCCGTGGCCCGCCCACATCTGACACGTGTCGAACGGGTTACACGCGGCCACAGAGCGCGCGTAAGCGAGCCAGTCCCACCCGAGTCGGCGCATGTCCTCGTCAATCGTCGAGCTGTATGGCGCCTTCCTCAACGGGCGAGCTGCGCTGTCCTCAGCTAGACCATGCGGATTCGCACCGTCCCGATCAGCGTCAGCCCAGATCATGGGTGCCTGCAAATAGTAGCGCAATGGCGGCGAAACTTTCTCGGACGATGCTGTTGGCTCCAGGTAGTCGCTCTTGCAGAGCTCGACGAAGTTGGCAAAGGACATGGGCGTGCATCCACCTTTGCCTAGGCCCTTGCCGTACATGCGCGCGAACGAAGTCGTCTCTTTAGGTGCAAAGTGGACGTTGAGAGAGCTGCACTCGCCGAATGTGTTGGCCAAATAATCAAAAGTCCACTTTCCAACGAGCGGTTGCACGAGCGGGCAGCCACCTGTCAGCACGACTGGCTCTCTCCGCTGGAGAAACGCCTCGACCTCTGGGTCGTCCCAACGCCGCCGCTGAACGCTCTTCCCAATGAGCCATGACGGGCACTGACGGTCGGCTTTGGGAGCTGATGGGGGTGCCTGCTTGCTGCGTGCTCGCCACGACTGTCGCGAGACTGATGAGCGGGTCGTTTGCATAGGATCTTGTGAACCTGCAGTTACATTTAATCGAAGGTCTTCGTGGTGTAAGAGGCGTTACCGGGGGGTTCGGACTGTGTGAACGGGCTTAGTGCTGAAGTTTTGGGGGGTGGCGGCACGAAGTGACGTTGAAAACAGTCTGAGAAGATCCTTGCTACTTCCGATTTCGCGACATGTGGACCGCTGCCCGTGGCGCGGCACGCACGACTGCCGTGACGCACGCATTTTCCTATACTCGTCGCGGCATTGCACTCGGCGGATCCGCCGTGCTTGTAGGCGGCGCATACATCCAGAGCGTTGCGGCTTCAGATGAGTATCTCAGCATCCCGGAGGCGTCGTTACCGTCAACCTACGATCCCGAGGCGATCGCGACGGTGTGGAACTCGCACCCAAGATGTGCTGCACTGCGCCTCGTCACCATCACGCGCGCACTTGCGCCAATTGGTATTCTGCTCATCGGTGACGTCTTGCTGCCGCACTGGTGTGGCGAGTCTCCCGACGACGTGGCACAGCGCCATGCGGCAAGGGCCTGCACGCTGCGCGAGAAGCTCGTCCATCTCGGCCCAACATTTATCAAATTTGGCCAGATGCTGTCGATTCGTCCCGATGTGCTGCCACCTGCTGCTGTGTACGAGCTGCAGAAGCTGTGCGACTCGGTTCCATCGTATCCAACTGCGGCTGCGCTTCTGCTCATCGAAGCCGAGATTGGTCGGCCGGTGTCGGATGTTTTCATCGGTCTGGACAGAGACAGCACGCCTATCGCCGCAGCGAGCTTGGGCCAGGTGTACCGCTGCCATCTACGTGAGGGGGGGCACGAAATTGCGCTCAAGGTCCAACGGCCCGACATGATACGGGCCGTCAGCCTTGACCTTTTCCTGATGCGAAAAGGCATGCAAGCGATTGAATGGTTCAAGATGCGCGTGCTTGTCGGGCTGCTCGGCGCGGCGGACCGCACGCCGTTTGACGTCAAGCTTCTGGACACGTTTGCTCGCGCCTCGTACCTCGAGCTTGACTACAACCACGAAGGCGCGAACCTCGAGCGATTTGCGAGCGGCAGCGCCAAGGCTGCCCTGCTCGGAGGCCGCGTGCGTGTGCCCGTGTGCCACTGGGCGGTGACCACGCGCAAGGTCATTGCGACGGAATGGATCAATGGCGAACAACTCGCAAAGTCGCCGCCAGAGGTCATCAACCGCTTGATCCCGACGGGCGTGGGTTGCTTCCTCTGCCAGCTTTTGGAGGTGGGCTTCTTCCACAGTGATCCACACCCTGGCAGTACGCGCAGTGACGGCTCGAACCGCGCGCTGCTCGAGGAACCAGAGATGACCAAACATACGCCCTTCACCCGAGATTTGCATTCGAACGTGTGCATGTGTGTGCCCCGGTTTGGCAGATTTGCTCGTGGATGAGCAAGGGCGACTCGTCTTGATCGACTTTGGACTTTGTGCCGAGATCGAAGCATTCGATACGCGGCAGCTCACGTCCGCGATCGTCAATCTGATGCGCGGCGATGTTGAGGCACTCATCGACGACGGCATCACGCTTCGCTTCCTGCCTAAAGACGTCGATCGCGAGGCGCTCATCCCGCCGCTTCGTCGTGTCTTCGAGCAGGGCAAGCTGGCCGCCGCGAACGAGGTCGCCAGGCTCGCGGGCGCACGCAGTACACAAGGAGCTACGGCAGCTGATGGCGCCGCTTCCGTCGTTGGGCTCGCACGTCTGGAGCAGTTTTCGGCAATGGCGACGAAGCGCGCACAGTTTGCATCCATCTCGCGTGATCTGAACCAGATCTTCTTTGAGTTCCCCTTTGTGCGCAGCATGGCCTGAACCTTTTGCCCTTTCAACTGCTCCCTGCGGGCCGTGCTTCTGACTGCTCGCCCATCGGCCTGTTGCCTCGCAGACGGTACCCGAGTACTTTGCCCTGATTACGCGTGCGCTGATCGTCCTCGAGGGCATCGCTCTCACCGGTGACCCAGAGTTCGATCTGTTCAAGGCTGCCTACCCACACGCAGCCAAGCACGCGGCGGCACTCTTTGGAGCGTCCAACCTTGCCCTCATGCTTAGCCAGGCGCACGCAGCCAACGAGCTGCGAACCACGCATTCTACGCCGTGGCTTTCAACAGAGAGCGAAACCGTCAGTAGCGGCAGCGCGAGCGGCGGCAGCAGCAGCCGCGACAGCAGCCGCAGCAGCACAGCGGGTCATAACAGCAGCGAGGTGCTACAGCCTGCACGCAGGTGGCTCATGCAGCGGACGATATCAAAACCGATGGGCTAACTGTGCCAACATCGCCCGGTCCGAGCTCTGAAATGCGTCTCTCGGATGATGCGATTGATGCCAGGTCGCCTGTCCGACTATACATATTGATGATGCGATTGATGCCACGACCCTCCGCGACGGGCGCCGACGAGACCTCGCCGCTCGCGCAACGACTCGAAACGAAACTGCCGTGCGGGGGCCACGAGAACACTGCACGGTACATCGGGCGCGACAAGCAGCAAGCAGCAATAGGACACGTGTGTACCCGCTCTGTTTGAAAGCGAAGCATCTCCGATCGCGATGTGATACCGAGCGTGTTACTGCGGATCGTCCGGGGGCCGCCGCGTCGACATAGAAGATCGCATCAAACGGTAGCCGCGCAAGCTGGATAAGTAATCAATGGCATTGTTTCGCGCTTTACACTGAGAAATTACGTGCTGATCACGTATACGTAACGTATACGGAATGTGAAGATCGATTAGGCACCGCGCCGCGCTGCCGCTGGCTCGCGTCAGTTGCACCGTCGAGTGGCACCCCCCCGGCCCGGCCATGCGCCATACTAGCAAAAGCAGTTCCTTTCGAGCGCTGATCACCACTTTACGCCCTGGCCGCTCTGTTCCACGAGATGTGAAGATGCGCGCCGCGGCCAGGCTTCGGATTGGATTGCTTGCGGCGTCACAGAGGGCCACAGTCGAACTATCGCGGCACTTAAAGCTCGTCCTTGAGCTTTGAGACCTCCTTGAGCAGCGGCGCATCTGGCATGCCCTCGAGTGGACCCTTGATGAAGTCGGCTATGGCATCCTCAGTCATGGCGCCTTTGTAGACACGCTGCCGACTCTCCTTGTCCACCGGATATCGCAGGTCGAGGAAGACGAGACGCGGCGTGTCGAGCACAGTTGTGACGCCATAATTTTTGAGCATGGCCGCGGCGGGAGCTTTGTCGTCCACCTGCATTTGCAAACCCGAGATCATAAATTTCATGATCACAATATCGCCGCGCTCGAAGCGCGAGACGGCGGCGCGAACGACAGCGGCGAGGTGCGCCCAAGGCGGGCTCAGGAAGAGTAGCGCGTGCATCTTGTTGAACTGGACCGTTCCGACGCGCTTGCCCCAGTACGGGTCCTCGTCGTAGTCGATCAGTAGAGGCAAGCGATGAGCGAGAGACCACCTGCACATCGCCTTCTCCTGCTCGAGATCGAGTGTGTCCGCGCCTGGCGGCAGCAGAGGCCGTGACACGAGGTGCCCAGGCCCTTGGTCCTCCAATGGGGAGGCGTCGATTTCCTCCTTGAGCTTCACGATGGCGATATGGTCGACTGGGATGGGTTTCAACCCAACCGCAGTCACGAGCGAGGCGTTGGTTGTTGCCACCCATGGGAACTGCGAGAGCTTTTGCGAGCAGCCTGCGGCGATGTCCGCATACGCATGGGCTGCCGCGCCATCCGCTGAGGAGAGCACCGCGATCGCGAGGGCTTCGCCAAGGCCCATGACGTCAAACTTATCCGATTTGGGGGGCACCTGATGCCAGAGCTTCTCCTTGAGCTCGTCCTCGGTGCTCACCCACTCGAAAGGTCCGCGGGCCTCCTTCTGCGCCCGCGCGAGGATGATTTCGGCAGTACGTTTGGTGCCCATCTCAACCCACCGTTGGCGATGGCCGCGCAGCACCTTGAAGCAAGGGTCTGCGTGCGCGTGTAGCGAGGATCAAACCGAGGAGGGAAGGCAGGCAGGGCAGGGAAGAGGAGGGAAGGCAAGGCAAGGGCAGGCAAGGGGCGGCAGGGAAGGGACGGCGGCGGAGGCACCACCCACATGAGTTCACGTCAAAGAACTTTTTCCCTTCAAGGTCGGCGACGCAGTCGAGCTTGGCGAACGTAATGGGCTTGCCAGACGGCTCGGAGAAGCGCTTTGCTGCTGCCTCGACGGCAGGTCGAACAACCTTGCACTGCTTGCACCAAGGAGCGTAAAACCACGCGAATATTGGATGATCCGTGCGGTTCGCTAAGGCGGTCAGGCCTTTGAGATCGACATCTGCCATGGCTGAATTCGGGTACGGCTGCGTCAGATCTTCGAGCTCCCAGAGCTCCTGTCCTGGCTGCAGCACTGGCCTTGCCTGCTGCTGCTGCTGCTGCTGCTGCTGCTGCTGTTGCTGCTGCTGTTGCTCCTGCACCACGTGCTCTGGGGCCGTTCGGCCCAGTTGCCCCATTGCCTGAAGATAGGAAGGCTTGTCGCATGTTTTGCAACTCTTGCGGCACGTTTCGTGCATGAACGTTGGATTCTTTTCGCACTCGCCGTTAGCTGCCCAAGCGGCGCACTCGATATTAGAGTCGGAGCACGCGGGGTTTTCGTCGCACGCATTGCAACTCTTGCGGCACGTTTCGAGCATGAACCCTGGATTCTGTTGGCACTCTCCGACAGCTGCCCAGCTGGGGCACTGTTCGTTGGTGTCGATGCACGCGGCGCCGACGGTGCGGGCCGTGGTCAGCACCACGTAAAAGCGAAGCATCGTGGTTGCCATTGCGAGGTTCGCCCTTTAGTTTCTGCCCCCCCCCCCCTCGGTGCGGAATCCAATCAACGAAAATGTGACGCGCTGTTACGGGCGCACTCGCTCGTCCTGGTGTCAAGAACCGACACAGACTCAGAGTGCCGGTAACGTAACGTGGCTCGTCGGGGAGCGTCGGGAGCTGCTGAGTGTGATAAAAATGTCGGTTTGGCCAGCGGCACGCACCCCCTCAACCCCCCGACCGATCGACCGCCCGCGCGCCCCGGACCTCGTCAAACCACAACCGCTCCAGCCCGCGCGGCGTCGAGTCGCGCGCCGAACGACATCAATATGTCCAGTATAACATTTGATACCTTACACACAAAACACGAATCAAAGCAATCATATTGAGCACCAAGCGACGACATCTACCACAGACGTCGCGCCGCACGGCGCTTTGGAACAAAATGCAAACGCACCGCCGCCCGTGCGCGCCGCTTCCGACAGCAGAAAAAAACGAGCCCGCCTCGCGATCGCTTGCCCGCGCACCTGTCTCCCCGAGCAGTGACTTATTGACGGAGGAACTCTGGGTCTCCTCTTCTTTTACCCGTTCATCAGCTGTGCTCCCTCTGGTCCCTTGCTGTTGTGGTTGTCAGGCTGTCAGGTGCCGACGTCGCGCCGCCCTGCTCCCCCGTCGTGCTTCTCCCCGAGACTGGTCGTGTATGCCCCTCCCACGCCTACCTTGCGAGCGCAACGTGCGCGTGCCGCGACCGCATCCGCCCCCTCGAGTGATGCGCGTGTAGCGGCTCCAAACTGCTCCACGCGAGAGGGGTGGCGAGGCGAGGCGCTCGCGCTGCTGGGGTCAGCTCCTCGTGATATCCCTCTGCGGCATGGCCGTCTTGACGGCGCCCAGCGGCACTCACGGCGGCAGGTCGGGCGGCGTGAGCGTGGATACGCAGAGGAACTTGGCGTGCGAGTACTTCTCACGCACGGCCTGCAGGTTGTTGGTCTCGGCCTTGCGGAAGGAAGCGAGCACCTCGGCGACGCAGCCGTTGAGATCCTCGGCAGAGTAGCCCGATGTGGCCTCGAGGAGGGGCGTCCACGCGGGCAGGCGCATCGTGTGCAGCGCGAGGCGCAGCGCGGCTGCTGCCACCTCCGACGGGCGGTACTTGACGAACGAGTACTCCTGCAGCGTGAGCTCGGTCAGGTACTTGCATAGCATCTCAGTGGTCGAGTCGCACTCGCCTGCGCGCGCCGCCTTGAGAAAGCGGTTGATGAACACCTTGGCCGTCGCGACAGACAGCTCAAAGTTGAGGCGGTTGAGCACCATGCCCTCCATGTGCAGGATCTCCTCGCGCTTGTACGTGTTGTCCGAGATGTACACGAACTCATCGACAGCGGGCGGGTGGATCTCCTCGTACTTGGAAGCCACGAGCATGCATGTGACGCCCACCAGCTGCAGTTTGCTGCGGTTGACGGGCACATGAGAAAGGAACCGGTCGATGTAGTTGACCGCCAAATAAAGCGTCTCCGATTCCAGTCGGTACTCCTCGGCGACCTCGACGAGCCAATCGATGAGTATGCCGCGCATGGTCGCGTTGATGTCGCGTTGACTCTGCGGGCACCGAGCGAGAGGCTGCTGATGAGAGCGAGGGCCGCGCGGCTGCGATACGCCCCAGAGAACTATCAGAGCGTTGGCGAGGTGGGGCGGCGCTCGTGCACGATGGAGGCACAAGCTAGTGGCGGCGGCCTGCGATGAGGGGACCCAGCTGCACTCCGGGCGTGCGCACCTGCATGAATTGCGGAGCCACTCGGTGCTCAAGCTCAAGGTCGCGCAAGTAGGAGTAGATCTCCTTGGTGTAGTGGTGGCATAGCTGCGGGTCGCGCACGGTTAGCGGATCGAGGTTGAAGGACTCGGGCTCCACCATCATGTCGCAAGCACTGTCGCTCGCTGGCGCGGACTGCGCCTGCTGAGCGACGACCTGCTGCTGCTGCGCCTGCTGCTGCTGCTGCTGCTGATGAAGTCGCTCTCGCGCGGCACGCTGCCGCGTCACGCGCATGTTGGCAGGCTGTGCAGCATGAGCACCAGAGCGGGAGCCCTGTGCAGGCAAGGGTGGGCCAAGTGGAGGAGCGTAAGAGAAGTGCGCGCCGTCGGACCGCACGCACGGCTCCGGATGGGGGTCTGCTCATGCAAAGGAACAGCGCGCAGGCGGCCGCCGCGCCAGGCCTCAGCGCCGCACGGCCAACAGGAAGAGGGTCGCCAGTGCTGGCTGCCTGCGCCGACGCACCTTGTCGTAGCCGCCGCTCATCGCCCCCTTGTTGGAGACGTCGTTGAGGGGTGGCCGCTTTGAGGCGGCAGCGGCGTCCATGTCGGCCATGGCGGGCGCGAGCTGCTCGATGGCGGCGGTAGCCAGAAAAGCCTTGCTGCGGCTCAAAGCGAGTTCAGTGGTGAGAGGGAAAAACTTGAAGGAGGGTGGGAAAATAGCACACTGTGGGGAAACGCGTCGTGTTGGGTCATTGCTCAAGCGCCGACGGTACAAGTTGTTCGCAAATCGCTGAAAGCGCTGAGGGTGTCAAAACACATGTTATCCGGTGATCGCGTTTCAGTTTTGAACCCATGATACGCGAAACGTACCGGTACACAAGACGACTCAGGACCATGTGACTCAGGACCATCAAAGGAGGGCGAGTCACCACCCAAGAAAGAAACGCGAACTTTTCCAACATGCACTCTGGAATCCTGTTCACAGAGATGCCGGATCTAGGCCGGAAATGGACGACCTCAGCGACCTCAAAGCTTTCGCTTTGAGCGTCGCGGCCGAGGTGCTACCGCGCGAGATCGAGCGGTTGAGCGCCGGCGAGTTGGCCACTCTGCAGAGTCTCTGTTCGGAGGACGAGCAGACCATGCTGGTGGACGCGCTGGCGTCCTCGTTTGTCACATTCTTGCTGGTGCCTCCGGGAGATGCGACGTCTAAGCTTAGTGCCGCGCTGCCTGAACCTGAGAAATTCGGCCTTGCAGAGCTGTACTGGCGCTGCATTGTTGCCGTGGCCCTCATGCCCGAAGCTTCCCTCGAAAACCTCGCGAGGCACCATCCTGACCTGCAGAAGGGGCACCTGTGTCGGGGGGGCGACGGTGAAACAGCCTCAACTGTCCCGCGGCGCCGTCTCTTAGTCGAAGCCATTCTGCCTCGGTTCGCGATGACGTGCACGACGCGCGAAGATGCCGAGGCTGCCGAGCGCCGAAAGAAGGAAATTGCAGAAATGAAGGCCGCGGCCGCCGCAGAAGAAGCTGCAGAAGCCGCCGCAGAGGAAGCTGCCGCGGCGGCCAGTAGCAAGAGCATTGCGACGACTGGTTCGACCGCACTCTCTACGCCAGAAGACGCCGGACCGACTGAGGATGGTGTGCTATTGTAATCTTACTGGACCCCGGCGCCGTGCCACGTGCATGCGGCACTGCGGGGCACCAGACCGTCTCTTCTTACATGTTGCGTGCACCCCGCGACCGGCGACGCCGGAACCCGCGGGCGCGTAGCGGGCGCGCGCGCCTAGTACTATGGTGCTTTGGCACGCGGCTCAACGAATCGCGTATCTCAGAGGCGACACTGTGATGTATTTTAGCAACAAGAATTGCGAACACGACTACTTATCGTACCCTCGCAGGGACGCAGCCGCCGGGCGCCGGCGCCGCGCGGGCGCGCTCGTCCGTCGCTCGCACGGGCACGCGCTCCGCCCGTCGACTCGCCCGTCCGAGACCTCCGTCGCGTCCGGCGTCCCGACACCTCCGCTGGCCTCAATCTCTTGTTTCCCAGGGGGGCTGGGGATAAGCCGGGGAATCTGGCACACGCGCACGGTCTCGTCCCGCTCAGCCGCCCCACACGCCGTACACGACGCTACGATATTATCACACGAAGACAGATAATATTTCGAGGCACGAGGCTGGGCTTGTTCCAGTTCGACATGACGGGGGGGAAATGCCTATACAGTAGCGCCCAACCTGTTCGAGGGCCGCGGGGCGCGCGACGCGATACCCACAGCGCAGGCGGCTCGATTCCCCCGAGGCCGAGCCGCGAGAGCCTGTGGAGCGTGGAGCCTCTCCTGTCTCCTCATCCTCGCCCCCGCCGGGCGGCGCGGGGAGGGACGCAGTGTGCGCGAGGGGATGCGGAGGGGCATATCCGCGGAGGAGCATATCCATGTCTAATCCATGTCCGCCATCAGCTATCGTATGCCACGCGCAAGTACGCAGCCCACAAGCCGAGATGTCGGCCTTGGTCATCATGGCGGTGAGTGGAAGACCAAGGCCGACGCGAGACGCGTATCCGCGCCGGCGCGGGCAAGCCATGCGCTCACGAGGCGCCACTGGGCGTGCCAGTCATGATAGCCCGACTTGCCCGCAAAGTAGCGCGACTGCTGGCGCGAGCACTCCCAGTAGTGGCCGCACTCATCTGACGAGGAGTTGCGCGTGTCAGACGCGTTCCCAAAGCCAAAGAGCGACACCCTTGAACACGACGTGAGCGCCATGGCCATGCCAAGAAGCCCTGCGCTCGGCAGCCGGCTTCGCCCCTGATGCTCGTCGAGGTGCGCCCGCAGCCCGCGCACGAAGACAGGGTTGACATGGTCCAGTCGCTGCTCGTGCATACATTTTCCAACCCATCCCTGCGCCATACAGTAGAGCAGTAGCGTCGCGGCGGGCTCGCTCGTACGCCCACCCACCGCCTTGGCCTGCCCTCTGCCCCGCGCGCCGCGTCCACCACCGCTGCCACCGCCGCCGCTGCCACCGCCGCCGCCGCCGCCGCCACCGCCAACGCCAACGCCGGCCAAAACGGAACGGTTGACAATTTGCGCGGCGCCGCCCCGCAGGAAGCCCTGGTACGACTTGTCGGTCAAGATGCGGAGTGTGGTGCGCTCGCCCACGTGCATCCCCAGGGCGCCGCCGGCGGGTGCCAGATTGAAGCGCATCACAACATCGTGCGCGTCGATGGCGGCACCGCTCCCGCTGCGGGCGAGCGACCCTCCGGAGCCGACGACAGCGCATGACGCACCAAACGGAATGGGCGAAGGCAGCCAACGCTCGGCGAGCGAGGTCTTCGCGCGCTGCTGCAGCCGGCGCGCGAAACGTTCGCAGAGCTGCAGGAACGCCTCCTTTCGCGCGTCGCCGCGCAACTTCGTAAAGTTGGCGTTGCTGCCGAGCTGCGAGTGGTCGCCCGCAAGGCCCCACGGCGGCTTGGACGGCACGCCGTTGTGCGCACACAGCCGCTGCGGTTCCTCGGCAGTGATCAAGAGTGGTGCCCTCACCAGGTCGGGGGGCAATAGCAGATGAGCAAGCGCTGAGAGCTGTGGGCGGAAGGCGGGCTCAGCTGCTGACGACGTGGTGCTGGCGGCGGCGGCGGGAAACGAGGCATCGGCAGAAGTGCTCGGAACAGCTCCGCTCGCAACTGAAAGGAGACGATCGCGCTTTCGTAGCGGTCGGCCGAGCGCAGAGGAGATCGCAGGCGCAGGGCGCCAAACGGCGCTATCCGACACATAGAGAACCTCGCCGTCCTTGACCAAATCCAGCGTTGAAATTTGATCACCCTGGCGGTCGAAGACGTAGCGCGCCGCGCTGTGGTTGCTGTGGTTCAGCAAAAGTGAGGAAGCAATCTCGAGCAGCGCCGCCCAGGAACTCGGCCGCTTGATGCGGTGACCCGTGGTCGAGCCCACGGCACGCAAGGACAGAGTTTCCACCATCCGGCGTCGAGAACTGTGAATGCGCTGACTCTTTTTTCCCGCGCCTACTTGCGCACACAATGGCTGCCGCGCAGGCACTTGCGACTCTCCAGGCCGCGGCGCGCGGTGACCGGGTGCTCTCGTCCGAGCAGCATGGTTACGCGCTCGACCAGCTTGCAAGCGAGCTCGAGTGGATAGGCCGGGACCGCCACGGTGACGCGTACACAGTTGCACGCTCTGCCGTCTCCTCATCAACGACGTGCGCTGCGGCCGTGCGTTGCACCGTGGCGATCGTCGGACTGGATGCGAAACGTTTCGTGAACACTGATCTCTTCGAGCGCATTGTCGCGCCCGTCATCAGTGGCGTGGTGGTGCCAGACCCACTGATGCCAACTTGGATGGACTGCATGCGGCTCATTCACGAGGGCCTCCAGCAAGCGCAGCAGTCCTGTGGCGGGCAGCCGCTGTTGCAAGCTGCTGGAAGCTTACCGCTGCTGCGGTCGGTGCTCGAGTGCATTCGCGACGCCGTGCGCACCGTGTTCTGCACGCCCACATGCACGGAGCTGGACGAGCGCGTCAAGCCACTGTGCGAGGTGCTCAAGCTGGTGCACGACATGCTGCCCGATCCGAGGCGCGCAGCTGCCGAGCCCGCTGTGGAAGCGGCTTCGGCGGAGGCTCACGGGTCGATGGTGCCCACATTCGGCACCGTGCTGCAGGCGCTGCTCGAGGCGTGTGAAGCCGAGGAGCAGCGCCCGAAGCGCCAATTTGTGGTTATGAACGCCACTTGGAAGCTTACCGTGCGTGTAAGCTCGACAGCGCCGCTGCCGCGGCTCGCCACGGCTGCGGCGCTCTCCGGCCGGCCCGAGGGCGCCGAGCTCCAACTGCCCCGCCGCTTGCTACGCTGCCTGCTGCGCGCAGTGGATCGCGCGTTCGCCGACGAACTCACAGCGAGTGTCGCAGCGAGCGCCGCTGAGGCAGCCAAAGTCGTGCAATTCTACACGGACAAGCTCAAGACCGTGTGCGCCGCCTACGCGCCGTGGCTGAACGCCGAGGCGATCGCGGCCTGCCACCCCCGGCCACAAGGCGGCGAGCCGTCCCGTGTCGAGCCGTCCCACGCCGTGTGCATGTGCCTTGCAGGAGCGTATGCGAGCCTCACCGTGCGCCCCATCGCAAAGCCGTCGGACCTCAATGCTCCTTCGCCCTCCGACGACCTCGTCGGAGGCGTCGTGGGTGCTGCCCACCGCAAGAAGCTGCGCGCGGCCCTCGACACGTGCGTGGCTTCCTTGCTGAGCTCCGCGGCGGACGGAGGGGCGATCGACCTCGAGCTCCCTCCTCGTACCGTCACGTCGCTTACCGGTACCGATGGCGAGGGCAACGGCAGAGGCGGAGGTGGTGTGCTTGAGCACTGGGCGTCGCTCGCCGCGGACGCGAGCGTCATCGGCGGCGTGGACGTGCCTGTGAGCCCCGAGCAGCAGCGCATGGCGCTCGGGTTGCTGCTCCTACATAGTGCCGCGCTGCGTGCTGCCGGCCGGTGCAGCGCGGTGAGCGTGCAGCGTTATGTAGCAGGCCGTGCCTGGGCCAGCTGGCTGCAGCTGTTGCCGAGTTGCCACGCGACGCTGCTGGCGCCGCGCACAGCCGCCGTGGAGCTGGGCGACGGCGGCGCCCATTCCGCGACCGCGACCGCCGAGCCGCTGCCGCTGTTACGCCGACTACTCTCCGAAGCCGCCGCGCTCGCCTCGAGTGCGCCGAGGCCGATGCGCGCGCCGATGCTAGCCGCGCTCGTCGAGGGCGGCTGTCGCGCGCATCTGCTTGCGCGTCGCGCCGCTGTCGAGCTCTGGCCGTTTGCCCTGCGCTCGCTGCCTCCAGCTGCCGCGGCTGAGCAAGCTGCCCAGCTGCTCGTCGCCGCGGAGCGTCTTGAGCAGCTGGGCAGTGGGTCCGCTGCCGTGCGCCACCGGCTGCTCGCCCTCGTCGCCGCCTCGGTGCCATCGCTTCCGCACGAGGGGCTTGGGTTGCTGTTCCGGAGCGTGCACTGTGGGCTGGCCGGCCGCAAAATGGGTGGACTCGTGGCCGTTGAGCTGCTCGAGGCACTGGCCGACGACGCGTCGCCGTTGGCCGCTGCGTCTCGCGAGCCGGGCGCCGAGCCGGGCGCCCCCTCATCGCTAGCTGGTGCCCTCGAGGCGCATGGTGCGCCTAGCTGGCTCGGCCTCCTCAGCGCGCAACTTGCGCATGAGCTCGGCGCTGTGCACGGCGTCCGTGATCCGGCGGCGTGTGCCCTCACACTGCGCGGCCTGACGGCCTTGCTGAGCCTCGTGCCCGTGGCCCGGGTACCGAGCGGCGTGAGCGCTGGCCTGTCGAGCTGCCTGCCACGCCTGCTGGCTGCCGCCGCGGAGCACTGCCCCTCCGAGCTCTGCGCGCGCACGCTCGAGACGGCGGCGGCGGCCTTGGTCACGCTCCCGCCTCCCAGTGCGAGCGCCCTCGCGCAGACGGCCGTGCTCGTGCTTCGAGATCGGCGGCACTCGGAGCGCTGCGCGAGGCCGCTCGTGGCGCTCACCCACGCCATCTGCACCCTCCGCTTTGCCGACGACGACGCGATGGTGGCGAGCGTGAGCCAGCTTGTCACTGGGCTGCTCGTGCTTGCCTTCCCCGCCAATGCTCCCACGCCCCTTACGCTCAGCGAGCGCTCGGCGCTCCAGGACGCGGCCATCGTGCTCGCAGCGTGTGCCATGTCCACGGGCACTGACCAAATCGCGCTGCAGGTGCAGGGCGTGCTACCCTCGTGCGGGCCGGAAGCATGGCAGATGCTCACTCAGCACCTGAACCGTCTCTCGGCGCCGTGCGATCCGTGCTGCGCGTCCCTCATCCAGGAGCAGCGCATGGCCCTTGCTGCCGCCGCCCAGACTGAGGCAGCTGAGGCTGCCGAGGCTGTGACGGCGATCAAGGCGGACGCTGGGGCAGAGGCGCTCCGCGCCGCCAAGCGCTCAAAGCAGGTGGAGGCGTCTGCGGCTTCCGCAGCCGCGGAGCGAGGACTCGGGATGCTGAGGGATGGGATCGCGGTGCTCCGCGAGGTGGCGGTCGGCGGTCTGAGCGCGGATGTGCGTGCGGCGCTGCACGAGCATCTTGCGCAGGCTCGCGCTCTGTGTGCGTAGACTTGGCTTGACATGACTTAACTATAAACTTGCGCGAGATTCATGCTTAGAAAATTGCACTCTCTCTCTTTCACACCGTAAGTTCAGTTCACACTTCAACGCGTTCGAGCCTCGCTTCGCTCTCCGCGGCCGCGCCATCAGGCTGCGGCGCTGATATTTCACACGCGAGCAAAAGCATGGCACTAGTCTTCGAAGTGCTCTGCATCATGGCGCTGCCCTCAAAAATCATGGAGCCTGGTGCCTCCCGAGCAATGCGCAATGCCGTGCAGGTGGCGCGTGACGTGTGCCCCAGATGCAGCAGACCGACACCCGCGTGCATTTGCTCAGCATTGCCATCTGAGCCCTTGGAGACGGCGACCAGAGTGCTCGTGCTCCAGCATCCAGCCGAAGCGAAGCGTCAAATCGCGAGCGTGCCTCTCATTTCCATGTGCATGAAATCCGTGTTGGTGACCAAAGGCGTCTCCTTCTCTGGCGACATTGAGCCACTGCAGCAGGCAGTGCAGTCTGGGTTTGAGCCGCTACTGCTTTTTCCAAGCGCAGACGCAGTGGCACTGGATTCAGTGAACGCGAGCACGCTTGCCACTGGGAGCAAGAAGCTTCTCGTCTTGATCGATGGCACTTGGACGCAAGCCCGCCACATGATTAGGCACTCTCCCGAGCTGCTCGGACGCTGCACTCCCATCAAGTTTGAGCAGCGGATCGACAGCATTTTCAATGCGCTGCGGCGTGAGCCCGAGCCTTATTGCATGTCGACGGTCGAGGCCTGCGCGCGCGCGCTGCGGTTCCTCGAGCCCTCAGCTGCCGCGCAGGCAGCCGCAAGGCACATGGACGCGAGCCTGAAGCTGCTGGTGCAGGGACAGATCGCGAACGTCGGCCGTGACGTTCGTTTCATCGATCGCAAGCGGCGGACAGGCAACCGCTTGCAAGCGCAGCCGACCAGTGCCGTGCTGGCCGCACTCGAGAATGTGCCGACGCCAGTCGAGCCGGCGGCAGCCGTAGAGGACGAGGTGCCGACCAGCCGCCCAAGCCTGGGCTCTGTTCACACCGTAGAGGACGAGGTGCCGACCAGCCGCCCAAGCCTGGGCTCTGTTCACACCGTAGAGGACGAGGTGCCGACCAGCCGCCCAAGCCTGGGCTCTGTTCACACCGTAGAGGACGAGGTGCCGACCAGCCGCCCAAGCCTGGGCTCTGTTCACACCGGCTCGACCGAAGCTGTAGCTGTCCTCAAGCGGCTCGAGGCCTTCTTCTCAACTTCTGAGCTGGCCGAGTTATCTCCGGCACTGGAGGAAGCTCGTCTGACGGAGGCGGAGGTACATCGCCGTCTCGGGCAAGCGACCTTCCTACTGAACGGCTGTGCGGACCCCGACGAGCGCCGCCTCGTGCGCCGTTCACTCGTCGAGCAGGGTGCATTTTACTTGCAAGACGGCTTTCGGGTCCTCCACTCGGATCGCGAACTACTCGTGGTCGATAAGCCGTTCGACACGCAGATCGCACACCGCACAAACCAGCGGCCTCGGTGGCCCGAAGAGGAGACGGCCATCGAGCGGGCGGCGGCGTGGCTTGCGGCAACTGCACGTGACGAACAGCCTGGTACGACGCTGCAGCCGTGCCATCAGCTCGACTACGCCACTTCCGGAGTCCTCGTGTTAGCGAAAACGGACGAGGCGCTCAGCGTCGTGAGCCAAATGTTTGACAGCGGCTGTGACGCGGAGAATGGCCATGAGTTGGCGTGCGAGGGTGAGGCTGCGGTAACGAAGGAGTACATGGCAGTCGTTTTGGGCTGGCCCGACTGGGACAGTTACGACTTTAGCGGCCAGATGGATGTGGACCCTACCTCGCCATTCAAGATGCGGATCGTTGGCGCGGCCTCCCTCTCGCCTTCCAATGTTGTGGACGACTCGGTGGCCGAGCGTTGGGGGCCCTCTCGGCTCCCTAGCGCCCATTCATGGGACTCCCGTGCTTGGCGCCAAGAGCGGTCACGGCATACACGGACGCGCATTGAGGTGGTGCGCCGGGCGTATTATGCTTTGCGCGGCCCACTCGCCGGACGTCCGGTGAGCCTCCTTCGGCTGGTGCCCAGCACCGGGCGAAGACATCAGCTGCGAGTGACACTCGCTCACCTTGGCCATCCGATTGTCGGCGATGTCTCATATGCTGGCGACCTGAGCACTTACCGGCTCATGCTGCACGCTTCAGCGATAACGTTTCATCTTCCCCAGGGAGACGCGCCAGGATCTGTGGGTGACGGAGTGAGCGGCCGCCGGGCTCGAGCGCGAGCAAAGCGGCGGAAAACGGACGAGGCCGCAGGGCGAGCCAGCATACAGGAGCGTGTCCTGCAATCACTTGATGGGCGACGACTGTTGACAGCGTTCGAGCAGCCATTTTCGCACGTGCTTTCGGACGACTTGCCTCCCTGGCAAGTCCGGATTCGGTAAACGCGCACACGGCGGTGGTACAGTAATCGTAATTAATCTTTTAAGGCCCGTGGGACAACGGGGCTCTGCTCTCCTATCCGCGCTCACGATAGATCAAACCCAGAAGCCGACTTCATCGCATAGAGCAGCTTCTCGCGCAGAACTTTCTTTGTGTGATAGTTGGGCAGCTTGAGCAAGTTGAAGCACGTGGCCGCAGTTGGCAAGCGTTCAGTCTCCTTGCGCCCCATGCCAAAGAATGCAAGTATCGACGGTACGTCCTGGCCGTCGCTGGCGACGCACTGGATCGTGAAGCACGGGTGGAGATGCTGAAAGCCAAGCAGCGGCGGCTTCGAACACGAGGTGACGAACTTGAGGAAGAGTGCTCGCTCCTCGCGCCCGAAATCGTGGAGGACTGCCCACAGGTCGCGGATCGTGGGCGAGAGGTCATTGTAGCCGCCCGCGTACTTGGTGTGCTTGCGCAGGTCGTCGATGTCGACAGGTACGTCGTCGCCGCTGATGAGTCTCTGTAGCTCCGAGGAGTTGAACAGGCGTAGCCAGCCAGACGGTACCACCGAATGCAGCCCGGTGAGGAGCGCCTTGCACTGCGTCGCGATCTGCTTGTTGAGCCGGTAGTCGGCCATCAGATGGACGTATTCGATGCGGTTCTCGGCGGTCACGGGGATGACGGAGCCGCCCTCGCGCAGGTCGACGCTCGTGCGCGCTCCAAACTCCTCCGAGTCGACCGAGAAGGTGAGGCACAGGTCGGCCTCGACGTCGCCGTCGTACTTTTTGAGGAAGTCGAGGCTCGAGGCGAGCTCCGGGTCGAGCGAGGAGAGCTCATCGAGGGAGGAGTGCTTGCCGAGCAGCTTGGAGGCGAAGAAGGCGGCGAGGGGCAGCTCCATCACGATCCCCTCGTACAGCGCCTTGCCGAGGGCGCGCCCGATGAAATCAAAGAGGCGAAGGTGCTGCGGGTCGGCCGCACCCGAGGCTGGGTTCGGGTACAGGTGGCGCTGGCCCGTTTGGCAAAAGTAGCCTCGCTGGGGGTTGAAGGCTTGGGAGAGGATGTCCTCCATGAACTCCTTGAAGACGCCGTGTCGGTCAATGCCCGCCTCGACCACACCGAGCGAGTTGACGAACTCGACACGGATGGTGCCCTTGAGCGCGTCGGATGGCAGCGCGCCCAGCTGCACGTAACCGTCCTCGAGCAGCTGGTTACGGCGCACCTTGATGCGGCGACCGCGCAGGTGCTCGGGAAGTGCCTCGTTCGGCAGCTGATCTTTCTCGCTCTTGACGAGGTCGCGGAAGAGATCCACGCGCCGCTCGAAGGGGATGACCCACGCCATGCGCTCGAGCAGTCGCCACGCGCGTGGCTTGCCCTCCTTAAACTCACGGTGCAGCTCCGAGTAACGAACCTCGGGCATGAGCCACGCGCCCGTCGCACAAAAGGGTCGGCGCGAGTCGCGGTCGGCGAGCAGCGCAAGCAGCCGCAGCGACGCGTCTCGAATCGACTTCCGCCGCTCGCGCGCGTCGGCAGAGGAGACGACGGCGCCGACGCCTGAGGGGGCGGCTGGGGCGGCGGAGGCGGCGATGGCGGCAGTGGCGGCGGTGGCGGCAGTGGCGGCGCCTCCGCCGGCGGACATCGAAAGCGGCATCGCGCCGGGCATCGGGTTGCGAGAGACCGGCGCCACCGGCTGGATGGGCGCTATGTTGGGCACGCGCGCGTCGTCCTCCGGTACCTCCCAGATGAGTTTAAACGCGAGGCGGTTGAGCATGGAGGCCAGCGCGGCGAGGTCACCGGGTGCAAACGGGTGGTGCTCGTCGAAGAGCTCGCGATCCCCAAGCACGGCGATCAGATGCGCGCCACCCTCGAGCAGCAGCGCAAGCAGCGGCGTGAGGTCTGACGAGCAATCGCCACGGCATACGCTCTCGATGAGACGCTCGGTGGCGCCCGCGCGGTGCGCATCGAGGAGCCGCAGTAGCGCCCAGAGCGCGGGTACGAGGTGCGTGCGGTACGTGAGCCGGGTGAGAGCTGACACACGAAGCGGCGCGAGCGCGCTGAGCGACGCTACGTGCAGCGCGGCGGCGGAGCTCGCGCTCGCGCCGAGGGCACTCAGCTGATCCGCGCGCATCGCACGCAGAGCGCCGTCGATTGGTCGCGTGCCCAGAGGGACAGCGAGCGCGTCCGTGTAGAGGAGCGAAAGGAAGCGCGGTGACCAGAGCACCTGCAGCTGCTCGGAGACGGCGCCCAGGTGCGGCGTGAGGCCGACCGAGGGCGCGGCAGGGCTCCAGCCACGCAGCGGGTGGAACGAAGAGGCGCCTGACGAGCCGCCCCCGCCCCCGCAGCCGCCGCCGCCGCCGCCGCCGCCGCCGCCGCCGCCGCTACCGCCGCCATCGCTGCCGCCGCCGCCCTTGCCACCGCCTCTGGGCTGCTGCTGCAAGAGCGCCTCGGCGAGGCGCGCGAGCCCGAGGAGCTGAGGAGCCGTGGGGGGCGGCGCCGCGGGCGGCGGCAGCAGCGAAAGCACGTTGCCCAGCACGCACAGGGCGGCATCGGCGCCGGCGCCGGTGTGCCCAAGGGCGGTGGCCACGTGGCGTGCAAGTTGCGTACCCTGCTCGCTTACGAGAGCCCAGAGAGAACCATCTTTGGCAAGGCGCGCGCCGGCCGTACTCACGCGCGCGGGCAGCGCGGGCACGCTGAGCAGCCCCCCGAGCACGAAGGCGCGCACCGCCTCGGGCGGTGGCCGCACGGCGGGGCACTGGAGCGGCAGACATGCAACAGCGATCGCCGCACCGATGAGAGAGGCGTCCGCGACCGCATGCGTGCGGAGCGTGAGGGCGCCGACGCTGCGGATGAGCGGCGTGGCGGCACCGACGAGCGCGGAGCGCGCCATGAGCGCGAGTGCCTGGCTCCCCGGCAGGGCGCCCAACTGCTGCGTGAGCTTCCACTTATCCGGCTCACCAAGCAGCAGCAGCGCGCGGAGCAAAGGCCCAAAGTGCGCAGAGAGCCGCTTCCGTGCGTCGACGGCCGCAGCGGCGTTGGCCGAAACGGCGGCGGAGAGGGAGAAACTTGCGCAGCTGGAGCTGCCCGAAGCGCTGCCGCTGCCAATCTTGAGGTCGGTAAGAAGCGCGGCCGCTGCGCGCTCGTCGGGCGATAGGAGCCGACCGACTGCAATCAGCAGCCGCCGAAGTGCCGACACCCACCGGCGTGCACTCTCCCGGCGAAGTCCTGCACTCGCGAACGAGACGTGCGCCTGCTCCTGCTCGAGGCCCGCGACGAGCACGCGGCACACGGCACGCAGGCGCTCCCCGTCATCGTCGTTGCCACCCCCGCAGAAGCGGAGCAGCCACTCGACTAGCAGGGTCTGCGCTCCGGCGGTGGGTGCTCCCTTGGACTCGGCGGCAGCTAGCGCAGCATCCCACTCGCTGCGGATGAGTGTGCGCTGTGCTGCTGTGAGCCCGCGCAGCCGCGATGCTCGCTGCAGCTTGAGAGCGGCCACCTCCTCTTTGGACGTGGACGCTTGTTGCAACTGCTGTTGCTGGCGTGCGGCACGCTCCTCGCGAGCTTGACGCGCACGAGCGGCCGGATCGAGGCGCTCCTTGCGCTCGCGCAGCGCCTTCCTCTCGTCCACGAACTCTGCCATGAACAAAGCGGAAAAATCGCGTGAACTTGATGAGTTGACTGAAAAATTCTCCAAGCTTCGATGGAACCAGTGGTCTTCATAGTCGATGCCTGCGTTGTTGATTCGACTTTCCTGCGAAAGTGAAACAATCTTCTACTTTTTGGAGCCAATCCGCGTGAAATGGGGTGCTGCTCCTCAGCTCTCGAGGACGCCAAGGAGGCCATTGAAGAGACCTGGTTGCAACAAAAGGTCAAAGGAATCGAGTATGATGCGTCTATCCTCGACATCAAGCAGGGCTGCAAAGAGCTGAAGGACTGCATAGATCCGATCAAGAAGCGCTACGATCTTTACTCACACACTGAAAAGGATGTGATACATGGAAGGATGAGCGAAGAGCAGCTGCAGTTGCCTTCGCTCTCGGTGTGGGCCAGAGAGAGCACCTTCGTGGGCTCCGCCGATGCGGCAGCCAAGATTCAGCACATCAGCGGCCACCAATTCGAGCTGGCGACGCTCGAGAAGGCTGTTCGCCACACTGAGGTGAGGGAGTGCGTCAAACTGCTCGCCCAGGCGGAGGAGATTCTGATGAGCGCCACGAAAATCTGCAGCACGTACATGTTAGCGGAGAGCAAGCTGGATGCCAGGAAGAAGAAGCTCGAGACGGCGCGGAAGAAGAAGCTCGATGCAGATGAGGCCTCAAAGGCGGCAGACGCGGCGCTCGAGGTGGCGAAGGCGGCGACGGTGGCAGCCAATGGCGAGTTCACGCCAGCAGATGCAGCTGTCGAGGAGGCCAAGAGTGTCAAGGCGGCAGCGGCAGAGAAGAAGGCGGGAGAAGACAATTCTTCAGCCGAGGCCAAGGCGGAGGCAGAGCGCGCTTATGCCAGCGCTTGTGACGAGCTACAGGAGGCCATGGACACGTTCTACGAAGCGCAGCAGAAACGGAAGAAGGCTGTCGAAGCAGAGGCCAGGGCGGACTCTGTGGCCACGGACAGGCTGAAGAAGAAGCAGGCGGCGGACGAGGCCGAGGCCAAGGCGGCCGCCGCGTGCGCGGCTGCCGAGGAGGAGGTAGCCCAAGCCAAGGCCGTTGCGAGCTCAGAGGGCCCTCTCAAGCGCAACGAGGCGGAGCAGAAAGTCAAGGCAGCATTCAACGCGCTCCAATCTGGGTATGAGCGCTTCCGCTTCGGTGCCGAAGGGTACGCTGCGAACCCCGACAAGTACGAGGCGGAGTTTAAGCTGTATGCGCCCAAGGCATCCGATGGACTACTCGAGGGTGCGCTCGAAGGCATCACCGCGCTCTTGGCGAGCGCCATGAAGGATGGGCTGGCGGCAGTGAAGCTCGACAAGGAGCCCCCGGCAGCGCCAGTGTCGGAAGAGGGAGCCTCTGCCTTCGGTGCACAGGCGGAAAAGGTCAAGGCGCTCAAGACGGGCTGCGAGAGCGCGGCGCGGCGCACCGCGAGTGCTGCCAAGCAGATCAAGGCGTGGTCCAAGGTAGGGCTGCGCTCGATCCTCGGCCCGAAGTCGCATGCGAAGCTGAGCGAGGAGCAGATGGTTGGCGAGCTGGTCAAGTTGCTCCTCGCGGACGACGTCAAGGAGGCCGTGGCCAACCTGGCGCTGCCCGGCAAGGATGTCATGGAGGAGGACTTCGCCGCAGGCGCGTGCGTGGCGATCCAGGACGCCACGGCGGACCTGAAGTCCAAAATGGACGCCATTTCCAAGGAGGCGAGCGACTGGGCAAACAAGCTCGAAAAGGCCGAAGACGCACGTGCGAAGATCAAGGCCAAGGCCACAGCAGCCAAGGCGGATGAGGACGCGGGCAAGCCAGAGGAGAGGCGGCGCAAGCCCGCCGACGACACCGAGGTCTCGATCTCCAAGATCCTCGATGACAAGGTTCAAAAGGACTTCGAGACGCTCATGGCCAAGGCGGCAGATCTTGCTGGCTCCGGGGAGCGCTCGATTGAAGCGATCTACCTCACGCCGCTCCAGGACTTCATGGCGGCGCAGACACAGCTCCTCATGGCACGCAAGGTGGTGGGCGCCTTCGTAGTGCCGGAGGGTGTCGTCGGTCTGACGCACGAGTCGATCGAAGCGCACGCTCCCGTCGTGCAAGACGAGCAGCAGGTGCTTGCGGACGCTGCCACTGAGCCCGAGGCCGCCCCTCGGCCGGCGCTCTCGAAGGTCAAGTCTCTCACGAAATTGCGGTCGGGTCGGCTGCCCATGGACGCTTCAACGTCTAGCCTCGTTGGAGGCTCCGCAGAGGATCGCCTCGAGGCGTTGTCGAAACAGTTCTTCATGGCGTTGTCGAAAAAGGCCAAGCGCACCTCAGCGAAGGACCTTCTCACATTGCAGCCTGAGCGCGCCACCGCGTATCTGGTCGATGACATCGAGGACGATCCGGCCCTCGCCGAGGAGCTCAACGAGGGCGACGCGGCAGCGGCCGCCGACGACGACGATCTGCCTACTGGCGACGCGGCGGCGCCGGCGCCGGCTCCGGCGCCGGCCCTAGGTCCTGATCTGACTGCCTGACGGTTAGGCCAGAGGCCCCTGGCCCTTGTGGTTGTGTCATACCGTATTTTATATACTTGAGGTACCGAAAAAAAATTGAGATTCAGAGGGAACAGTGGTCTTCACAGTCGAAAGATCGCCTGCCGCTCGTCTTGAAAAGACTTACTGGCGATCGTGAACGCACAAACTTGTCCCAAGTTACAACCACCACGTTTTTTGGAGCCAGCGGCGCGTGAACTCTGAAATGGGGTGCTGCTCCTCAGCTCTCGAGGACGCCAAGGAGGCCATTGAAGAGACCTTGTTGCAACAGAAGGTCAACGGAATCGAGCAACTTGATACGTCTATCCTCGACATCAAGCAGAGCTGCAAAGAGCTGAAGGACTGCATAGATCCGATCAAGAAGCGCTACGATCTTTACTCACACACTGAAAAGGATGTGATACATGGAAGGATGAGCGAAGAGCAGCTGCAGTTGCCTTCGCTCTCGGT
>Ga0210248_100562_pt1 | contig 32562 bp, 13 predicted proteins | sample ChrtobMetP3_32mM_FD_155493 | JGI IMG/M metagenome (GOLD analysis project Ga0210248, IMG submission 155493) | Chrysochromulina tobin associated microbial communities from unialgal haptophyte culture, Seattle, Washington, United States - P3_32mM | ecosystem: Host-associated > Algae > Haptophytes >...
GCTGTGCTCGCCCAGCGGCAGGCTCTCGCGGCAGGAGCCGAAGCACCTTTTGGCAACGCGATGAAGGTGGAGGACTTCAAGAGTATCTTGTCGACGCGCGTCATGCGCCGAACGGGCGCAACGGCGAATTCGAATTCCTATCACACACTCGACAGGCGCGATCGTTCCGGACAGTCCGTGTTACGAGGTGAATTCCTATGAACACAGCCCGATAACGACCGAGGGTTTGCGAATCCGCTGACATGGTGACGGAGGGCTTCGGCACGCCTCACTGCAGCGTTCCGGAGCGCTCCTATTACGACTCGGTGCCGCTGACCGGTACCATCTCGCCGCCGCAGCCCAGCGGCACCTTGGGCGAGCTGTCACGCCGGCAGCTCTCGCCCAAAGGCTACGACTCAGTGCCGCTCACTGGTGCCATCTCGCCGCCGCAGCCCAGCGGCACCTTGGGCGAGCTGCCACGCCGGCAGCGCTCGCCCAAGGTGTCGCCCGTGATCCACTTTTGGTGTGGCGTTGGCCTGCCGCTGCTGTTCTTCTCGATCGGCTTGTTCCTCCAGCGTAACAACACCATGCAGGGCGAGGCCGAGCAGGAGGACGCCCTCGCGGCCAAAGAGTGGCAGTACTTCAAGGTGGCCGCCTCCGCAAAGGCGCTGCCGCAGCGGCTGCAGAATCTGCAGCTGCTCAACCAGACCTGCTCGCCGGCGCTGCTGAAGCTCTACACCGTCGGCCCGGGCCTCGAAGGCAACCGGCCAGTGTCGGCACCGGTGCGCGGCGAGGCCGGCACGGCCGTCATCGTGGGCGCCGGCTTCATGGCGTCGGGACTGAGCAGCCTCGCGGGCCTTTTGCAGCAGCTACCGGGCGCTTGCAAGCCGAGCCGCAGCAACCTTGGCTTCTGGACGAGCCTCGAGGTGGACGGCGAAGGGTACGGCGCTCGAAATGTGAGCGACAGCGCAGCTGGCTCAAGTCGCATAGTCAGTGACGTCGTCGTCGGTCAGAACGAGAAGATCGTGCGCTACGGCGGCAGCGGTTCCGGCGGTGAGGGCGGCGGCGGCGGCGGCGGCGGCACGACCTCGTGGCGGATGCCGCCCGAGGCGGCGACTCGCCACCGCTACCTGCGCGACGTCGTGAGGTTGCGCGCGGGCAGCGAGCGCCAGGGCGGCTGCTCCATCCCTTGGGAGCTCACGGAGCGGTACTCGAGCATACCCGGCCGTTGGCTGAGCATCCCAGGCCACGGCAGGACGCCGCCTGCGGTCTGCATGCCGCTGGTGCTCCGGCACCACTTCCCGAATGCGCGTGTGATCATGATGGTCGCCGACCCGGTGCAGCGTGCGCTTGCGCAGCAGACTGCCTGGCTGCACAGCCGCTGCTATCGGGACGAGCGAGAGGCAGTACGCGCGCGCGCGGGCGAGAAGTACCGATTATCCAAGGGGGCGGTCTCCGGCTGCGAGCGGATGGATGCGAATACGCAGCTCGCGCTCGAGCTGCGTTGCCTCCAGCAATGCAAGCTGCGCGTGGACGCGCCGCTCTGGCAGCTCCAAGCGTGCGCGAGTACCTGCAGCCGGCAGCTGCGCCAGGCGAGTAACTGCAAGTCGAACTGCCCGTTCCTCTCTCTGATCAACTCGCACTACGCTCTGGTGCTGCCGCTCTGGCTGCACGCGTTCTCGTGCGATCATCTTCTGCTCCTCGACCGCAATGCCTTCTCCGACGCCGCCGGCGCCGCGCCGTCGACCGAGGACGGCAGCGGCGCGGCCACGCACAAGGCGAAGTTGCGGAGGCGAGCGCGGCTGCGCCAGCGCCAAGGGCGATCACCGCCCGCGCCGCCGCCGCCGCCCACGCCGCCGCCGCCCCCGCCCCCGCCTCCGCCCACCCCCGTGCTGCCCGCGACGCCGTTGCTCGGTCTCCTCCGCTTCCTCGGCCTCGAGGCCAGGAATGCGACGCAGGTGGCGAGGCTGCAGCAGCACTACCGCCTCGCTGCGCCGCCCGCGCTGGGCACGGCCGCCAACCCTCTCGATCCTCATCTGCAGGCTGAGCTCGACGCCTACTTCCAGCCCTTCCAGGCGCACCTGCGCAAGCTGTTTGCCATGCACCGCAAGTGCTCGCTCGAGCGCGCGGGCAAACGCAAGAACGCGCAACAGCTGGGCAACGCGCTCGCACGCGCGGGATGAGTCAGAAAGCGGAGCCGGAGGGTCTGCCGCGGTCCCGATCATCGACTTCGCACAGTCTTTAATTGAGTGTCATTCGTGTGCTCGCTGTCTGAACGAGAGACCACCCATGCCCTTCCGGGGTTTCGTGTCTTCGCAACGTTCGTTCACTGAGAACGTTCACACCATGGAAATCCCGATGCTTTCTCTCACGCTGCCGGGCATCTCGGAAGCACCGTCTCGGGAGCTCGCCTGGTGACGCTCGCAATGTCGACGCGACGATTACTGCTGCTGCGCATGCTGATCCTGATCGAGTTGGCCCTCGCGGCCAAAGAGTGGCAGTACTTCTGCTTCGACTCGGCCACGGCCTTTGGCCGCATCTCAACAACGACCATTTTCTCGGTGCTGCCCGATCCTGGCGGCGGCAAGCCGCCCGCAACGCAGCCGCCTCCGAAGGAGGAGGAGGAGGCACAGGCTAAGGAGACAGCTGCGGAGACGGTCGATGCCGACGAGCCGCCACTCACGCCGGTGCAGAAGGCCGCACGCCAGCTGAAGCCTCTCGAGGGCACATGCTACTTCATGCGCGTGGGCTACTGGACGTACGAGGTCTGCCCATGGAAGACGGTGCGGCAGTATCACACGGAGACGGGTGCAGCGGGCGGCGCCGCCGTGCACAACGATTTCCATCTCGGCAAGCACCAGCCAGAGAGCGATTCCTACTTGGAGTCGCAGTCAGTCTTCGTGCAGCAGTACACGGGTGGGACCGAAGGACGAGGCGCGACCGTGCGCTACATGTGCTCCGACTCGTGGCGCGACGAGGACGGCGTGGTGGTGGTGCACGAGCCGAAGCCGAAGCAGTATGTGATCACCCTGCGCGTGCAGGCGCTTTGTTCGCCGTCCAAACGCAAGGGTGATGGGAAGAGCTCGGCTTCGGAGGCCTCCAAGCAGCACGGCAAGAAGCTCACTGCGAAGGAGAAACGGCACGCCGAGAAGCTGGCGAAGCTGGAGGCAGTCAAGAGGGCGGCGGCCGCGGCAGACGGACGGGCCTCGGCTAGGACGGACGGCAGCAGTGCGAGCGTGAGCGGCCGCAACCTCATGTCGGATGAGGAAGCTACGGCTCTTGCTACCGCGCCGCCCGCGGGACCGATGCAGATCGCGGAGCTCGTGCTGCCCAATACGCGGCTGCTCGACTCGATCCGCGGCCGATGCTTCTCGATGGTGCGCGACTACTGGACGTACGAGTTCTGCCCGGGTGCCCAGGTGCGCCAATTCCGGCAGGAGGGCAGTCACGTCGGCGTCGAGTTCCAGCTAGGCTCTTACGATAAGACCCAAGATAAGGTCACCGTCGGGGTGCGTGGCTCGCTCGATCGGAACCTCGTGCCGCACACATTTGCACAGACGTACACGAACGGCACGGCGAACCGGCGAGTGCAGGTGCGCGTGCGCTGCTCGACGAAGAACGAGCACAGCCTGATCGCCGTCGATGAGCCGGCGATGCACGACTACGTGATGGTCTTCTCTTCGCCACTAGGCTGCGAACTCTCTTGCGCGTATGCCTATGCTCCGATCGAGGATGAGGGCGCATGAGGACCCCGACATACATGTATCGTGCGCGATCAGTGACTGCCTATGCCATGCTCCGACCTCGGACGTAGAACTCTCTACTCTGAGTCGAGTCAGAGCATCGATCGAAATAATACTGTATTCTCGACTACTAACGATGCGAATGATCAAATACTCGTAGTCTGTTATCATAGTCTGTACTCGGCACTGGGTGTGGGTCACCTTCGAGGCAGTGCACTAAAATGAGCCTCACCCTGGAATCCCCTTCCCGCGATAAGCTCCCGCAGCGTTCGAGCGCCCAGCGCAGCGCTCGGAGAACAAACACTTCCTGCCAAATGGCGCTGTGCGTCAACCTGCCTAGACTGGACGGCATCCAGCAGATGGGAGACTGGCTGTGCTGATCGGCAGGAAGAGTCAGTCAGCTAGACCATGGGACGTATCACCGATGTGGAGATCGCGGAGAGCGGCGGCCTGAGAGAATACGCCAAGCAGCTGATCGATAAGATCAGCGCGGGTACTTCCGAGATCAAGGAGCGGGCTCTGGCAACTCTATGGAGCCTTGCCACACAGAACACACAGAATCCTCCTGCGATCCGACAGCTAGAATCCATACCCGCACTTGTAGGCGTCTTGCAGCACGGCACCCCTGTCGCGCAGGAGCGTGCGGCTGGAGCTCTTGCATGCATCATGAGCGGCGACACCGAGTACCAAACAAAGGTCATCGAAGCAGGCGCTCTGCTGCCCCTGGGCCTGCTCCTGCGTTCCGGCGGGTGCGGCGGGCAGGAACAAGCAGCTGCTGCCTTTGCGAGTCTATCGGAGCTCCGCGACGCCCATGAGGCGATCATCAAAACGAAGAGCGTGCAAGCGCTCATCGGATTGCTCCAGAAGGGCAGCTCGGCAGCCCAAGTGAACGCTGCGCAAGCGATCGCAAACCTGTGCACAGGCAACCCAACGTCGCAGGCAGAGGTGCAGCAGTTCGGCGGCATCAAGGGCCTGCTGCAAATTCTGGGCTCTGGGAAGGCGCAGGAGCACGCTGCTCGCGCCATATCCTGTGTGGCTCACCGAAACGGGATCGTGCAGGCTGAAGTGTGCCAAGGAGATGGGGTCGCCAAGCTGCTCTCAATGCTATCTGACCGCAATATTGAGTCGCAGATCCAGGCGGCGGCCGCCCTGGGGGTGCTTGCTCAAGGCGAGGACGGGCTCGGTCAACGGCGAACGCAGAACGCCATCAGCAAGGCAGGAGGTATTGGACCACTGCTCGCGATGATGAATGCGGTGCCCGTCGTTCATGAAGCAGTCGCAGAAAGCGTCAAAGCCATCGCAGAGGTTGCTCGCCGTAATCGCGCCAACCAGGACCAGATCGCCCAGATGGGCGGCATCAAGCCGCTCGTTGAACTCGTTCAGCAGGGCAACGCTCCAGACTTCGTGCAGCAGAATGCAGCCCTCGCACTCACCGAGATCTGCCGGCGTAATGAGCCGAATCAGACCGCTGTCCAGGACCTAGGTGGCATAGGCCAGCTCGTTGTGCTGTTGAAGAACTCCGGCAAGTCCTCAGTTGAAGCCGAGGTCGCCGGTGCATTGTGGACGATCTCGGTGAACCATGCGGCGAACAAGGTTTCCATCGCCTCTGCCGGGGCAATCGCCACACTGTGCGGGCTGCTAGCCTCGCCGAACGAACGCGCCCAGAGCCATGCTAGCAGTGCCCTCGCGAGCCTCGCCTTCGAGAACGTCGAGAACCAGAAGCAGGAATCTCCCCTACTCGTTGGACTGCTCGCCTCCAAAGACGAGAAGACGCAGAAGCTTGCTGCAAAAGCTCTCTGGCGAATGATCAAGGAGAACCCCGATTCTCACACGATCATCGCAAAGGCGGGAGGAGCCGAAGCCTCCGTCAAGCTTCTGCGCGACGGCTCGCCAACGGCACGAAAGTACGCACTGTGGTCGCTGAGCCTGGCTATCGATAAGGAGAGTCAGGAGACGGTATCGGTGACAGGAGGCGTCAAACCCCTCGTGGCCTCGCTAAGCTCGAGCAATGTGACCGTCGCCGAGCAAGCCTCTGCAGCGCTTGCAAAGCTGGCGGAGGCGAACAAGAAGACCCAGAAAGAGATCGCATCCGCCGGTGGTATAGCACCTCTCATCGCCCTCATCGACCTCAACGCCTCGGATGTGTGTCAACAGCATGCAGCAGCAGCGCTCGCCGAGTTGGCGCTTCTTCGGGCCAACAAGACAGCCATCGATCGCGCAGGCGGTATCTCGCCCCTCGTCTCCCTGCTTCTCTGCGATGGGTCGAAGAGTGCGAAGCAGTACGCCGCCTCAGCACTCGCCCGGCTGTCCACCGATGGAAGCGTCACGGATGCCCGGTTGCAGGCGCAGGCGAGCGCTCCGGCAGCTCGGGCCGCCGTTGCAGCTGGGGCTGCCGCAGCAGCTGACGAAGGAGCCGAGGTCGCGAACAGCGGTGAGCTGTCCAAGGCTGAGCAAATTGCTCAGGCGGGCGCCATCACACCGCTGGTCTCATTGCTCAGTGGAGACAATGGGCCTGAAGCGCAGGAGGAAGCCGCTGGTGCCCTGCTTGCTCTGGCTGGCAAGTCGACGAATCGAGTGGCAATCACAGAGTCTGGCGGCATCGGCCCACTCGTGCAGTTGCTCGGTTGCGATAATCCCATCGCGCGTCAGCACGCCGAGGGGGCGTTAGTGCGTCTGTCGATTGAGAGTGGAAACCGAGTCCTGATCATTGAGCAACTCGTCGGAATGCTCGTCGGCGGCATGGGCGTTGCCGCGCAGGAGCAGGCTGCAGCAGCGTTGGCCAATCTAGCCCGCGACTCGACTGACAACCGCAAGAGTATCGTTGACTCGGGTGGGATAGCACCCTTACTTGAACTTCTCGAGAGCCCCTCATCGAAGGCCAAAGAGAATGCTGCGAGCGCAGTCACAGCTCTCTGTGCCACGAGGGAAAATCAGGACGCGATAGCTCGGTGTGGCGGCATCGCCAAGCTCGTCAACGTGCTCGCCAACAGCTCCAATAAGGAGGTGTCAGGGAGTACCCTATGTGGTCTCGCGGCAATGGCCATCTGGCAGCTGGCCAAGAAGAACCCAGCCAATCAGCTGCTCGTCGTCGAGGCTGGCGCAATTGCGCCCTTAGTGGGCATGCTGGGCTCCACAAGTGCCGAGCTGCAGTCTAATGCTGCAGGCGCACTATCGTGCATCGCACGAAACCAACAAGATAATCAGGTAGCTATTGCCCGAACGGGCGCGATCGCTCCCTTGTGCACGCTAGTACGCGAAGGGAGCATAGAGACCAAAGAGATGTGCGCCTCCGCGCTCTGGGCGCTCTCCACTGAGAATCAGGCCAACAAAGCGACCATCGCCAAGCTCGGAGGCGTTGAACCTCTGGTTGGCTTGCTTGTCAGTGGCACCACCATAAAATCTCAGGAATATGCTACAGGTGCGCTGTCCTCGCTGGCGTCGAAGAATGCGGAGAACCGATCAGCAATCGCGAAGCGCCTTGTCGGCCTCCTCAACGGCCGCGCGCCAGAGCGCGCTGTTAAAGTGCTGCACGCCCTTGCCAATCTTGCCAGAGGCAACAACGCCAATCAAATGGCCATCGTCAAGGCAGGAGGCGTCTTGCCCATCATCGGCTGGGTCAGCAATTCGAACGAGGAAGCGCAGCGTGAAGCTGCGCATGCTGTGCTGTCGATGGCGACCAACAATGCCACCACCCAGACGTTAGTAGCTCGGTGTGGTGGGATCTCCCCGCTGATTGCCCTTGTGGCCAGCTCCCCCGTGTTGACGCAAGAGTACGCTGCGCGAGCATTGTGGCATATCGCCTCGAGCCACGAGAGCCAGCAGCTCATCCTGGAGGCGGGTGGCATCTCTCCTCTAGTCGCCATGCTTTCTGCTGAGGGGATTCACGCAGCTGAGCTGGCTGCTCTGACGATCGTCCGACTAGCGGACAATAACCCACAGGTGTCCGAGGCGATTTCGAACGTCGGCGGCATTGTGCCACTCGTCAAACTGCTCGGCGTGGGCAGTGCTGAGGCACAGCAGCAAGCAGCTTCTGCAATAGCAGAGATCGCTCTTGTCGCGCAAAACCGTGATGCCATTGCGCACGCTGGTGGCATCCCTCCACTGATTGCGCTGCTCAGCGACCGGACGGAGGGCACGCCAGAATGTGCAGCTCGTGCCCTTGCCAATATCGCGCAGAATAATAGCGGGCGGGCGGAAGAGGAGGAGGGCAACGAGGAAGACGGCGACGACGCATTCGAGGATGAAGCCTTTAAGGAGCCCGCGTTGCTGCAAAACAGCGCTGCTGTTGAAACGAGAGCACCAGCGACTGAAGCGCCTTCAAAGCGGAAGAATGCCACCTTCCTCGGTGGACCGGGCAGGAGAGCTATGATCAATAAGGGCGGTGGCATCAAGAAGCTCATCAGCATGTTAGATGGAACTGATCGCGGCGATACACCAGCTTCCAGGAAGTCATCTTGGGTTGCTGCCGGGCGTGTCATGATCTTCCTGGCAAAGCAGCAGTCGGCCGTTTCAAGCGTGCCAAAAGAGGATGAGACAAAAGCGGATGACGCAATGTTCAGCGCGAGCCGCAATTCAAAGGTCATCTTGGGGAGCGAAGCGCAAGCAGCTGCTGCCCTATGCGCCATGGCCTACGGGGACGAAGATATGCAAGACGCGATTATTGCCGCAGACGGCGTGCCTCCGCTCGTGCAACTCATGCGTCCCGCGAGCTCTCCCCTTGGCCAGGAGCACGCAGCACGTGCAATCTGGTACCTCTGCTCGAGTATCCACAACCAGACTGAGGTGGTGGAAAAGGGTTGCATCCCCGAGCTTGTTGCGCTCGCAAAGCAGGGCACGCCGGCTACCCAGGAGGTCGCGGCTGCAGGAATCGCAGAGCTTGCTGCAGGCAGCATTGCGGTCCGCGAGCGACGGAGGGCCGAAGCTCTCGAGCGAGCCGAACAGCGAGCCGAAGAGCGCAGGAAGCGCAGGAAGCGCAACGCAGAGGAAGAGCGCAGGAAGCGCAAGGCAGAGGAAGAGTGCAGAGCAGAGGCAAGTGGCATGCAGGAAACCGTCTCACGTTCCGCTACACCCTTGAGCGGTGACTCTGCAGATGGGCATGTGCTGAGTGATGAAGATGATGACGTGGATGAGGAGGAATGGATGGCAGGCGATCGCCTGACCATGATCGTTAAGGCAGGTGCGATTACCGCTATGGTCAACCTTCTCACGTCTGGCACACCACTGGCGAAAGAGAAGGCAGCCGCATCTCTGTGGCATTTTGCCATCGATTCGCATAGCCAGGCTGCAATTGCCAAAGCAAATGGTATTGGACCCATCGTCTTGCTACTGGACAACGCGACGAAGGAAGCGGGGATCATGGCTGCCCGCTCCCTTGCGCGACTTTCACAGGAGAGTGCTGACATGCAGTCGCAAATCGCAAAGCGTCTCGTGATGCTGATGAACTCTGATAATACAGGAGCACAAGAGCGCGCTGCACGAGCGCTCTATGAACTAGCGAAGGACCAACCGAGCAGTCCTGAGGTCATCGTGAACGCTGGGGCTATCTCTCCCCTTTTGAATCTGCTCAGCTACGGCACAACTGACGGCAAGAAAGAGTCGTCTTCCGCGTTGGCATCTCTCGCAAAGAACAATCCCAAGAATCAACTGGCCATTTGCATCGGATTGGTGGATCTCTTGGGCAAGGGCGAAGATGACGCCCAGGAGCAGGTGACCAAACTTCTGCTCGACCTCGCCAACGACAAGGAGTGTAGGATCGCCATCGCTAAAGCTGGCGCGATCCCACGACTTATTGTGCAGCTCAAGGGTGTCAGCGTTCGTGTCCACGAGTATGCCTGTGCAGTTCTTGCCCACCTGATTGCAGACCACCCGGAAAACGTCACCCAGTGCACCGATCATGGTGGCATGAAGCCGATCGTCGCCCTGTTGAAGTCGGAGAGCATAACGGCGCAGGCTAGCGCTGCAAAGGTACTCGCTGACATGACTCGCACGTCCCTGACTAATCAAGCAGTCGCTGTTCATGAAGGTGGGATTGCACTGCTTGTCACACTGCTGAGAACTGGGCTCAATGCGCCGACTGGCTACAAGTGGGTGCAAGTGGGATCCCAGAAGCCCGAGTTAGGAAGCGAGCTCATCCACAAGGCGCTCTCAAAAGCCCTCGAGGAGAAGGTAGATTTTTCAAGGGATGAACTCGATAAGCTTAAGCTCCACGGCCTCCCCCAAAGTAGCTTCATCAAGGCAGGCGAGTCGTACTATCGACCTGCAGATAAAAACGCCCAAGCCGAGGCAGCAGGTGCACTATGGAGTCTTGCCACGGGCCTGGCGACGACGCAGGCTGCTGTTGCCGAAGCAGGTGCAATTGTGCCGCTGGTGCAGCTTCTTAGCGTTGACGACACGGCCTGTCAGATCAAGGCTTCTGGAGCGCTCGCCGCCCTCGCAAACGGAAGCCTGACGAACCAGAACGGGATTCGAGACGCAGGCGGCGTTGGACCCCTTGTGGGAATGCTTGATGCGCAGCGCCTGAGAACAGTGCAAGCTCATGCAGCTGAGGCGCTGGCAGAACTCACTCGGGGTCCTGATGGTCTCAGGTGGGAGCTCGTGAGCTCAACTCGACCCGAGGAAGGGCACGAGATCAACCATGCACAGCTAACAGAGGCGCTAGCCACCAACGCTAAGGACGGCAGCCTTCGTGTTTTCACAGCCGAAGAGTTCAAGGCCTTCGGCGGCCTCACGTTTCAGATGTCTGACTACGTCGAGATCCAATCGGTGACCAGAGGTGAGTACTGGCCAACAGTACCAGAGGTGATTACAATTTCTTACTATAGAGCCAAGAGCGGTCATAGCGAGAACCAGCGCGCTGTGGCAGATGCCGGTGCTGTCAAGCCTCTCATCGCCATGCTATTGAAGGAAGGGTCTGAGGGCGCTGAGCTCAAGGCTAAAGAGGCGGCTGCTGGGGCCTTGTGGAGCATGTGCTCATGCAACTTCGGCATCCAGAACGCCGTTGCCGACGAGGGCGGCATCGCGCCGCTTGTGATGCTCCTCGGCTCGAGCAGCAATACTGCGCAGAAGCAGGCGGCTGGCGCCCTCGCCAGCTTAGCCTTGAACAATGACGTAAACGAGACCAAGATCTCCGTGATGATGATTGAGTTGCTCACGAACTCTGTCGCTGATGACAGCCCTTTGTACGCGGCGGAGAAAGCAGCTCGCGCTGTCTCGCGACTAGCGCGTGCTCATTCTTCCAATCAGTATGCGCTGAAACGTGCGGGGGGCATCCAAAAGCTCATCGAGATGGCCGACGATGGAAAGAAGAGCAAGGACTTCCTGAAACGGAAATCTGACGAACTGAACGCCGCCGCCGAGGCCTCCACCGCTGCTATGAAAGAGATGCACTTCAAGTTCTCAAAACAGTCAGGCCTAGATGTCAAGATGACGGCCGCGCAAGCATTCTCTACGATTGATAAGGACTGTGACGGTTCCATCTCCGTCACCGAGATCATGGCGACGCTACATAAGGACACCTTAGAAGAAGTGTCAGAGGCGGATATCCGGAGCATCTGCGACCGGGTCGATCAAAGTGGCGACGGCGATCTGCAGATCCAAGAGTTTACGCTCCTGTGGAAGATCATCCAAGCCTTTTTCAAGAAGCCACCTAAGCCATACTCGGCTCCCGCTCAAGCTCTTTCGGCGGCTGATCAGGAACTCCTTCGGCCTGGTCAGCCGCTAAGGGCGTCAACGCAAGGCACAGTCTGGTCTGGCGCAGCGCAGAGTGAGATTGCTGGCGCTCTTTGGAGCATGGCTGACAAGAATGTTGAGAACCAGATCGCTATAGCCGATGCAGGTGGTATCTCGTTGCTCATTCGCATGATTTCGCCGCAAGGTGACTCAACGGTGCAACGCAATGCTGCAGGGGCGCTATGGAGCCTGGCGCAGCTGCCCGCCAATCAGATCCTTATCACTCAAGAGAACGGCATTGCTCACCTTGTTGAGCTTCTGAAGAAGGGCGGGACGGGTGGATCGGGCATGAAGCGGACGCAAGAAACTGCTGCTGGCGCATTGCATACCTTGGCTACATTGGAATCAAATCGCATCGTCATCGCGGAAGCGAACGCTATCGTTCCCCTGGTCGCTCTCTTCGAAGGCGGCACCGATGCAGCAAAGGCACAGGCTGCAGGAGCGCTCTCTGTGCTTGTGGTGAACAACGAAGCAAACCAGATTGCCATCGCCGATGAGCTGGTGAAGATGCTGATCGAGTCCCAGTCCATCGAGACGCAAGCGCAAGTCACGTCTCTTGTTCATACTCTGTCGCTCGACCCTGACAATCGAGGCGCCCTCGCAAACGCGGGTGCAGTCTCGCAGCTCGTCAAGCAGCTGCAGACTGGCAGTGATGAGACGCAGTCCCTTGCTGCAAACGCACTTTCGCAGCTAGCGCTCAAGAGTACGATGCTCCGTGGAAGGGTGACGCAGGAGCTCGTCAAGCTTCTCGGTGACGACAGCGACGAGGTCCGTAAGCGCGCTGGCATAGCGTTGCGTGATATGGCTGCCGATGGTGGCGATGAGAGCCAGAAGCCTTCTATCAACGGCCTCGGCCCGCTGGTGACGCTACTCAAGGATGGTTTGAGGGACGGTCGCGTCGAGGCACAAGAGTACGCGTTATGGAGTCTCAGCTTGGCAACTGACCAGGCCTGTCGCGAAAGGATCGTGGAACTAGGATGCCTTTGGCCAGCAATTAGCTCTCTGAACAGCGGGCTGCTATCACGAGCTTCTGAGGAGCACGCAGCGACTGTGATCTCTGGAGCCGCCCGAGAGACTGAGAATGCGCGTGAGATTATCAAGCATGGCGCCATTCCGCTGCTGGTCAAGTTACTTGGAGAAGAGAGCAGCACAGGCGCGAAGAAGAACGCTGCTCTCGCTCTCGCACGCCTTGCCAAAAGTGGTCCTGAAACGCAGCTTGCGATTGCCAAATCAGGGGCGGTGACTGCCCTGACGCAGTGGCTCACGAACGATTCGCTCGGGCCTGGCATGTGCGAGCTCGCTGCACGGTCGCTTGCCGACATAGCTGATAATGTCCCGCAAACCACTGAGGCCGTCTCGAAGGCGGATGCTATTGGTCCGCTGATTGCGATGCTAGGGCCGAGCAGGGGCAATGACTCACAAAAGTCGGCCGCAGGTGCCCTTGCGACGCTCGCTAAGGTGGAACTGCCGCCCCTGCCCCTCAAGGGCAAGGTACGCCGGAAGAATGAGGAAGAAGCACTGCTGGAGGACGACTCTGATTCATCAGAGGGTGAGCCGGCACCCGTGCTACCTCGCTTCGCTCCAATCGCCGAGCTTGGCGGTATTCCCATCCTGGTCGACCTCCTCAAAGCTGAGCGAACCGGTCCCCATGAGAACGCCACAGAGGCCATCTGGAGGCTTGCTGGCATAGGCGATAACAAACTCGCCATAGCCGATGTAGGCGGGATCCCCGCGCTCGTTAATCTGCTTTCGATAGGATCGGTGGCCACCCAACGGTTTTCCGCTGCCGCGATGAGCAACCTAGCTCGTGACTGCCCTCAGAACCAGTTGAAGCTTGCAAAGGCAAAAGCCATCTTACCTCTCGTGCAGCTCCTCGGAGCTGAGAGCGTGGAGACGCAGGACTTCGCGGTCAGTGCTCTCTTGAGCCTCGCCTCGCACCCCGAGTCTCGCAACGCTGTTGTCAAGCGCCTTGTGGCCGTCCTCGATTCTCGAAACTCTGCAGCGCAGCTGAGGGCAGCTGGAGCTCTTGCTGTGTTGTCGTCAAGGAATTTGACGTATCGCTCTGCGATCATGGAGGCTGGCGCCATTCCGCCCCTTGTACGGATCCTCGGTGACGGCTTGCGTGTCGAGAAGGATACGCCTCAGGAACGTGCAGCTTACGTTCTAGCCGACCTCGCCCGCTCCAGCGAGAGCAAGGAGGAAATTGTGGAGTCTGAGGGAATCACGCCGCTCGTGCGCATGCTCTCGAGCCCGTCGCAAAAGGCGCAGAATGCTGCTGCGGCGGCCATTCATCTGCTCTCGTCAAACGGCGATAACAAGATCTCTATTGCCCAAGCAGGAGGAATTCCGCGTCTCGTCGCGCTCATCGCGGCGAAAGAGAATCCTGATGGGCAAGCCTATGCCGCGGCTGCCCTGCGACTGCTCTCCACGTCGCCTGAAAACAAAGTGGAGATCATCAGCAATGGCGGCATTCCGTATCTAGTCCAAATGATGATCTCCGACATGACGTCTGCGGAGGCCATGGAGTCGGCTGCAGGAGTCCTCTCCGAGATTGCTCGCATGCCGCATCCCTCCAAACTTGCCATCGTCAATGCAGGAGGCATTGCGCCCTTGGTTCGAGCATGTAAAGAAGGCTCCAGTGGCGCCAAGAAAGGCTCCGCTGCGGCTTTGTGGGGTCTTTCACAAAGTGCTGAGTTCAAGGATGCCATTATTGCAGCGGGGGCGGTTCCACCTCTAGTTGCACTGCTCATGCAATCAGGCGAGGCTCAGAGCTTTTCCGTTGCGGCGCTCAACATGCTGGCTGAGAAGTCGGAGGCAAAGAAGAGCATCTTTCTCTCATGCGGAGTGGAGCCTTTGATGGAGATTGCCAAGAATATCACTGGATCTTGGCTTCGTGGCCAGGCCGTCGAGGTCCTCGGTCATCTGGGAATAAAAGATCCGTTTGCGAGCTCGACAATTACTTTCGATGCTGCTCCTTTGTCACCCCGCACTCCTCGCGCCGGCGCCGCGTCGGCGCGGGGAAAAGGGGAGGCGGAGGAGCCTAAACAATCGGTTTCCGTGCTCACAGCTGGTGTAGAGCCTCCTAATGTTTCAGAGGCGTTCATGACTATGGCAACAGGCGAGCTCTGGGTCGTCTCTGGCACGAAACCGCTGCAGCTGCGTGCAAAATTCGAATTAGATTCAGATAAGGCAGGCGAGTTGGATCTGAAAAGTGTAGTCCACATACACGAGCAGAAGATGACAGAAGATGGGAAGACGCGTATGTGCGTCAGTAGCGAAGCGGAGACGATCGTCCTTGGCTGGCTCACAGGCTCGACAGTCGATGGCACCAAGAACTTGAAGTCCTTTGGCCGTCCGGTTCTGCAGGTCGTCGCATCAAAGCCACTCGTGGCACGTGTGTCTGCCGATCTGACCTCCGACAAGGCAGGCGAGTTGCAACCTGACTCATATATTGTAGTACTCGAATCACGAAAGATGTCGGATGGATCCCATCGCATCGGCTACGCAGTGGAAGGTAAGGAAATGATTGAAGCGTGGATCACAGGCATCACGAACAAGGGTGATCGCAACGTGGAGATCATCCCTGGGCGCCGTGCGGCCATCTTAAAGAGTCAGCCTGAGGTCGAGAAGCGCAAGGAAGTGAAGCCCAAGGAAGACAGAGCCAAGGACTCAAAGGCCCCCAAACTTAAGGAGGAGCCTGCTGACGAGCCCGCCATAGACAAGCAGCCATCGCCGACAACCACCGACAAGAAAGAGAAGAGCGAGAAGTTGTTGCAAAATAGCAAAGTGGAACTGCAAGAGTCCAAACCTGATGATCGCTCTAAAAGCGCAGAGAAGGAGGGCCAGAAGAAAGAGTTGGATACTAAATCAGCTCAGAACATGCATGATAGCAGCTCGGAAATCGGCAAGAAAGAGCAGGCGGAGAAGTCGTCGAGCCGCAGTCGCAAATCTGTAGGCGAGTCGCAAGCCAACCAGCCAACGACGACCGAGGGCTCATCATCTCCGAAGGAAAAGCAGTCTCGGAGGAGCAGCACGGGTCCTGACTCAGCACTGCTCTCTCTTGACCCTTCTGCTCGCGAAAAGCAGCCTCCTTCAGACAAGCTGGCCGCTCCGCAAAAGAGCGCTCGCAAATCTTTAGGCTCCGAGTCGGCCAAGGCGATTGCGCTCGCGACTGCTGGCACATGGCGCGCGGAGATCGAAGCAGCTAAGGTGGCTCCAACGCCCAAGGCTAATCCGTTGGCTACCGCAGTCACGGATACTTCCGTCTTTACGGTTCGAAACAAGCTCAAAATGCGCGCCGACGCCGAACTGAACTCTGATCAGGCAGGCGAGGTGCGTGCAGGCACGCGCGTACACATCCTCGAACAGCGAATTCTGGCAGACGGCACGGTTCGAGCTCGCCTGGCGCTCGAAGGCCAGACGGCAGCACTCGGCTGGGCAAGTACGGTGAATAAGGCCGACGGCCAAAATACTCTGGAGCCGGTCAGCCAAGCTCCCCTGCCCCCAGCGAGTAGCCAGCGACCAGCGCAGAAAGCGCTGGAGCCGGTCAGCCAAGCTCCCATGCCCGCGGCGAGTAGCCAGCGACCAGCGCAGAAAGCGCTGGAGCCGGTCAGCCAAGCTCCCATGCCCCCAGCGAGTAGCCAGCGACCAGCGCAGAAAGCGCTGGAGCCGGTCAGCCAAGCTCCCATGTCCCCAGCGAGTAGCCAGCGACCACCGCAGAAAGCGGTGAGCGGTTTTGCACTCAGCAAGGTCCTCACCGGTTCTGCACCACCTCTAGAACCCGAGACAATTTTTGAGAAGGGCATCTCTGGGACTCTGCCGATTCCATCTGGAAATTTGCCAACGGCACGCTCATCCGCCAAGGCGAATGCTGCTGTGGGGGTTGTGAAGTCCTCATTGCCTCCAGCTGCAATCGCAGCTGCAGAAGCAGCTGCGCGAGACGCGGTCGCTGCGCAGGCGGCGGCTATCAAGGAGGCGGCAGAAGCAGCTCGAGCAGCACGGCCCAAGCCCCTGACCGGCTCGCCTGCCCCTGCCCTGGCTTTGATTGCTGCGGAGAAAGTGTTGCAAGAGCCCGGAAAAGCTAGTGGCATGATCTCGGCTACCGCATCTACAAAATCAGCGTCCTCTTCCTCGGGCAGCGTAGCCAGCGGTACGATTTCGGCTAGTGCATCCATTAAATCAGCGTCAGCCTCTGGCAGCTTCCACGTAGTCTCTCCAAAAGGGGTGATATCTGCCCGGATGAACTCGCCGAGGAGCGCATCGCCGCGGGGTTCGAACACGCCCTCGACTCCCGGGAGTGCAAAAACACCTGGCAGCTCGAGTACGCCTCGTAGGGCAAGTCAAGGTGCCCCATCGAGACCAAGCGACAGCTTCACGCAGTCTAAACGCTAACACAGGTGCAACGAGGCCAGCGCTCGCATTCAGTGCAGATTTGCTGTGCAGCAGCAGGGCTCAACGTAGACGATAGTCATCATCGTACAAAATCAGGGTATCACAACGAAGGACCGAGGCGTCCGGTCGGGTGAACCGGTCGCGACTAGTGTACCACGCGAACGGAACTGTGGATGCCGCGCAAGGCGAAGGCCTCGTACTGTACTCGGAGCTCCCGGAGTGCGGAGAGTGTTGAGTCATCGTAGCATAGGAAGCATCGTATAACAACATTTTTTACACGGGCTCCGCGCCCCGAGGGCCAACACGGCCATGCCAGGCCAGGCCTTCAGAAGCTCCGATTCCGGGCCCCACACGACAGGTCATTGATCCTCCCCACGGATCTTGTCACCGCAGTCAATTCGCCCTCACAAACAGCTTGACCAGCGCTGGCAGGACCTCCACCGCATCGCAGGCCACGCGCAAGGAAGCGAGGTCATCGGCACGCCTGCGGAAAGCGCGAGGCGAAACTCTCAAGATGAGCTTAAGGGAGAGTCTGCTCCATTTCATCGAGGAGAATGGGAGGATCTTGGGATCGGATCACATGAGGATTGGAGGACATGGGGATCGGATCACATGGGGATCGGATCACATGAGGATCGGATCACATGAGGATCGGATCACATGAGGATCGGAGGACATGGGGCGATCGAGGGCCGCGCGCTCACGTCGGCCCATTATTGAGGATAGCAATCGGCTTGGCCGCTTCTGCGGCGGCCTTTGCGAGTCGAAATGCCGAGTAGACCTGCAGCGAAGATCCTACCACTAGCACAGCGTCGGCCGCTGCTACCTCATGGGCGGCCGCCTGAACACGCTCCTGAGGCACCGAACCACCAAAGAAGGTGACGGAGGGCTTCAGAATTCCGCCGCACGCTTCACAAGCTGGAATACTGAACTGCTCCGTCTGCGCTTGCGAGAGCTCGGAATCGCCATCAGCCCGCAGCTCCGTTGGAAGCATAGGCCTCAACAAGGCGACCCACTCGGTATTGTGTTCTCTCAGGCGCTCCTGCAACGCCGATCGCGGCGTTTTCGCATGGCATTGCAAGCACTCGACCATGTCAATGCGACCATGCAGGTCAATGACTCGCTGCTGGCCCGCCAAGGTGTGTAAGCCATCCACATTCTGCGTGACCATGCCATGCACGAACCCATGCTTCTCGAGATTAGCCAGAGCGCGGTGCGCCGGATTCGGGCGAGCGAGCGAGAAGTACTGATAACCAACGTACGAGCGCGCCCAGTAGCGCCTGCGCTGCGCTTCGTGCCGAACAAACTCGTGATGCTGAATCGGTTTGTGTCCTCGTGAATAGGAGCCGTTGGGAGAGCGGTAGTCGGGGATGCCAGAGGCAGTAGAGATGCCAGCACCTGTAATCACGAGCAGCCGCCGGCCAAAAATGAGCTTGGCGAGCGATTGCAGCTCGTCGGTCGTCACACTCGGAGCGGGTGGTGCTAAAGAAGGCAGCTGGAGAGACGTGCTTCCGCTGAACCCTCCGCAAAAGCGCCTCCGCATGCTCGCCTGGGCCTATGAATGTGTGAATGTGAATGTGTGTCTGTGTCTGTGAACGTTAACACGACTGACGCGACAACCCGTGCTACGGCACTGTGTAATTTTTCACACACGAGACACTTTGAGCCGCACACAGACCCCGCACGTGAACATCTGTCGCCAATAGCCTCACCTCCGGGGAGTCGAGGGAATCGACCTTCGTCCAGCTCTCTTCGTACAAGTAGACACTGTAGACTGAGCTTTGTCAGCTCGCGGCAGGTCTACGGCCCTTCTAATCTATTCACACAGACTAGTCGAGACGCTGGAAAACATAGCAACATGCATGCAAGCACTTAAGATCGCACGGCTATAACTTCGATTCATAACCAAAACGGACGATTCCAGTATGCGCGCAGCCGCGCAGGCGCAGGTCGGCCACGCTATTGAAGTCAATGGCGCACCGCTTTTTCGCCCAGATCGGGTACCTTTCGGGCACGCCCTTCCAGGAGCACTTCGCCCTCGTGGACCAGGCGGCCGACGTATGTTCCTCCGTGCCTCGCTGTCGTGGCTTCACTCTCTCCCTCGCCCACATGCAAGACGGGCACATGCACCATGTACGATTCTTCGACCACGTCTCCATCGTCCTGTCTGCTGACTGGCTCTCATATGTCAAAGACCCGGTGAACGCCCACGACTACGTCTACACGCCCAGCTATGTGGCTGATGCAGAACTTGTGGATTCCGTGCCAATGCTACATCAGCAATACACGACGTTGATGGACGCTCACCGGTTCTGCGACGCTGAGCAGGCATGCCAAGGGTTCGTGCTGCGCCGCCACCCCTCGGACGATGGTTCCTCAGCATCTGACGGCCGTCGGGCGTGGATTACCTTTGACGGCATCTCTCAGGGCGCAACTGGCAACAGGGCTAGGATGCTGAGCGTGTACGATGGCGTGAGCGTCGCCTATCGGAAAGGCCGCCCGCTTCGCACTGGTGCCAGCAGCTCGGCACCGTCTGAGCGCCGCACGTACTCGCTTCAACATGGGTACCTTTCAGACGCCATGGGCGACGTCCACGACGGCGCGTGGCGCGCTCGTCACCGAGGCACATTGAGCGAGGGCGAGCAGTACTGCTCGGCGCATGCGTGGTGCGTCGGCTTCAGCACGCCGCGCGACACCGAGTACGTGGAGGGCGATGGGTCTGATGGGTCTGTGCTGTGGCTCAGCTTCTGGGCAACGGGTGCGCAGCTCGTCTTCTCAACGGAGTGGGTCACTTATGTCCAGCTGGGAACGAGCGCGCTCGGGGCGTACTTGCTCTCCCCCGGCTTCCTCGACACGGAGGGCGCCGGGATGGCAGACTCGCGAGGGGACAGGGGTGGGCCGGCTCACAGCTCGGCCGAAGAGGACGACGAGAGCCTGGCGCACCGTCATGGGCGCCCGAGCGTCGCTCAGGAAGAGCAGCCAGAGCCGCAGCCAATTCCACAACCAATGCTACTCGCGACATTGTTCATGAGCGTCGATGAGGGCCGAGCGTGGTGCGATCGGCTGACGGAGTGCATCGGCTTCTCAATCAACGTGGCGGTCCCGCCGAGTGTCCTCCTGCGCCGTGCAGACGAGGCCAATGAGCGCGCGTGGCTGCGCTTTGGACGGCGGCGGCAGGTGCTGTACACGCCTCTCCACGCGGGCAGTGGGGAGATGGCAGGCTGGGTGACATTTACAAAGATGAGTGCCTTTCCAATCGGCGAGGCCGCGAATGGCCGAGCCCCTGTGCCTGGCACGCCCCTCTCATGGCTTCTGATCCCGGGATTCGTTGCGGCATTGGACCCGAGCACCAGTGAGCCGGTACTGGTACCATCGAGTGCGGCTGATCGGCGTGAGAGCCCCGCGCTGCTACTTCGCGCCGATCCGCATGCAGCGCTCGACGACGTGATAGACTGGTGCGCAGCGAGCGATGCGTGCGCCGGGTTCACACATGCGATGCCGCAAGGGAGCGTACCGGTCGATCGACTGGCGGCCGCGTGCTACTGCTGCGAGGCGAGCGTCCGAACAAGTCGGGCGCAGCATAGTTGGGTCAAGTGGGCGCCACCCAGGCTCCCGTCGCAGCGACTACACGAGCAGCGGGAGGAGACGGGCGACGAGCAGGAAGCAGGCGAGGACGAGGACTTCGATGCTGACGGCGAGGAAGAGGAGGAGGACGATGACGACGAGGAGGAGGTGCTCGAGATGGCGCTCGAGAACGAGCGGACGGCAGCGGCCAACGAGGACGAGGCCAACGAGGACGAGGCCAACGAGGACGAGAGCGATCGCCATCGTCGCGCTCAGATGCATGAGGAGGAGGGGGAGCAGAGATTGGGAGAGAGGGGTGCGACGGCGGCCAGGGATGAAAGGCGTCGCAGCCAAAGGCGTCGCGCCGAGGTAGCGCGTCAGGACCACTTTCCCGCGCAGTTGGGGTACGTGGCAGCGGGGACGGCGCAGTTGCTGCGCTCTGGCTTTACATCATTCGAGCAGGCGCGCCGATGGTGTGAGCGACGCGTGCGCTGCCACAGCATTGGGTGTCAGGCGCCTCGGGCCGGGGCCGCTCCGGCTGTCGTGCTCTTCTTTTCGTTCTATGGCAAGGGAGGCTTGCTGGTGCATCACCCCGATTGGCTTCTGTGGAGGAAGACGACGGTGGGCGATCATGCAGCCATGGGCAACGCTGCGTCGAGTCGAGGCAAACCCACCAGAAAAGAACATCGTAGTATTTTGGCAGCGGAAGACGAAAAAGGGGAGCTGAGGAGTTTCAAGGTCGAGCTATGAGCGGGTAGAGCGTAGCTTGAAATTCGAGAAATGCTAAAGCCCCGAGCGCGTCCCCGTTTCATCGCTCCCAGTACATGCATGCAATCTCGGACGTGCTCGTGAAATCTCCAAGTTTGAGACAAAATTCGGGCGTTCCACTTGTTTTTCCGACCGCATCCATGTCGCCCATTTGCAGACCGCATTGCGTCCCGTCCAGGATTTATGCCGCTAGACGAATTCGCCAACCGGCCGAGTATGGCGCAGTTGAGTGCCGAAGCAGTCGCCCTCAAGCGCTTGCGACTCGTGACGGCACCAGCGCGAGCACCGAGAGGGTTGCTTCCTAGGGGACATATGGACTATCATGTTGCCACAATGCAGAGCGCTGCTTTGACAGCAAAGCTCCTTCGGTCAAGGGAGTGGATGGAATCGTCCTTCTCACGCCCAAGCTCCGCGCCTGTGATGCAGCGATCGCTGTCGGCAGCGGGATGCCTGACATCGGTTTACGAAATGACCACCGCGACGAAGGCTGTACTGGCGTCGGGCAGAGCCTTGGAGCAAGTCGCGCAAGAGCTATGGGGGCATGAACACATTGCGCACTCGATGGATGATGCGCGAGCAGTCTACATGAGGCCGGGAGGAATGGCTTCGTCTCTCGAGGAGGCGTATGGCGGAGGCGCAGTGCCACAGCTGACCGCTCATGCCACAGCTTTCGCCAGGGGTCGGGCTGGCCTCTCGAGATCGCATGGCGACATGGAAGTGCAAGGGGCTCGTCCTCTGTCGTGGACGGCAGAGGACGAGCAGAAGACAAAGAAGCTCCTCTTCGACTTGCAGTCCACAAAGGCTTCTCAACTCCACTTGCGCCCATCGCCGTCGTCTTCCTTCTCGCCGTTCAGCTATAAGCCGCCGCCTGAATACAAATCACCGATCCTCCCGAAGCAGCAAGTTGCTCAGGCAGTTTGGCGCCTTTCGGAGCCCATGCCGCGCCTGGTACACCCCTCCACCCTCGTCGATCGCCAATCTTGTACGGCCAATCTCGTGCGCGGCTCTTTCGGAGGTTCGCCTCGTACAGCCAGCCCCCCCCGTCCCGCCACCGGATCGCGCGCCCTCGGCTCGGCCGCGATACCATCCAAACTCCGGTCCCCTTCAGCGTCGTCCACTCCGGCGGCACTTCGGTCCGCTTCGGCGGCACTCCGGTCCGCTCCGGCGCCGCCGACTTCTCATCGGTCGCCCCCCGATCGCAAGTACCTCGAAGAGCAACGTCTCGAGCAGAGGATCGCCGCCGCGCTCGCGATCGTGCTCCACGAGAAGCCCCTGGATGCCGCGGGCCGCATGGCCAATCTACTCTCACCTGCGCGACGCTCGTCTTCGACCACCCAGGCCGGGGGCGTGGACGACGAGGTCGCCGCGGAGTGGCAGGCCTTTGCAGCTTCCGAAGTAGCACCCGAGAGCTCACCGCAAGCATCAGCGCGCGAGGCGGCGGAGATCAGGGTCAACCTGTCGAACGCCTCGTGGATGGCACAGCCTCGGGCTGCTCTGGCGATGCGCATCATTGCCAAGTGGGTGCACAAGCTGGTTCGTCGCAAGCGCAAACTTCGTGTGGAATGGGAGGCGCAAATGGAAGCGAAAAGGGAAAGTGAAGCCAAAAGAGTACCCAAGCGCGCTCCCCGCCTACAACTACTCTGGCGACGCATGCAGTCGGCAGACGAACACGGTGCACCGCTCATCGACGTGCTGAACGGCCGCGCGAAAGACGAATTGAAAGCTGCATGGCAGTCCTTCATAGCAGCGGAGACAGCCCCCGATCCCGAACCACCGCCGAGTAACCAGAGCACGTGGTTAGTGCAGATCGCCCAGGCCTCAGCGATGAATGCCGTCGCCAAGTGGGTAAGGCGCAGGCGCAGGATGGACGAGCGGTTCGCCAAAGATGCAAAAATAGCCGCCCATGCCGAGGGAGCGGCTTCGGCTCGAAGGGCGGTCAGACAAAGCGGAGGCAACGGAGGCCCCGGCGGCAGCGTCGGCCGATCTCGTTCACCCTCCCCGGTGATCTCCGGGGATCCCCACTTCGAGGCCATCCGTCCCACTCGCCCTCGAAAGAGCCTTTGGAGCTCATCAGGAACGCCCATCCTGCAGTTGCGCTTCATTGCCCGCAAAGCAGCGAAGGCCACTACCCTCGGCACGCCACGCGAGTCTGCTGCGTTTCGTCAAGCCGAGGCCGAGCGCGAGGACATCATTGACAAAATGAGTTTGGATTCCATGACTTCTATCATTCGATTGCAATCAAGGCTGCGCGCCAGGCTGAGCCGCAAACGGCAGGGAATGTATCAGGAGCTCGAGAAGAAGGGATTTGTAGCCAAGCGGACTGCCGAATTGATGCCCGCCAAGGTGCCCGACAAGCTCGTCACCGCTTCGGTAAGGGCTGGTGGAGACGGAAGGGTGAGTGTTGTGCTCACGACCGCCCGCCTGCCGGCAGAGGTAGAGGCCTTGTCGACCCTAGTAGCCGCGAACGGGTCGGATGAGGCGGCGGTGATCGTCGCAACGATCAGCGCCATTGACGACGTGCATACGGAGAAGAAGAGGGCTGATGAGCCCCTCACGGCGCCCAAGGAGCCCAGCCGGCTTTCGAGGCTCACCATGGCGACCTTGAATGCGTTGGATGAGCCGGCAATCATGGCTGCGTTTGGTTTATCCGATAAGGACGGCAGCGGTGAGCTGAGCCGTGACGAGTTCAAGTCGGTGATTCGCAGGCTCAATTACGATCTGACAGAGAGTGAGCTGAGCGAAATCTACCACGAATGCGATCCGAACGGGGACGGCGTTGTGACGGTGAAGGAATTCCTCGAGTGCAGAGGCAAAGCCTGCGCTGAAGAGGTGGCAATCATGCGTGCTTTTCAAAGATACGACAAGGACGGGAACGGCGCCTTGAACTTTGAGGAGCTCAAGACGGTGATGCTCTCCCTCAACAGCGAGCTCACAGATAGCGACATGCTCTCATACTTCAACGAGTGCGATTCGAGAAAGGACGGCAAGGTGACGGGGGTTGAGTTCAACGATTTCATGGCGCGCCACCAACCTTTTGCGATTGCCTTGGACACGGCTGGTGTCCTTCCGACGAAGGACAGCATCGTCAACGTGTTGAGCGACTTTGGATTCTTGGGCGTGAGCGCGGCGGTGAAACGATCGGGCCTCAAGATGCTGAAGCGCAAGAAGCTGGTGCCACCGACGATGCACAGGAACTACAGTGCCGTCAAGGGGAAGACCCTGCAGGTCTTCCTTTCGTCAACCTTTCGTGACATGAACGCGGAGCGCGCGATCTTCACGAAGCGGTACGCGCCCTCCCTTCGGCTGCTCGCCAAATCTCGTGGCCTCTTCATCACCTTCGTCGACCTGCGCTGGGGAGTCACGGTGGAGCAGGCCACGTCCGGTGCGGTCGTAAGCATTTGTCTTGAGCGGCTTGCTAGCTCCCGCTACTTTGTGAACTTCCTCGGCCTACGCTACGGATGGATGCCTGCAAAGGAGGACCTTACGCAGGACACATTCGACCGTTTTGGCCACATCATCAATTCGTACATTCCGAGCCGCTCGGTCACCGAGTTCGAAGTTCTGGGCGGCGCCCTGGGGTGGAACAGCAAGGCCGAATGCGCGCCGCAGTCCGCCTGGTTCTACATGCGCGACGATGCCTTTTGCGACACTGTGGCGGAAGAGGAGCGGCCTTTTTACGTCGATGCCGATCCGCAAACGCAGAAGAAGCTCACTGACCTCAAGAAGCGGATACGGGCGCGGGCGGCTGAGAGCGATAGGATGCGCGGCGCGTCATTCACGGGCGCGAAGCTGCCCATTGTCGAGTGCTGTCGCGACTATATATATCCCGAAGATTTTGCTGAGATGGTCTACAATGACCTGACCGTCGCAATCAAGCGCGACTTTCCGGACACTAAGATCCGATCGGAGCTCGATGTGGACTTTGTGCGCCATCTGACCTATGGCAGCCAATTCACCCAAATCTACGTCGGTCATTCGGTCGTGCAGGAGCAGATTGACGCGTACGTTCGCGCCGCAAAATCTGCCGCCACGCCTTCCGCCACGCCTGCCGCCGCCGCAGCCAGTGTCAAGCCCGCCGTAGCCGGTGCCAAGCCTACAGCCGCCGCCGTTGCCAAGCCTCGTCTGCCTCTCGTGGTGGTCGGCAACTCGGGGACTGGCAAGTCGGCTGCGATCGCCAACTGGCTCATGCGCGCGGAGGACCAGGAGGTGACCGGCTTTGTGCTGCCCCACTTTTGCGATTCGACGGCCAACTCGACGCATCCCGAGGACATCGTCAAGAGACTCGCGGAAGAGCTCAAGCGCGCCTTCAACTTCGAGAACCAGATCCCCACGGAGCGCTCAGATTTGCTCGAGATGGTACCCATCTGGCTCGCCAAGGCGTGCGAGACGGCGCCCGTGACCATTCTGATCGACGGCATCGACCATCTGAAAGTCGAGTACGCGGCGGACGGCACGCGCCTGGACCCTCTCAGCTGGGTGCCCAGCACGCTGCACAGCAACTGCTCCATCATTCTCTCGACGGCGAGCGAGTCTCCCGCATTCGCCGCCCTCGTGAGCCGCGGTTGGGCGGATGCAAAGCATACGGTGCAGCTTCCGGCGCTCACGGGGGACGACAAGCAGTTGCTCACCTCGGGGATACTCAGCCTTCATCACAAGGTGCTCGAACCGCATCTCGTGATCCTGATCGTCAAGTCCAAGCAGACGGCCACCCCGCTGTTTCTGCAGATGTGCATCGAGGAGCTGATGGCGAACGCCGTCTTCGAGACGGTGGATGGGATGCTTCGTCACTGCCTCGCCCAAAAGGACATGGTCGCTCTGGCGGACATGGTGCTCCAGCGGATCGAGGACCAGTTTGGGGCGCTGCTTGTGCAGCGCACCTTCAGCTACCTGAAGAGCTCACGCGCTGGTGTCTCGGAGATAGAGCTCCTCGAGGCGTTGCAGATCAACCAGGCCGACTCGGTGCCCTTCTTTGACAGCATGCGCCCCATGCTGTGCCAGTGCGGCGGTTTGCTCAGCATCACGTCTAATGTCTTACTGGTGGCGGTGACGAACCGTTACCTTCCGGACGAAGCGAAAGTGCTCGCTATCCACAAGGAGATGTACGAATTCTTCTTACATGCCTCGGCTGAGACTGTCCCGGATGCACGACGCTACTTGGAACTTCCCTTCCAGTTGATTGGGTGTAGAAATCTGGAGAAGCTGTCCGCCTTCCTCATCGACATGGACAAGGTACGCCACTTGCTCGCCGACGAGAACCTGTGCCGTGAACTCCCTTCGCTCTGGATAAAGGCGGGCGGCGGCGCCATGCCAGCTGACCTGGGTGCTCGCTACCACGAGGGCTTGGAGCGATATGCGGAGGTGTTGCGCAAGGAGGCCGAGGTGACGCGCATGAAGGAGCTTGCGGCGAGGACCGACGAAGAGGGCAACGTGATGGCGGCCGAGGAGGAGGAGGAGACAAATGACGATCCCGAGAGCCTCTATACCAAAGCCGAGAAAGGCGGCGACCAGTTCAAGTACCTAGAGCCCCTTGCCAAGATCTACGGCCAGGCCGGCGCCTTTCTGGTGAGGCTCATGCAGTATGAGGGTGCGATCATTCTGCAGCAGGAGGTCGTCGACATTGACCGCTCGCGCTTCGGAACGATGAGCGAGCGCGTGGCGGAGGGACTGCGCCAGCTGAGCGCGACCCAGTTCTTAATGGGCCGAATTGAGGCGGCCATGTCGAGCCTCTATCGCGCCATCGGCATCTACTCGCATCACAAGATGACCGGCACCTTGGAGTATGCGGAGACGCTCTTCGAGATGTCGCGAGTGGCTCTTTACACTGAGGACATCGCAGGGGCAAAGAACAAGTGCCTGCTCGCGCTCCACATCTTCCAGAAGGTCTACGGGCTGGACGACCCCCGGCTCGCGCCCGTGCTCAATCGGCTGGCCTGTCTGATGATCGAGATGGGTCCGGAGGAGCAAGATGATGCCGTCAATCATGCGACCAGGTCTCTCAAGCTGTGCACGCGCTCGCCGCTCGCCTCAGCGGACGAGCCGCGATTCGATTCATCCCTGGCGGAGGCCATGTGGATTGTGGGCGCCAACCATTTCAAGTGTGGTCGGATCGGCGAGGCCTGCCGTGTCCTCGAGGACGCTCGGGTGCTTGCCGAGCAGAGCGAAGGCCCCACATCCCTTCTCGTCGCCGGGATCCTCGAGGACTTGGCCTTCGCGCTCATGAGGAGACGCTTCGATCCACTGTTCTCGTGCGAGCAGGCAGCTGGGGGGTACTCTGTCTGGGCCTACACCAATCCAGGAGCGACGTGGGTCGGGGCGACCCAGTCACTGCCTGCCCGCGGGGCTCACCTCCTCGCTGTTCCCGAGACTGTTCCCGGGGGAGATCAAGCGGCTGGGGCGGCCGCCGCGACGGCCGCAGCCCCGGGCGGTCCACCAGGGGCCTCCTCGACGCCCGTCACAATGCCCACTTCTACTGACGACGAGGCTGGAGTCGATGCGAAGGCGATCGAGGAGATGATCGTGCGAGCGCTCGCCATTCGGCGCAGGAGGAACCCGGGAGAGCCGAACCATCCGCTCATCGCGCACAACCTGTTGAGGATGGCAGAGCTCTTTTGGGCCCAAGGCCGCTTTGCAGAGCTGGTGAAGCTGTACGAGAGCGCGTCGGAGATCCTTGGGTTGGCGGCGGACAAGAGGAGTAAGAAGCAGGTGGCGCAGCTGGCTAGTTGGACAGCTTGTGCTTGGCTGCAGGCTGGCAAGATCTCGAACGCGGAGGCAGCTCTTAAGAAGGCGGAGGAGCTCTCGTGGAAGGTCTTTGGCGAGAGCTCGTGGGAAGCCATGAGGATGCTCCGCGACAAGATCTCCATCTTGCAGGCGAGTGCAACCCCTGCGAAGGGCGCCAGTGCCGCCGCAGAGGCTGCCGCCCGTAAGGCGTACGCCACGGCCGAACGGTTCGAGACCCGCTGCGTGCTGCTCCTGCAGTCGCTCAATAAGACTATCCCCAAGGACGAGGTGCTGCCCTTGCTCTCGCACTATGCCCCTGTACTTCGAGAGCGGCAGTGGCATGAGCTGCCCGACGCGCCGTCGGCAGCGAAGCCAGCAAAAGCTCAAACTGAAGGTTCCAGTTCGTCCGAGCCCAAGCCCTCGCCAGGGGGCAAGCCCTCGCCCTCGCCACAATTGAAACACGGCGCTACCGCGCCCGGCAATCTCGGCCAGAAGGAGAAAGATGAGGGCGCCGGTAAGGGCGGCACGAAGCGTGGAAGTGGCGCAAAGGGCTCGACCAGCGAGGCTGCTCCTCCGGCATCGCCCAAGAAGACGCCGAGCGAGGCTGCCCCTCCGGCATCGCCCAAGAAGACGACCTTCGCAAAGGAGGACCAAAAGCGAAAGTGACCGGACACATGAACCGGTGTGTGCGCGGAGCGACCGACCGGCGCCCGGCGGGGACCGAGAGCCAGAGCGAGACGGACGTGAGACGAGTGTCAGTGTGTGTTGATTGAACTCGAGCAGCGTTAGTGTTAGAATTTACATGATCCTGCCGCGGCGCAACTGGGATCTCCGATGTGCCCTCATCAGGCTCCCCAGTACACGCACCCAGCACCGTCCCTGAACGTATGATTCTGTCTACATATCCTCAGGGCGCCGAAGGCGTGGCTGGCGGAATGGCAGCGTCGAGGAGCTCGGTGACGTAGTTCTTGTTGGTGTAGACGCACATGTCCGAGGCGATATCCATGGCCTTGCGTCCGATCATCTCGGCGCTATACCCCTCGACGTCGACGAGCGCGAGCGCGGCCGCGGACGCGAAGGCGCCGCCCGAGCCGATGCCAATGACACCCTTTTCGGGTTCGATGACATCGCCAGTGCCAGTCAGCGTCAGCGACACGTCTTTGTCGCACACGATCATGATGGCCTCGAGCCGCCGCAGGTACTTGTCCATCCTCCACGCCTTGGCCATCTCCACGCACGCGCGCATCGTCTCCGGGTGCTCCTGCAGCTTCATCTCGAGCCGCTCGAAAAGCGTCATCGCATCTGCGGTCGCACCGGCGAAGCCGCAGATGACACCCTCCTTGAGCTTTCGGACCTTGCGCGCGTTTGGTTTGATCACCTGCGAGCCCAGCGAAACCTGGCCGTCGCCAATGAGGAAGACCTTGCCCTCCTTGCGCACGGACAGGATGGTGGTTGCACGGAGCCGCTCGCCACCATACCAACCAGGCGCGTCTTCGTTGGAGAAGCGGCTGCTGCTGCGGCTGTAGAGGCGTTCGCAGGGCACACCGAGGCAGCGGCCCATGCCAAGGGCGCGAGTGCCGCTCAGGGTGGCGGTCCGCGACAGCGCCGCTCGCATCGTCGTACTTTCCTTGAAAATTACTTGAAGCGTTCTTGACTAGTTTGTGAACACACTGAAAAGTCCCCCCCCAAGGGAGGCTTTGTGTACGACTCGGATGCATGCAGACTGAACTATGTTTTGACGCGTCGTTCGTTGCTGTTGCGAAAGTTCGAGAGTAGCTCCTCGGATCCCCCACAGGCGATCGAGAGGGAAGAAGTGGGCGAAGACCGCTTACACAAGCTTGTCCGACACAACCCAAAGAAGGGTATCACGATAGTGTGACCATACATGGTATGGGAGTCTAACCAAACATGGTAAGACAGTATGCATGCATCTACTAAGAGATGTACCGACCCCTCCCCTGACCTAAGCCCACACTGGTCCTACTCATATGTGAGGTCTTGCTGGACCTCAGTCGAGATCAGGTGAGTTTCCCCACTTGTCTCGCGACACACCCCCGCAGCAAGACATGAGGTAGCTGAGAGGTAGCAGAGGCAGCTTAGTGCGCAAGCACCGTGCATAGGAGCGTCGGTACTGTATGCATTGCCCTGTGACCATGAAAGCGAACCTGTATCAACATGGTTCCAGCCGCCGCGACGAGATCCTCGCGGTCCTTGGATATGCGTGGGGGCATCTCACCCTCTTGGCTGGAAGAGTTGTTCCGATACTACATACCGAGTAGCATCTTACGGAACTTTGTGAACGTTAGGTAAGGAAGCGGTTTGGTGAAGATGTCAGCGGGCATCTCGTCGGTCTTGAGGTGCGATACCGTGACAATCTTCCGCTGGTACAGGTCGCGCACATAGGTAATCCACCGTTCGAAGTGCTTGGTGCGGCCAGACGCGCCATGTGACTTGACGATGTCGATGGCAGCGGTATTGTCGATGAATGCATTGATGATAATCTGTGGCGTAGCCTTGGGGCGGAGTTCAGCCAACAGCTGCTTGACAAACATCGCGTCCTTGCATCCCAGAGAGAATACGGCAGACTCAGCTTCAGCGCTAGAGAGAGGGACGATTTTCAGCGATTTCGCCGCCCAGCTAAGCGCCGCACCCCCGTAGCACGAGGCATAGCCAGCCATCGGGCGAGGGTTCTCGTTTCCCCAAGAGCTATCGGTGTAGAGGCATAGTTTCTCAACTGGCCCGTAGGTGATCCCGAGCTTCCGGGTACGCTTGAGGTAGCTGATGATCCCGAGGGCTGCGTCGAGCGCAGCAGGCGATGGGGAGGTCATCAGTTTAGCCAAGAACGCCGTGTGGAAGGAGATATCCGGGCGAGTCATGGCTGACGCGTAGAGGATGCTCCCCACAATGGACATAAATCCTTGCTCGATAATCTTGCGCTGCTCCTCCTCAGTACCGGGACTCAGCTTTGAGAACGCCTGCAGGCTTTCTTCGTCGTCCTTGATCGGGGTGTTCCACAACTTGGTCCACAGCTTGGACTCGGAGCCATGCATAAACTTGTCGAACATGGCGTCGATGTATCCCGTCTGCGTGAGAGTAATGGTCTTATTCTTCCGGTCTCGGGAGATCTCGATGTTGATGAAAGTTTTGGGCTCTGCGACCAGGTCTTTGCACCTGAACCGCGTCCGGTAGTCCGACCAGAACTTGTCGGCGAGATCACGCCGGCCACGGGGGACAATGATCAAGAAGTCGTCCACCCAGATTCCTACCTTGATGTCGATCGTCTCTGAGCCGATGGTGACAGGGATGATCCAGATGTTCGGGTCGATGGTCTGCTTTCCGTTCAGCGCTCGAATCTTTGCGAAGCTCTCGTTCTGGAACAACCAGCCTGATTGCGGCAGCCCCTCGATGGACATGAGGGCTTTGATTACTTTGCCCTTCATGTTCAGCTGCGGCGGAGGCTCAAAGTAGATTTCATGATCGATGTGAGCTTGGGAGAACGCCTTCTCAACATCGCCGCAGAATATGTCGTCGTCGTCGATGCTCGCGCAGCAGAGAAGGGCTCTCACACTCGAGCCTCGCATCGTCCCGCAGGCTGTCTCGGTGTACTCAATACCAGCTCTGAGCGTGTAGCCGGCGGCGACTAGCCGAGCTCGGCGCTCGATCAGGTCCTTGGTGATCGGGTCGCGCTTGTTCATGTACGCGTACTTCAGCCTGTGAGTCTTGAAGCCAGCAGGCATCTTAGAGCGGTCCATGATCCCGAACGCCCCGTTGCGCATCTTGGCCTCAAAGTCGAGGATCTCTGCCTTTCTCCACTCTTCTTCATCGGGTCGGCCGAGAATGTCTTGGTGGTCCTTGGGAGCGTCGTCGATCCTTGATACGATCGCCTTAGCGTCGACAGCGAAGCACCAGTCAGAGATGAAGCTTGAGCTGTAGACGGAGGACCCAGTGATCGGCGATTGCTCGAGCACGCTGAGCAAGTCTGCCATTGCTGCCTGGTCCGGCGAGACGTTGATCGGGATAGCCATCGCAGTCGGCATGCCGGGATTGTTCACCGCGGCGGGTACAGCCGTGACAACCTGGTAGTTTCCGATAGCCCGGATGGGCATCACCGTGGCCTGGTTAGTCGGCGGCTGGGCTGGGATCGGCGCATTCCTTATAGGCGTGAACTCCATCGGGAAGTACTTCACCGCGTTCACGAGGCTGACAACCTTGTTCAGAGCCGGGATGAAGAAGAACTCACCGCAACGGCGGGCGTCTACACCCAGGTAGTTAGCCTTCACCCCCGTAGGTGAGAGCTTGGTTGCCCCGGCAGGAGTAGGGAGGTTAACAATTGCATCACATCCCCAGACGGCCTTGCTGAAGCGCTTGAGTGAAGGGACTTTGCCTGTGCGAGCCTCCGAGGGTGCCATCGGCGGATCTAGCGCTCTCGTAGGCAGGCTATTGTGGATGGCTACCACATGGCTCATCGCGAATGGCCAAAGAGCTTCTGCGTGGTTGGTGTGCGCGAGCAGGATTCTCGTTTGGCGATTGAGGGTATACCAAAAACGCTCGATGAGGCCATTGCGTTGGGGCGTGTACGGCACTGAGAACCTGCGGCTAGTCATCATCTCGTTGAGTAGCTGCTCGACAGTTCCTGCCGTAAATTCACCCCCGTTGTCGAAGACAAACTGCT
>Ga0210248_100574_pt1 | contig 32261 bp, 22 predicted proteins | sample ChrtobMetP3_32mM_FD_155493 | JGI IMG/M metagenome (GOLD analysis project Ga0210248, IMG submission 155493) | Chrysochromulina tobin associated microbial communities from unialgal haptophyte culture, Seattle, Washington, United States - P3_32mM | ecosystem: Host-associated > Algae > Haptophytes >...
CCCTCACAGGTGCTGTGAACGTCTGGAACGTGGAAACGAAATCCCCATCCCTCACGAAGATCAAGGGCTCGTCGCCACTTGACAGCGTGCGACAGGCAGCGCGGGCGCAGCCTCTCCTTCTTTTTTCCCACCCACCACCCCCCTGCGGGGCGCTCAGCACGACGCGAGCCGGCGGCCCCCGATCGCACACCAGGAATAACACAAGGCTTGCAGCTCAAGGGACAGCCAGCCAGGAATTCAAACACGACAATAGGCACGGGTGCACACAGTGGTCCCGCATGTATCACCAAATGGGGGGTTCTCATCATGGCCACGACCAAGGTTTCGTCAATCACCGCGGGCAGGTTTCGTCAATTGCTACCCGATCTGGGTTTCGTCAATTGCGATTCTGACCCGTGTGGACAGGTTTCGTCAATTGCTTACCCGAACCGGGTTTCGTCAATCGCGATTCTGACCTGCGTGAGCGATCGATCAACCTTAGTGGACCGCGAGATGAAATCTCGAGCGGGGGATACATGCCTAGCCCATTCCCTTCTAGGGAGGGACCACCGTGCGCACCTGTTTTGCGTTCACGGCGGCGAGGTAGCGTGAGGATAGACAGTTCATCGGCAGGGACGTGAAGCGACAGAGAGGCGTGTTGAGCTTCACGAAAAGTCGTGAGTCTAACGCTTGCAACTTTTGAAGGCGCATGCAGATGCCACTCGCGCTCCTTCCAGGCGCTGGTGCGCATCCTCCGGTCATGGAAGACGCAGGCGAGATAGAGATGCAGTGCAGTGCGCTCGCCTCATACAAGAGGGAGCAATTTGATCATGAGCTGCGACTCAAGCGCATTGCACTCTCGGCCGTGAACGAGGCCGCACGCCGCGTCATACCTCTGCCCACTGCCGAGCAGCTCAAGCAGCATACGACTTCACACTACAAGGCTAAATCGCATGCGAGCCGTAAGGCACGGGCCGCCGGCAGGGACCGCTCGCGTCCGCCGCCGCCGATGCTCTTCGATAGCGAAGGCACGCTTGAGCTAGCGATTGGGTTGGCCAAGGAAACGGCAATGAATCGCTCGGTGGAGTTGCTGGCCGTGGCCGAGGACGAGCGTATGACGGCGGCTGCTGCATTCGCCGCTCTCGATGCGCGCGTGGCGCAGGCCAACGAGCGCCGCGCCAAGCACCTCGCCGCCTTGGATGACGGCCAGCACTCAGAGGCCCGCGTGAGGCAGCCGGAGACGCTGGCTGAACTGGAGCACGAGCTGACATGGCTGCAGCGCAAGTGCGAGGAAGCGCGTGTCGAGATGAAGCACGAGGAGGCCACCGTGCGCGAGCGCGCCCAGCAGCGCGGCCACACCGTCACCGTGGCCGAGCTGACTGCTGACTCACATGTGGCGGCTGCTCGGGGCAAGTACAACCGATTCTCACGGCGGTACGTGGCGTTGCTGCGACTGCGTCGGCCAGGTGAGAAGTTTGGGCCGCCGCTCGGAGCAGACGCGCCGCCCGCTGAAGAGCCACCAGCGCCTGTCGGACCGTCCCACGAGGGGTTCACGTTTGCGTGTGTCCGTGAGGTGGGAACGTTACGCGAGGGCGGCGGCGTGAACGGCGGCGAAGGCGGGGGCGGGGGCGGGGGCGGGGGCGGAGGCGACGCAGCGACTGAAGAGAAGCGACTCGAGAATGAAAAGCGACTGAGCCGCTTTGCGTTGCGTGGCCCCCTCTCCATGTACCAGCGAGCGCTTGCGAGGCGCCGAGCCGAGGAGGTCGACGAGAGAGCGACCGAGCTCCAGCACCAGCGGGACCAGCAGCAGCAGGAGCAGGAGCGACAGGAGCGACAAGCGCAGCGGCGCTCACGCCGCACCAAGTCGGCGGCGAGCTCGAATCGGCGTCGAGGCAGCGGCGCGCCGCCAGACCTACGAGCGGATGCGCTCGCGGAGGCAGCGGCAGACGGCACAACGACCCGAGCAGCAGCGGGGGTCGACTTGCCAAATTTGGAGACTTCGGAAGGCCTACCAGAAGGCCTTGCGCTTACCTCCTCCGTTGCGCTCAGCAGGCAGTTGGACGCGGGAGGCTCAGATTGGGCGACGAAGAGCGCCGAGGAGGTCGTCTGGTCAGTACTGTTTCGTCATGTGAGGGTCGCCTGAAATGACCGATCGCTCTGGATGGTCCTTGATCGCCCTGGATGATCCTTGATCGCCCTGGATGGTCCTTGATCGCCCTGGATGATCCTTGATCGCCCTGGATGATCCTTGATCGCCCTGGATGATCCTTGATCGCCCTGGATGATCCTTGATCGCCCTGGATGATCCTTGATCGCCCTGGATCGCCCTGGATTGCGATTGATGACGCCTGGTCGGTGCCTCTTCGTGACGATTTCGCAGGTGCGCCATGCGCTGCAGCTGCGCACGGTGCGTGACGCGGTGCGTCTGCTTCGGGAGCTCAAGCGCCGTGCGGAGCTGCTGGCCCGGGCGCTCCCCGCACCGTGGCCGCCACTCGGGGTCCCCCCAAACGCACAGACCCTCGCCCTGCTGCAGCATGCCTTCCATCTTCAACGGCCGGAGAGGATTGAAGCGTTGCTCGAGGGCTGCCTCGATGACCCACGCCGCCGTTTTGTGCTCGGGAGAGAGCGCTATGAGGCGGACGTGAAGGCGGTCACCTCCGCCAAGCTGTCTGAGCTCGAGCGTGCTGAACAAGCTCATGAGGACGGCAGCGCCGCCCACGCCTTCTTGGAGCAAGCGGCGACCGAGCGGCTTCGGGCAGAGCAGGTGCTGCCAGACGTCCCGTTGAACGGTGCGTCCATTGCTCTGGTGGAGGCACTAGCCTGGGAGCTGCAGAAGCTTGGGTATGCCGTTGGGCAGATCAAAATCCTCGTGCGTGCGATGGCGACGCATGAGCCTGCGCACATCAAGGAGGCATTCGTCCTCTTTGCAGCGGGCACTGGCTCCATCCATCGCGCCGAGCTTGTTCGCACCCTCGCACCCTTACGCAAGATCCTCGGGCCGAACCCAAGTGATGCATTCTCTCGTGAGCTCGCACATGTCGCGGTCGAGCTCAAGCCAGACCTACGAGCACAGAACAGCTTGCACGTCTACGACCACTACGACCAGGACGGCAGCGGCGGCCTCGACAAGCATGAGTTAAAGGCCGCGCTGAACCAGGTCGGCAAGTACGCGACCGATGATCTCGTCGAGAAGATCATGCAACGGTTCGACTTGGATCAGAGCGGCACGATCGATCAGACCGAGTTCCAGTCCGTGCTCGCTGACTGGGACAATTGGCTGGCGTACCACGAGTTCGCACGCTTGCTGCGGAGCGTCGAGTTGGGCAACGAGCGCTTCGAGGAGAGCCGAGCTGAGGAGGCGACGGAGTCGGAGATTCGCGAGGAGCGTCAGCTGCAGCGACGCGTGCCCAAGCGATTCAAGCGTGCGTATGACCGGATGCGCAAGAGCGTCGTCAGTGCGGGGTACAAGCCCGAGCAAGCCGCCGCGGTGCTGCGTGCGATGTTCGTGACGCAAGAACCAGAGGCGCTCCAGCCGGCGTGGGCTGTCTTCGATCCAATGGGGCGCGGACACCTGACGCTACGCGAGGTCCAGTCGATCTTTGCCATCTTTGGCGAGTCGATCGATGCATCCTCGGTGAAGGCGGAGTTCGTCAAGTTGGACACCGACCAGAACGGCGTGCTGGAATTCGAGGAGCTGGGTGGCCTGTTGCGCAGGCTCGCGCAACTGGCACGCGGCGCACCGCGCAGGGGGATCGACATGGAGCGCGGCGTGTTGGGCGCTGTGCGGTTGGAGGCGCAGCTCTGGCGCGCCCTAGACCAAGAGACGCTCGTTGCCATGCCATTCGCATCGCACGCGTTCGCGCGCCGCCTCCTCGGCGGCATGCAACCACTCGGCTTCGCGCCCGATCAGGTGGCCGTCGTGCTGCGCGCCATCTTCTGCCCCGACGAGGCCGTGGCCGCTGAGGCGTCGCGACAGGCATGGCTGCTGCTCGGCGGCACTGACTGGACATCCGCGCGCCCGTTGAGCGAGGCCGAGCTTCTCGAAGTCCAGTGTGCCTATGAGAAGCGACTCGATCTCCAGAGGCGCGAGCTCGACGAGCTCAAACGCAAGCAGGCTCAAGCGGACGCCGAGGACGCACGCAAGCATCCTAGCCGTGAACAGCAGGCTCGAGGCGATTGGCTCGAGTGCGCCCAGGCGAGACTGAGCCCACTCCGGGCCTTGTCGCCTTCTCGGGGACTGTCGCCTTCACACCAGGGACTGTCGCCTGTGACACCTACACCCCAGAAACTCAGAGACCTTCGGCGAACCGTCTTTGGCAACCAGCCAGGGACGCCAAAGAAGGCATCTGGCTGGCATCGGCTGCGCACGCGGCGCCGGGGCGGACTGCTCATGCAAATGCTCTCCTCGACTGGCCAGCAGGCGGCCCTGCGACGCCATCAGCAGCCGCCCGTGCTCAGATACGGGATGGCGCCTCGTAAGCAGCCCGAGTTCAATGAGTGGGACTCCATCTCTCTGTCCGAGTTTGAGAAGCTCGTGGCGCTGTTTGGTGACTATGGGTCCGATAGCGATCTGCGCCGGTGCGCCCCCGAGCTGACGCGCCTCTTTGCGTCGCTCGACGCGCCGAAACGGGGCTTGGACGGGGCCACTGCAGAGGAGAAGACGGTGAAGGAGAAGGTGGTAACGGTGGGCAAGGTACCGGGCAAGTTCGCGGCGTTGCGGGGAGCGTTGAAGGCCACCAAGAAGCTCAGCCTCAACAAGAACGTGCACGCAGTCCTCGGGGCGGTCGAGGAGCTCTCCGAAGGCTTCGCGACTGAGGTGAAGAGCTGTGGGGGCGCCGCCGCGAACGCAAGCGCGGGCGCCGTCACGAACGCAAGCTCAAGCGCCGTTACCAGCGCACAGCCCAGCGAAAAGCACGCTGTATTCGCATCGAAGCTGACGGTTCGCACTCCAGACGAGGAGAGCCCGACACCAGACGCTTCGTTTCACGATGAGGAGTACCAGCCGCGGCAGCAACGCGTGCATGCGATTTCTTTTGCGGACTTTGTGCGTAAGCTCCGCCCGCTCGCAGCGGATGAGCGCGACGAGGACGCGGAGCTACTAGGGCTGAGGCAGCACAGCATCGTGACGCTCGCGCCCAAACCAGTCAAGGAGGACGCCGGGCGTATACCCATTTGGCTCAAGGCGCTTGTCGGTCAGGATGGGGATGGCGCCACTGCCCTGGACGGCGCAGGCGCCAAGGCGGGTGGCCCGTCGAATGAGGCACGCGCGAGGCGAAGCTTACTGGAGGAGCAGGTGCGTGGTAGCCTCTTCAAGGCTGAGGGGCGCGAGAGTCGTGACGAGGTGCTCGAGTCACGAAGCAGCCCCCAGGCGGCCGGCAGGGGGCTGCTTCACGCCTTTGGCCTGCAGACGGCTATCGATGACAACGACGTTGACGTCCTAGCGACCCTCGATGACGAGGCCCAGTCCCTCGTGCCCCTTGCCCACTTTGACAACATGCTCTCGACGCTCTCGAACCTCAAGACCGCTGGATTCGGGCGCGAAGAGAGTAACGTGCTCGTGAAGCTGCTCTACTCGAGCGCCGACCCGCTTCACGGGCCAGAATACCGAGAAGCCGCATGGCACTTGCTGCGCCAGAAGCGAGTGCACCTGCGTGCGGCGGCCGATCGTCTCGCTGGGCAGGTGGGAGAGTTCCGGGCCGAGGCTCAGCGGTATCACCTGCGCGGTAGCGAGGTGCTGCGCAACGGCGCGAGTGCGCACCGTGCGCACCTCACCGCGCTCGAGGTGGACTCGGGATTGCAGGAGGACGAGTTCCAATTCTTGGTGAGATTACTGGGAGAGCATTTGACGGAAGGGCAGGTCACCGCCATCAATGCCGCCTTCGACTTCGACAACCCTCTCGCCCCTCGCGTGGTGCCCTTCGACGACATGGAGAAGCTGATGCGCTTCATGGCGCCTCGTCAGAGCGTCGCTGAGCGCAAGCTCGGCTCCATCAAGGCAAATCTGAATAAGGCGCAGAAGCTTCAAGCGCACTTCTCGCTTCTCGCTGCGGCCGAGAGCAGCGCCATCGGAAGCATGGTGCGCAGCGGCGTCGAGCTCAGCAAAACGATCGGGTCGTGGCTCACCAACCTGGGCGCCGCCGCCATGGGACAAATAGATGCGTCCAAGAAATTGGACGTACAGCAATTGGAATTGGATTTCGCCGCGAAAGACAATTGGAAAGCAGGTAGTCGTTGATGCAGAACAAGGCGCAGTTCCATCCGCAGAAGGATCTGGTGAAGCGAAGTCCAAGGAAGTCCAGTTCAAGGGATCGTTTAGGATAGTCCGAGGATGGTGCGATGTTCCTATGAGTAATGAGATATTTGCCCCATAAAAAGCGTGCCATCATATTACAGTCGTGAGTCGAACGACAGTTGTATAACAGTTGTAGCGTCAAGTGTGTGCACGCGGTCTCGTTTCGCTTTCGGGCCGGGCGCTGATCCGATCGTTTGTCGGATGTCGGCCGGTGTGTGTTGGGCCTTGCGCGATCTTTTACCGAGATCCGAGTAGTAGGCTAGTACCCGATTACCTGAGACCCCGAAAGCCGGAAAGCCGGCAAGACACGCTAGGGCACTTGAGTGTTCAGTGCAGACGAGATGCGGCGGCGACGGCAGTGTTTGGCAGTCAGCAGCGTTCATCACGTCGTATGGGGACGGTTGAGGCCGTTGATTGAGGCCACACTAACGTGCCCGAAACTGACTGACTGACTGTGAACGTGAAACCGGATGAAACCATTTTACTGTTCACGGGATGTGTCGTACAGTACAGTATCGCATTCCGCAAGAAAACCTTTGTCGGCTCTGCTACCTGTTCTCGAACGTGCGAAACTTCTCTTGAGACATGGGACCAATGACTCGGTGATCGGCAATTGCAGCGGCTTCGATTTCGGCCTGTGCGGGTGCCCACGACCTTGCCAGACCAGCAGTCGTGGCAAAGGGTGGGACGACACTGTCATTACAGCGAGCACCATGATCCAGGCAAATCGAGTCCAGACGCTCGGCGTCATCGTGTACCTTGCCCAGGCACGCCATTCGAGTTACGGTCGTGACTCACTGCAGCTGCTTCGGCTCAGTGTCCGCTCGCTGATGCAGAATTACAATTTCAGGAACAGGGACGACATGCTTTTTCTGCATGCAGGGGATATCAACATGACCTCGCAGCGAAGCATCTTAGCGGAACTGGGCCCGGATGTCGTTGGCCGATTCAAGCAACTCGGGCCCTACGATTTTGAGGTGCCGCCTGGCTTGCCGCCTCGGAACGAATGGGCGCAGGCACGATCCTTCAGCGTGGGCTACCGACACATGATTCGGCTTTTTGCCATCGGACTTTGGGGCATCGTTGCTCGAGAGGGCTACGAATACGTGATGCGCATGGACGAGGATTCTTTTGTGTTTGACCCCATCCAGTACAACGTCTTCGAGCGCATGCGTGCTGAAGGCCTCGATTACGTCTATCGTGCGGCCGTGTGGGACCGCCCGTGGCAAGAAGCTAATTTCTTCAAATTTGTGAAACTCTTCCTCGAGGCGCATCAAGTGCGCCCAAAGTGGTTGCTCGAGCCATGCCGTCTGAACATAAGCCGACCTGGCTCTGAACTCGGATTGGATCGCTTTCTGTATCGTCTGTGCGGGCCTCTCTACGGAATCTACAACAATTTCTTTGCAAGCCGCGTTGCCTTCTGGCTGGAGCCTCAAGTCCAAGCATACCTCGCGTTCGTCGCCGCATCAAACACCATCTACACGCACAGGTGGAATGACATCCTTTGGCACTCCATCGCAATTCAGAGCTTCGTGCCGCGTGAGCGGGTGCGCATGCTGCGTGATTTTACCTACGAGCACATGACGTTTCGGAGCCATCCGATCAGCAAGGATGGCAACATTCTCGGGCTCAATGCAGATCCAGAATTCTTGAGTGGCAAGTCGATCCGCTGCATGCAATACGGCGGCCTTGCCCTTGGCACAAACCCATCCCCCAAGACGCTCGCACGATTCCATGAGATGATGCACGCGCCGGTATGCCGTGACAACGACCGCGGCCAGAGGATGAAGCGGCCCTGCGTTGTGAGGACCTCGCCAATAGCCACGACTACAACAGAGCGGCATCGAGCTCCCTTCGAGTCGCTCTTCCTCGGACCCGTGCAGACGCAGAGCACTCATTGCGACGGCGAGCCACCTAAGCCGTATTACTGCCACTCTGCGAGAAAGGCTCAGCAATCGTGGTATGGCCCAGAGTGCGAATGCGACCCCATGTCGGCAAGGACGAGCAACTTCACGGCGTGCTTTAGCATGCTGCGCGATGAGTTCGGGAGGTGGGGCAAGGCGCAGGCGGAGGCAACCAATGGGTCATGGTGGGTGGATCGGCAGCCAAGCCTTGGGGCTGTTGCTGGGCCCAGAGGCAAGAAGTATGTAGTAGAAAAGCGGCTAGGTCACTAGATCGGATTTTGGTGGCGACTGGACTAGATGCACCGGTCCACTCACAGTTGATGCTCCTATGGAAATTGAGGGACACCTTAAGGCTTTTGCATACACCATACTCGAAAAGGGTGAGCGGGGGGGGGCGGGCTGGATTATGTGACCGTGTCGATCAACTGACATCTGGGGTGACGGGTCACGGACCGCTCAGACACGTAGAGTTTTGCACCTCCGTACTACTCAAACCGAACAGTCCGGTTTCATGTCCTTAACCTCTCGTCACTTGTAGCCGCGGTCGTTGCAGATGGTGTTTGGCAGGGCGGTGCGGATGCGCTGCCGAACCGTCCTGAGCATGGCTGAATAGATGGCCGCATCGCGTGGGCTTCGTCGGAGGATCTCGGCGTCCGTGGTCAACAAGGGCGGCACGCCCGTCGCTGCCAGCCGGCTTCGTTTCCAAGCCTCGCTCAGGGGCGGGCGCAGCTCTTGCGCGATGCCGAGATGCTGCTTTCCGCCGCCGCCCGGACTTTCGACGCACGTGCACAGCCGAGTGGGCAACTGGCCCGCCTGGTGAGGGTAGAAATCAGAGGTCATCAGAGGTCATCAGAGGCAATCAGAGGTCATCAGAGGGCATCTGGCTGCCATCAGAGGCCATCCGGCAGTCATCAGACACCTGGTGCAATCAGAGGCCATCAGAGGCCAACAGAGGTGCAATCAGAGGCCATCAGACACCTGGTGCAATAGCAGGCAGACCGACTCGAGAAAGAGTTCGTGTACGCCCACAAAGCTGACGTTCCGCTGTAGAAATCGCACCGGGTCGTCGATCCCGTTCAGCGGCGTGAGCGAGCGACTCGCGCGCTCCGTGCACTGAGCTTGGACAAACGCCTCGTGCGTGGCGCTGTCGTTCACGGCGCCAAAGCGCGGAAGAAAGACGTCTCGACAGTACCTTTTGAAGGAGACAATCAGCGACACTCATGCACACTCAATGGCAATTCGGGGCAATCAATGGCAATCCGGGGCAATCAATGGCAATCCGGGGCAATCAATGGCAATCCGGGGCAATCAGTGGCCCTCCGCGTACCGCTCGGCGAAGCGCGCGGCCTGGGCGGGCTAATTAGGGAGGCAATCAGAGGCAATCAGAGGCAATCAATGGCAATCCGCGTACGGGGTGCGAACGCGGTCCGGGCGTCGGCAAAACTCCTGGGCGTAGGCCCAATGCGAGCGGCAGCGCGAGACGGGATCCCGCAGAAATGAGAGTAGCTGAGGTTCGTGTGGGAGAGGCGCGCTGACGGAGCCACGCCCCTTGCGCGCGGCCTGAATGCGTGCATGCACCTGATGAAGGATGCGATCAGCGGCCATCAGCGGCCATCAGCGGCCATCAGCGGCCATCAGCGGCCATCAGTGGCCATCAGAGGCCATCAGTGGCCATCAGAGGAGATCGCACCTCGCCCAGCTCGGGCTCCTCAATCGAAGCAAAGTTGCACCGCGGCTCCGGATGAAACCACCAGCGTTCGAAGGCAGCCCAGGAGGTAGGGCTGACGTGGTCTTCATTCACAACGGGCGAGCTCGCGTCGGTGGCGTCGATCCCAGTCGCCGCGCAGTCGTTGATGCCCTCGAGTCCCGTCAGGTACGCGTTGAGCGTGGTGCCGGCGACCTTGTGCACGTGCGAGAAGAAGAGCTTGCCATAGAGCTGCAACGGTCGAGCCGAGCCGACCTCCTCGCGGGGAAGCGCCGTACCGGTCATCGTCGGCGGCAGCAGATTCAGATTCAGATCCAGATTCTTCGCCGACCGAACCTTATTGGGCGCGGGCGCCGACTTGAGCACGTAGTCGAGCACGCGTGCCGCGTGCTCGTGGGCGATGTCATCAGGGTAATACGGGTCTCTCACCTGATGAGTGAGGCCATCAATGGCAATCAGCGACAATCAATGGCAATAAGGGTAATACGGTCTCTCACCTGATGAGTGAGGCCATCAACACATCATGAGTGGACATCAAGGGCACGCGAGCTCGCTGGCGTGTCATCAGGGTAATGCGTGCCAACCGAGAGCCATTGCCGTGGACACGCCGGTCAGCCCTCCCTCTCTCACCGCGGAGCAATGGTGCGGCCGGCCTTGCGCGCGTCTTGACAAAAACTCGGGAGACTCAGTGGCAATCAGTGGCAATCAGTGGCAATCAGTGGAAATCAGCGGCAATCAGCGGCAATCAGCGGCAATCAGCGGCAATTACCGCGGAGCAGTGGACGCCGCAGGTGCGGCCGGCCTTGAGCAATCAGTGGCAATCAGTGGCAATCAGCGGCAATCAGCGGCAATTACCGCGGAGCAGTGGACGCCGCAGGTGCGGCCGGCCTTGAGGGCGTCTTGACGAAACTCTGGAGACGAGCACACGCGACCGCCACCGACCACGCCGCGGCCGCCGCCCTCTCCAGCGCCGCCACTCGCGCCGCCACCCGCGCCCGCGCCCACGACGGCGCCCACGACGGCGCCCACGACGCAGCTCGAGCATTGATCGATGGCAATCGGGGGCGAGGGCGGGAGATTTCGGGAGGATAAGTCGACGACTTCGGCGCCGAGGGCCTGGCCGAGGGGCCAGAGCACGTTGTGACTCTCGTTCACACCGGGCGGGCGCATGAAGTACTGCGGGTACTCCCACAACTCAGCGCAACCGGCGAGGGGACAACTTGAGAACCAAGCGAGTATGATACGCGGCGCGCGACTGCTCGCGACCGCTCGGATGCGGCGTACGAGGTCGACGTATGCCGCCTGAGCCGACGCGAGCGACTCACGCTGGAGCCTCTCGCTCCGCCGCCGTGCCGCTTCGCTCGGCTGGCGCGAAAGGCTGAGTACCTCGTCGAAATTTCGGATCTGCTCGGCTCCGAAGGACTGTCCGTTAAATGGGCCCGTCATCGAGTTGGGCGAGGAGCGCCCGGACATGACGCAGATAATGACGGCGCGCGCATTCGTGAAGAGCGGTGCCAACACTGGCCAATTGTCCGGGTCGGTGTACACATGCGGGCCGGCGGCACCCTTGCCGAGATTTACTACAGGGGCGCTGCCAGCCTGCTCGAGCAGCGAGGCGAAGCTCGTGCGCGCGACGACGCCCATCACCTGTGCGGCGCCTATGACGACGTCGTAGAGCTGAGGATAAAGATCTATGTTCGCCGGCCCTTCGCGCGGCAGCAACAGCGTCGCGCTCGACTGACTCAGGTGCACCTTGCACACGCGCCGCGGCACGAAGCACCGGTCGTTGATGTAAAGATTGGTCGTTTTGCCAAAGATTGTGTTGTTCGCGGCGCCGCGCTGCATCCGGACCTCCCATCGCCAGAAGGAGTCGAAGTCGGCCGCGTCGGGCGCGGTCGAGCATTTGCCGATGGTCGCCACGATCGGCATTGCTGACGTGACGGCCGTGTTCGAGCGAAGTGAACGTTAACACGACAGACGCGACAGCCGGTGCTACGGCACTGTTACTGCCCGCTCAGAGTGTGAACGGGCGGTGTGCTGTGTGAACGTGGCGGAGACTTCAATTTCGCAAATTCCGCAAAGGTTCTGCAGAAGAGATCGCATGCTGCTCCTACTCGTGGCAACCACACACTCGCTCCTCGCGACGCGGGCGCCACCAGCTATAAAGACTCTCAGCCCAAGGTCCAAAGCTCTCACTGTCTCGGTTGAGTATACTGGCAACCTTGATGACCTCGCTCTAGCGCAGCTTTCCTCAAGCCTTCGGAAGGTGGACGCGGCTACATTGTGGACGCCTAGTGTGGCGTCAGTCGCCGCGCTCTACAAGGAGCAGAACACTGCCAAGGGCGATTTCCCAGGTCCATGCCCTGTCATCTTCAACGGCGACAGCGCCAGCGTGCCCGAGGCCATCACGGCAGGCGCTAGTGCAGTGGTGCTATCCACGGTTGACCTGCAAATGGCGGCTGAGATCGACGCCAGCGTGGACGTGCTTTGGCGCATCTCTTCTCACGATGACGTCCTGCGCGTCGTCGATGCTGGCCTCGGCGAGGCTGCGGGCTTTGTGCTCGATGGCTCCTGGGCGCTGGAGCTGGGTTTCATGCGTCCGACGTTTCCCGCAGACGCCGTGGTGGTCGCCACGTTTGAGGCGATGCAAGCCGAGAATGGTGAGATCCGCAGCGGGCGTGCGCTCGCCTCTGAGGTCGACGTCAACATCCGATCTCTTCTCCTGAGTGGAGCGTGCGTCGGCGATGACGAAGACCTGCAGTACAGCCGCTTTGCAATCGCGCAGCTCCGATCGAAGATGTCGTCTGAGTTTCGGATCGATGGTCTCACGGGCGCGGCGAATGGCCACTTTGGCACAGGCGGTGGCTCGGCGCGCTATGCTGCGGAGAAGACCGCCTGGAAGCGGCAGCGCTGAGCGCACGCACGCGATTGTGCTGCAAAGATGGCCTTTCAAACGGTGTCCCAGAGGCGTGTTCACAACAGTTATGAGATTCTCAAGAATGTATCGTATCTCTCGTTGCGAACATCCCAATAGACTCAGTGTACGAGTGACTGGCATATAGGTCATAGGTGATTTCTCACGCTGCGGAGACGTTAGATCAATGGCGTTAGATAGGTGGTCTTCGTCAGACGTCAGTGGTCGCCGATGAAGGGGCGATAATTGGATAAAGCGCTCGCTCCGCCTCCGGCACGCTGAGCGGCGCGCACACATCGGACGGGTACGGGTAGAAGCATGCTTGCACCGAGTATATTCATTCACAGCCCTGTTCACGGATCACAGCTCAAGCTGCACTCGAGTCGCGGGGCGTCGACAATGGCTGCGGTCGAGGCTCCTCGTGCCACAAAGCGAGCGCGACTCACCGAGGACTGCGCGAGACAAGTGGCCGTCGAACTCAGTGGCGGCGCTGCCTACCCGACGGAGCTCATCGCGCTCTGGCGCGAGAGCGCGGACAACTTCTGCGACATTGTGATCGTCGTCGAGGGCAAGGCCTTTCCGGCGCACCGATGTGTGCTAGCAGCCGCGTCACCATTTATGCGCGTCCACTTCAAGCAGCAGTCATTTGCGGACAGCGGCACCCGCGAGTTCACCGTCTCCGACCTCAGCGCGGTGGCCTTCGCGTGCGCGCTAGATTTCATCTACTCAGGTGCGGCAACGCTCGAGAGCGATGCTCGATTGCTGGACTTGCTCGAGGTCGCGTCGCGGCTCGAAGTCGCGCCGCTGCTGGAGGCGGTGAGCGCCGCAATCCAGCATCGTGTCACGTGCACGGACAGTGTCCAGGTTTGGGAGCTGGCCGAGCGCTACTCGTTGCCAATGCTTGAGACGGCCGCCCGGCGAACGTGCCTGCGCAGCTTTGAGCCTCTGGTGAAGAGTCCGAGCTTCCTGAGCCTCTCCCGCGAGCGTCTGCTCGCTCTGCTGGGTGATGATGCGCTCACGATCGACTCCGAGCTGACCGCGTTCGAAGCCGCGCTGCAGTGGGCGCGTCACCACGGGGCGACCTCCGACAGTGAGCTCGCCGAGCTGCTCGCGCACGTGCGCTTTGGATTCATGCCGCGTGAGCGGCTGCACGATGTGCTGTCCGAGCCGCTCGTGGCGGCGTCACCCACCATTATGAAGGACGTCGCGTACGCCCTTGCCGATAAGCTCGATGTGAAGCCCGAGATGCCGCGAAGCAGACCACGCGAAGGCTGCCGAGCCATCTACTTGCTCGGTTTCGAAGATGAGAATCTTGATTTCAGTTTCAGGCTCTGCAAACGATTTGATCCGGTCACTCGAGCTGTGACTTCGATCGCATCACTACCAGGTGCGGATTGTCCAGTGTCAGCGACCGCTCTTGATGGGAAGCTGTACGTGGTTGCATTCGACGGAAAGATGGAGCGAAATGTGCTGATGCGCTATGACGAGGCCACCGATGAATGGCGCACACTCGCAGCCTTGGCGACTTGTCATGGGGGTGAATGTCGCATAGCTAGTGCCGCTGCTCTAGACGGAAAGATTTACGTGGCTGGAGGCTGGGACACTGATTCGGATTGTGAGCGTGCTGCGGTGGAGTCATACGACCCGACGAGCGACACTTGGCATCCGGTCGCGCCCATGAATGTTGCACGCAAAGACTTTTGCCTCGTGGCCGCGCAAGGCTGCCTGTTCGCCATTGGCGGTGAGACCAATGAGTCCTGGCATTCGGAGAGCGTCGAGAAGTACGACTCCAAGACCAATGTGTGGACGCCTGTGTGTGATATGCCACGTGGTTACACAAACATGGCTGCAGCGGTCGTGGTTGATAGCGACAAAGGTACGGCCATTGTCACCTTAGGCGGGAGGAGTCGAGACGAAGACGGCAAGTTCTTTGCAACGAATGAGTGCAATACATACTACCCGGCCATTGATAAGTGGGACAGAGCTTCTACAATACGGCTCCCCAAAGCCGCCGAAGGCATTGGTGCCGCCATGGTGAGTGGCGTCCTCTGGTGCTTTGGCGGCAGTGATGGTGAAAGTGCTGCTACGGGCGCAATTACTTGTACGACTCCCCAAATCGACGTTCAAGACAAAACACTCGTGTTTTGGAATCCAATTTCTGTCGGTCGTCATTCTGGGTTCAGTACCATTACGGCGCCCAAACACTTGGAGATGCCACCTGACACTTTCTTCACTTGCGTGGCCATCTGACACGGTGACAGAAGTCCGGCGGGCTCCGGGCACACCGGGTAGCGGGGGGGCTATACACATCGTGGGCAGCGCAACACGACAATCTAGTAGACAATCCGACCGACATGCTGTGTACGTCCGGACGGTACACGGCTGTATGGTCCCTGGTGTGTTGTACGTACGTCAACGTGAGGAGGTGCGAGCGGCAGACCCTCGGGATGACGTCATCACTCCCTAGGTGTTGACGTCATGTCGGGAATTTATGTCGGGAATCCCGGGGGAGATTCCCTCGATGCGTGCCGCGTGCGGGTCGCCGTTCATGCTAGGAATTCAAGAGAGAGGACCGACGAAACCTGTTAGTGATAAGGCGTAAGCCCGGCCGGTAACCGTCATGGGTAACCGTCCGCTCGTCGGCGCTCACACCGAGGACGACGTTCCGGTTGACGGTTCGGTTCGACCTAAAGCTCGTCCACGTCTTGGACTTGGTCCGGTTGGCGGTTCCATCACGCGCGTCACAGACGCAGTGTGCACGCCGGTCTACTTCTTGGCTTTGGTCGTCACGTCGTCGCTGGGGTTCAACAGCGTACCTTAGACGACCAGACCTTCTACGGTGGACTAGTGTAGCTCCGGAGGAGCCCCTGGGTATGTGGGGTCCTCCAATCCTCCAGGAGGAGACAGCGCAGGGACGACCAGACCAGAGGGCTCCAAGCCAAAACGGGTCGTCTACAGTGTGTATCCATCATACACGCGGTTCGTGTTGCCGAGGTGCCGACTCATGCTGGCGAGACCGAATTCAAACCATATCCGCCATCCTGAAAGGTTCGGATCGCACCCCTCGGAACGAAGAGCTCGGAATCACAGCCGTTGGAGAACTGCTCGCGCTCCGCGCCACTGGCATGGCCAACGGCAGTGCCTTAGAAGGCAGAGCGTGGCCGAAGACCTTGCCGAAGGACGGCGTCGGAGTGGCGAAGGCCGCCAAGGCTTCGCGCTCGTCCGCGTTGGCAAGCATCTCCTCAAGTTCGACGAGACGCCGATGGACCGACATCCACTCAGTCAAGTCCTCCCACTTCTCAGCCCAGGTCCAGATTTGGTTGAAGACGCGCCCGACGGCGTTCTTCGTTTGGGCGAGGTCGCCGTACGAGAGACGCATCTCCGGGTCGGCGGCGATCAGACGCGGCGCAACTAGAATGTACGGGAGCAGTTCGTCGACATTGGACCACAGCTCGTTCCAAAAGCGGAGCGCGCCGAGATGGACGTACCTGATGAGGGAGGCAATCAGACTGATGAGGGAGGCAATCAGGCCAGCGCGCGCGCGCCGAGATGGACGTACATCGTACTGTAAGCGTTCCACATCTCGGTCAACAGGGGCGCAAAGGGCGCCAAACGGCTCGCCCGGCGACTATGCTTCGTGCTGTACTCGTCTGGATCCGCTCCCGCCACATGCTCATACGCCGATTCAACGAGGACGAGATCGCGACGCAGCTTCGCGTTCAGCCGTTGAATGGTGACTCGGATCGCCACGAGGTGGCGACCGATGAAGAGCGAGATGCACGTGCCAACGATGCCTCCCCCCACGGCGGCATACGCGAGCCATACGCCGGGCACCTCTCCCTTGCCGAATCCGGGCGGCGGCACCTTCTCGCCAAGAGTGGCCAGGAGTGGAGTGAAGGCCACGAGGCTGGCGATGGAATCGAGGAGATCGTACGTGATCCAGTTGATGCCCTCGGTGAAGCGGTGCGCGTCCTCATGAATGCGCTGCGAGACGCCCTCAAGAGGCCTCGAGTTCCTGTGCCAGCGCTGCAAGTACTCTTCCACGAGGACGAATCGCCAGGAAGCAGCCCAGTAATTGTGCAGTATGCGCAGCGCCGGGTACACGAGAAACTGGGCCATCTGGATCGACAACCAGCTCCACATGATGCTGTAGAGTCGATCAACCATCTGCTCATGCCCGAGGCCGTACTCCTGCCCATACGCCACCAAATTGTAAAAGTCGAGGGTGAAGTCATTGTATCTTCGCTTGTTCCAAGCGCTGAACACGGCCTTGCCCATGATGCTTGCGAGGCCGAACCACGCCCATGCGATTCGAGCGCGGGAACCTCGCAAGAAGAACTCGTGGAACATGCTCGGAGTGTGGACGAACTGGCGATCGCCCCCCCCCTGCCCTTCGGTGTCTTGCAAGCGTTCACGTTCGACAGGTCCTCTTCGAGAGAAGATGCTTGTGTGACATATGCAGCTGCTGCCAGCTGATAACAAACGAAAGTCGGCGGCTTCGACGAAACCAAATCGTCAAATTCCGAACACGTATTGCACGCACCGCGCCGCATTGAACTTTGTCATGTACGCGCACGCAACTCCCCTTCTCTCTTGAATTTGCTGAAGAATTCCGAACCTCGAAACGATAGAGGGTCGAAACGGCGTCCCGTCTATTCAAATTCACAAGAAATCCAGGGACTTCAAACTTTCGCCAAGTCCTACAGGAGCACTGTGGTCCCTAACGCTCGCAAGCCGCAGCCACGCCTCTCCGCTACGTCACCGATTGGCAGCCGCAGCAGGCTGCGGAGAAAATGGATCGACGCGCAGCCTACACGCGCGAGGAGCTCGAGGAAATTTTTGACGCCGAGAATCAGCAGGCCAATCTGCGCTATGCGCGCCCGCCTCACTGCAGCATCGGGGTGGAGTCCGCGGAGCTGGCCCACGCCCTTGCCAAGCGGGTGCTCGAAGAGAGGGACGAAGCGATTCAGCGTGTAGCACAGCTCGAGGCGGCGCTCCAGCGCTCGATGGGACAAGCTGAGAAGGCGATGCACGAGAGGGACGAGGCAGCCATCGAGGTGGTCCGAGGGGAGCACGAGAGGGACGAGCTCGAGGCTGAGCTCTTGCTCGCACACAACCTCCTGGCAGACGCGTCGTACAAGAACGAGGCTCTGCTCAGGCGCGTGCGCCAGCTCGAGAAGTGGCGGGAAGTCGCGTCACAAGTTCTCGACTCGAGGGAGGTGGAGCCGCCGCCACCCCCGCCGGCCAGCGAGTCGGACGCGGCCCTCGGCCTCACGCGCACTAAGGAGGCCCTCGTGGCCGCTGTCAAGGAGGCCGCCAAGCTGCCTCCCGACGAGCGCAAGCGCAAGTTCAAGCAGCTCAAGTTGAAGTGGCATCCGGACAAGCACGAGGTGCTCAAGGAGATGGCAGAGGAGGTCTTCAAGCTCATCAGCGCATGCATCGAAGAGCACGGCGGGGATTCGGAGGAGAAGCCGGAGCAGAAGACGGACGCGTGAACGCACGAGGTGGCCGTGCTCGGAGCGGTCGAAGCACTCCACGCCGGGCCGACCTCCGCCGTGCACGAGCTTCGCACTCATCCTTTGTAAAAGACACTCGACACTGCCACCGGGGGCCGCCGGGACGCGGCGACACAAGCGTATTATCAAGTAGGTAATACTTCAGGTAATACCGTAGGTTAGCAGGTGTAGCGACGCGCTTACCGCTTTAGATGAGTAGCATGAGTAGCCACCGTAGGCCGCCGGGCGCCGTCGTTTAAGGCAATTGGTTTAAGGATTAAGCTGAGCTTCACACCGGTGTTGAAACACCAATACGAAGGGTTTCACTACTCTGGTGTTTCAACCATGTGTTTCAACACAGTGCCGTCTCAAGCAGGACTAGCTCAGAATCACTGAATGTCTGCCCCGCCCCCCCCGCAAACATCATCATGCAGCTTGCGCCACATGCCCATGCCTCAGCTGCCGTCGCGTGGTCTTTCAGATTTTAGTTTGCCTTGGCGATTGGGATCATTTCGACCGGGGAATCTCACGAAGTCGAGCTCTCAGTCAAGTCAAGTCAAGTCTATACAGAAACAACAGACAACCATACGGAAGCCTATCGAATGTGCTCCGGAAGCCAGCAGGGGAGGACGGGAGTCGATGGAGATGGCGGAGGGGGATCCATCTAGAGGCGACACGTCATAAATGCTGACATACGTGCCCTCGGAGAACAAGTAGGTGAGAAGTAACGGGCCGATCTCGAGCCGATGAGCGCCACTCTTACGCCGAAGAGGAAATCGGCTCGAGATCGACCGTGGCGTCAAGCATAAAATGGGGGATTGGGGGAGAGAAAGAGGGGGACGTAGGCGCCTCGACCGAGGATCTCGAGGCCGGTCGGTGCCGCGTCGCGCTCGCCGAGATGACCGACGCGAGCGAGAGGGCCCTTGCTGCTGCCAGCTAGTGACGGCGGTAAGATAGCCCTTCCTCTCGCGTAGATCAACTCAGCTCCCGTTCGCTACATCCGCCGCCGATCGTTGCTGCGCGAGCGCCATTGCCTGCCTCGCCCCGCTGTGCTTCTGCTTGCCGCGCCTGGGCTTCTGCTCTCTCTCCTGCGCGAAGCACCTCCGCTGCTGCACCTATGGCATATTGCAGGCACCTGTGTCGCGCGCGCACACGCATGCGTGAGATATGGTGCGTGAGCGAGGTGTGGCGCGCACTCGGAGAGCACGTCCTCGATCGCTTTGCCGCCGCCGCGCCAGCAACTCTTGTCATCGATCGCTTGGCCACAAGAATGATTGGCGTGCCCTTGTCAGGCCCAAAACGCCAAAACTCGTCGGAGAAAGGCCGCGCACGCTCGACGCGCGGCGCCGGCGGTCGCCAGGCCCTACCGACACCTTGGACCATCGGAGCAGCCCTCGCGCAGGCCCCCGACCGCTCCCATCGTCGGCCTGGAGCCGTGTTGCATCGCCGTACTGTAGACTTCCTGAAAAGGCACGATGTTGAAGCCCCGTGCGCCGCGATGATCAAGATCAAGAAGATGGGGATGATGCCCCGCCTCGGGGCTATCCAGTGGTGCCGGTTGCGTCGAGATCTGCCCTCCCGATCGCTCGCGCCAGCGATGGGCACCAAAGGCGGCGGAAAGGCGACCGCCATTTTGAATCACTTGACTTGACTTGACTTGACTTGACTTGACTTGACTTGAGCTCTCACAAAGTCGAGCGGCACCGTCCGCGCTCGCATCTCGCTCCGCTCGCTCGCTCGCTCGGAAAGCTCATGCCGCTCGACCCGGAGCGCGCGCACTTGCTTGCGCGCCGCAACGCGGCGGCCGTGGCGGCCGAGCCGCACCTCGCGGAGCTGCGGCGCCGGCTGCTCGCCTGCGGCGGCGACGAGGCCGTGCTGCAGACGCGCGATCCGGACTCGCCCGCGCTCGTGGCGCGCGGCGAGCCGCGCGGCGTGCGCGGCGTGCAGGCGCGCCGCACGCAGCTCGCAGGCCCGCCGTCGGATTGCCACCGCAACGCCGTCACGCACTTCCTGCGCGACCCGCGCCGCCGCCGCATCATGACGGGCTACTACCTCATCGCGACGAGCCCGGTTTGGCGGCAGCACAGCTGGGTTGAGGAGGAGGCGGAGGGCGGCTGCCTACCGAAGTTGGATACGCTGTTTGCCGACCTGCTGGCACTCGAGCGATGCACCGACGCAGACTACGACCGCGCCACCGACGCGATTGCGAGCGGCGCCAAGACCGAGGCTGAGCTGATGTCAGAGTGGGCCCCGATGGGCCTCGAGATCGGCACATTGGTCAAGATCAAGAATCTGAAGAGCCGACCTGAGCTGAACGGGTGCGAGGCCAAGGTGATAGACTTCAGGATCACGAACAAACGATACGGCCTCGAGCTCTCTGGCGGCAAGGGCGAGAAGATCGCCGTGAAGCCCGAGAACATCCAGGAGGCTGGCGGCAAGGATGCTGCGTCTGCGGCCTCGGCGGCGTCGACATCAACACTCGTCGAAGTGACGAACTATTCCGCGGGCGCCGACACGGCCTACTTTGGCGTTCCCGTCGAGGGCCGCGAGATTCTCCGCTTTGTGCTGAACAGCCAGCCGCATGAGCACAGCGAAGGCCTCACGGGCCTCGTCGCCGAGCTGCCGCCCGAGCAACGCGCCTTGGCGCTGGCCAAGCTCTCGCCGAGGCTGAGGAAGCCGGTCGCCGAGGGCTTAGCCGCGCTCGAGGTGCAGCCGGGTGAAGGCGGTGAATCGGACCCTAACGACCCGGATGCGGTCGGCAAAAAGGGAAGCGCCCTTGAGGAGAAGCTGCGCAAGATTGCGGAGGAGCGTGCGAGTGAGTTCCTCGCTAAGCGTGCGAGTGAGTTCCTCGCAGAGATGCGTGCCGGGCCCGTCACCTTTCGTGACAAGCTTAATGCCGCTGCGCGGATCGTGAAGGTACGTTTGCGCTCTCGCTGAGAGCTCGAGCCGCTTTGGCACAATGCCGAGCGCGGCGGGTGTCCTGCGTGGACGGCGTTTGATGTTCTCGGATGGCCTCGGAAGGCCTCGGAAGGCCTCTGATCGCTTCTGATGGCCTCTGAAGGCCTCTGATCGCCTCTGATGGGCTTGCCTCCTGTGGTGCACAGGGGAACGAGGCCTTAAAGGCGGATGAGTACCAGCAGGCTGCCGTCTTCTACACCGAGGCCCTTACCCTCGATGGGAGCAAGGCTCCCATGCTCTACTCTAACCGCGCCGAGTGCTTTCTCAGGCTTGGACGGTCCGCCCGAGCCCACGAGGACGCGCTCGAGTGCATCGCTGAGTGCACCGCTGATTGCACCGCTGATTGCCTCACTCATCAGGTACGCCCAAGCCCGGGAGGACGCGCTCGAGTGCATCAGGCTCGAACCCAAATTTGCGGAGGGGCACTTCCAGCTGGCGATCGCGCTCCAGGCCGAGGAGGACCCCGCCGGCGCGTGTGCCGCCTTCACCAAGGCGCTCGCTCTCGAGCCGGGCAATAAGGTGGTGGCCGCCGGCATCTTCAGAATGTGGCGCGTATGCAAGCCGAGCGTCATGTTGGCCGTGCAGCGCTCGCACGCGAGCTGATGGCCGCACGGCACGGCAAGAGGTGCGACTTGGGCCCCACCATGCACACGATGGTCGATTCGGGCGCCTCGTTAATCCGAATTTCACTAAGTCTTGTTTTTTGACCCACCATCCGATGGAACGTGTCTCTAAATCGTCTTCCGGGCGTCTCATTAATCCGGGGCTAAAAGGCGCAGGGTTATGGGCCTGGCCCTGCTCCGAGAACATCGGTGGCTTGCCAAACACTGCCATTGTGCGGTCGCATTTACCAATTACAGTACTCAGTAGGAAAAACGTTTCTTTCCGTTTGGAATTAGGAACCCTTTCTATGGGGGTCGGACGGATGCAAGATACATGATACATGATACATGATACATGATCCATCATGTCGATACGGTGGGACCCATGATCTTTCCCATGTATCATGTATCTCGTATCATGTATCTTTACTTCCGTTGGGATGGTGCATCGAAGATCATGTATGTTGATGTTTTGCGAATGATACATGATACATGATACATGATACATGATACATGATTCTGACTCTGCATTGTTCATCGAACATGTCGGACAAGTTCATGAACATGTTGGACAAGTTCATGAACATGTTGGACATGATCCACCAACATGTCGGAAAGATAACCGATCATGTCGGAAAGATCATGGGTCCCACCGTATCGACATGATGGATCATGTATCATGTATCATGTATCTTGCATCCTTCCCCCATACCTTACCCTCCTCTCGCCGCAACCACTTTCTCTTTCCTAACAATGCCTCTCGAAGTCGAGCTCTCACGTGTCTCACAAAGTCGAGCGGCACCAACCGCGCACGCACTCGCGCGCTCGCTCGGAAAGCTCATGCCGCTCGACCCGGAGCGCGCGCACTTGCTTGCGCGCCGCAACGCGGCGGCCGTGGCGGCCGAGCCGCACCTCGCGGAGCTGCGGCGCCGGCTGCTCGCCTGCGGCGGCGACGAGGCCGTGCTGCAGACGCGCGATCCGGACTCGCCCGCGCTCGTGGCGCGCGGCGAGCCGCGCGGCGTGCGCGGCGTGCAGGCGCGCCGCACGCAGCTCGCAGGCCCGCCGTCGGATTGCCACCGCAACGCCGTCACGCACTTCCTGCGCGACCCGCGCCGCCGCCGCATCATGACGGGCTACTACCTCATCGCGACGAGCCCGGTTTGGCGGCAGCACAGCTGGGTTGAGGAGGAGGCGGAGGGCGGCTGCCTACCGAAGTTGGATACGCTGTTTGCCGACCTGCTGGCACTCGAGCGATGCACCGACGCAGACTACGACCGCGCCACCGACGCGATTGCGAGCGGCGCCAAGACCGAGGCTGAGCTGATGTCAGAGTGGGCCCCGATGGGCCTCGAGATCGGCACATTGGTCAAGATCAAGAATCTGAAGAGCCGACCTGAGCTGAACGGGTGCGAGGCCAAGGTGATAGACTTCAGGATCACGAACAAACGATACGGCCTCGAGCTCTCTGGCGGCAAGGGCGAGAAGATCGCCGTGAAGCCCGAGAACATCCAGGAGGCTGGCGGCAAGGATGCTGCGTCTGCGGCCTCGGCGGCGTCGACATCAACACTCGTCGAAGTGACGAACTATTCCGCGGGCGCCGACACGGCCTACTTTGGCGTTCCCGTCGAGGGCCGCGAGATTCTCCGCTTTGTGCTGAACAGCCAGCCGCATGAGCACAGCGAAGGCCTCACGGGCCTCGTCGCCGAGCTGCCGCCCGAGCAACGCGCCTTGGCGCTGGCCAAGCTCTCGCCGAGGCTGAGGAAGCCGGTCGCCGAGGGCTTAGCCGCGCTCGAGGGGCAGCCGGGTGGTGGCGGTGAATTGGACCCTAACGACCTGGATGCGGTCGGCAAAAAGGGAAGCGCCCTTGAGGAGAAGCTGCGCCAGATTGCGGAGCTCAAGGAGCTCAAGGCGGGCGGCAAGCCCCTCGAGAAGAACCAGCTGGATATGATCGAGCAGGAGCCCGCAATCAAGGAGGAGCTCGCGTCACTGATGGCGGCCGTAATGGTCAACCTGGAGTTGAGCCTCAACTCTTGCGGCGTCGATGGTGCCAAGCTGGTCGAAGAGGCGCTACCGTGGCTGCTCGGGACGGCGCCAATGCCGCCATCCTTGGCGGCGCGCCGTGAGGAGAACGACAAGCTGCGTGCCGCTCTGGCGGGCGAGCAGGTGCTGCTGCATGGGCTCGTCGCGAAGCCAGAGCTCAACCAAAGGATGGGGACTGCCGCCGGCTGGGACAGTGCACAGTACAGTATTCATACCTGTGAACTACTGGCCGTGGCTCCGGTCGCACCGGTCGCCATCGGCTTCCGGGAGGGACAGGCTGTGGAAGTGATTGTCGGCGGCGAGTGGCGCCCGGGTCGCATTTACGACGAGAACGAGGCGGAGGGTACGTATGACGTGGCCTTGCAGGGCGGCAAGTACCGTACGTGGAGGGGGTGAGCGCTGATCGGCTGCGCTCGATCTGACGAGCTTGGCCTGCGCATCCAGCCCCACGGCGCCATTGACCCCAATGACCGGAGGAGCTGCGGCGTCGAGTCAGCGGTTCAATATAACTTCTAAAAACGTCTGTGAGTGACCATGTGAGTGACAGGAATGCCCCGCCGGCGCGGCCCTAACGCGGCCCGTGCGCCTTGGTAGGGCGAAAGTAGTACAAGGCTCTGGCTCGACCCTAGTTTTCTCGTTACGGCAGCGACGGCATCGGCGGCAGCGTCGGTGGCGCCGCGGTGGAGGCGGCGGCAGCCACGGCGGCCACGGCGGCGTCGGCAGCGGCGGCGCAAGCTCACGACGTCTTCTCGGCGCTCCTCGGCGCTTGCGCGAACATCACCTCCACGTGCGCGGCCCATGCTTCCATCGCGCGCCTTTGGGCATAGAGGGCAAAGGCGCGCGCCTCGAGATCACCTAAGGCCTCGGCACGTAGCTGAAACTCTTGACCGAGGGCTTGGAGCTGCGCGCTCGCAGCGGCAGCGAGGTCGCGCACTGACGGCGACTCCCTCGTGGCCGCCCACGACGACGCCACCTCGGGTGCCATCTGGGCCTCGGAGGACGACGAGATTGACGAGATTGACGAGATTGACGCCACCTCGGGTGCCATCTGGGCCTCGGAGGACGACGAGTGTCGCGCGGAGGTTCGATACGACGAGATTGACGAGATTGACGAGGTTCGATACGACGACGAGGGCGAGGAAGAGGAGCCCACGACGGCGCCGATGATGCCCAGTACGGCGCCACTTACCGGCACGTCTGGTACGATCGGCACCATGGCCGTTTGAAGTCCTGTCGGTGGCGCGGACCCGTTCGCGGCGGGCGGGTCTGGTGCCGCGGGCGCTGCGATGGGCGCTGTGCCGAGCGCTGTGACGGGCGCGGTACCGGGCGCTGTGCCGGGCGCTGTGGCGAGCGGGTCCGGTGCCGCGGGCGCGATTGACGGGATTGACGGGATTGACGAGATTGACGAGATTGACGAGATTGACGAGGGGTCTGGTGCCGCGGGCGCGGACGCAGCCGCGTCTCGTCGCGGGCGTGGCGGCGGCGGTGGCGGCTGCAGAGGCGGAGGCGGCTGCAGAGGCGGCGGCGGCCGCAGAGGCGGCGGCAGTGGCTGCAGAGGCGGCGGCGGTAGGGGCGTACCCTGGCCGGTAGAGAGAGGCACCTCGCCCTCCTCGTCCTCGTCTTCCAAGGCTGACAGTGGCAGCGGGGGCGGCATAGTACGCGGCGGCGGTCGAGCAGTTGGCCATCCAACGCCCACGGCAACGCCGGGTTCGTCAGCAGTTGGCCATCCAACGCCCACGGCAACGCCGGGTTCGTCAGCAGTTGGCCATCCAACGCCCACGGCAACGCCGGGTTCGTCAGCAGTTGGCCATCCAACGCCCACGGCAACGCCGGGTTCGGGCGGCGGCGGCGGCGGCGGCGGCGGTGGCGGCGGCGGCGGCGGCGGCGGCGGCGGCGGCGGCGGCGGCGGCGGCGGCGGCGGCGGCGGCGACTGCAGAGGCTGTGGGGGTGCTGGCCGGGGCGGCGGCGGCGGCGGGATGGCTTGCGAAGTCGATGGCGGTGGTGGTTTGGGCGGCGGTGGCGGCAGTAGTGGAGGCATCGTCGCCGCCGCAGTCGCCATCGCCGTCGCCGCCAGCGTTGGCGTTGGCGTCGGAGTGACATTGGCGGCGGTGACGGCCTCAGGTGCTGCCGCACCGTCTCCTGAGCCGTTCGTGCCATCGGCCGGCTGTGGCTGCGCATCGGGCCCGTAGCCGGCCGCGGGCTTTGAAGGAACATAACGCAAGCTTGAGTCCTTAAGACACAGCCAGGCCTTGCCCTCGTTAGCGTGCGACCACACGTACGTCATCGCCTGCACGAGGCCACTGTCGTACAGCCGTGACAGGCCCTCCGATGACACCGGGCCGTGCTTCACATCGTCGTAGCCGATGTACCACCACTTGTCTGACGACGCAGCAGCAGACTGCTGCTCTGTGGCTGGCAGCGGAGGAGGCAGCGGGCGAGGAGGCGGCGGCGGAGGCCTTAGGTCCGATGAATCCGCAGGATCCTGTGCCCCTCCACCTCTCTCAAACGACTCGGCGGACTTGAGCGACGAAAAGTTGGAGTTTGTGAACATCGAGGACGGATTGATGCGGGACTCCTCGCCATTGTCGTGCCGCCACAGGCCCGCGCTGACCTTGTGCCAGCCCTCGGGCAGCACCGGTGCTCCCGTGAGCTTGTTCAGGCGATTACCACCGCCCGGCGCGAACATGGATGACGCCGACGACGTTCACACACGGCCGAGCCGAGAGGAAATGGACTCAACTTTCATGCAAGTTTCTACAAGTTTGATGACTTCGGGCGTGCAGCTCGCATTAGCCCGAGCGGCGGCGGCGGAACAGCTTCTTGCCGTTTGAGGATTGACGAGATGCAAGTGATGCCGTGTTGCAGAAAGAAGTGGCGAGAGTACAAGTCAAATGTAAGGTGTTTAGAGCGCCATATGGAGATTCTAATTTCATACAGTATGTATCGAAGGGCTCCGTCGTGAGCACCCTTATTTTAAAAGAGAACATGTTTATTCACGCCTTCCAGCAAGATCTTCACGCATCGTGGTTGCGTTGAACCGCGGTCACAACATGCGGCTCCCGCCGGTCTCGGTGCTCTGCCTCCATGGTTACTCGCAGGACGGAAACGTATTGCGCACACAGCTCAAGCGCTTGACGCAACGGCTCGAGCTGAGGGCACATTTTCACTTCCAAGACGCCCCGTTTGCGGTGCCCTCTATGGCGGACCCATCGTCTCAGGGCTTTGCGTGGTGGAAGCCGAGGCGGGACGCAGTGGGTGACTGGCATTATGACGGCGTTGAGGAATCCCTCCAATTGTTGAGCGAGGCGAACGCGGCAGAGAAGAAGCGCTCTGGATCTGGTTTTGCTGGCGTGCTTGGGTTTTCGCAAGGCGGTGCGCTCGCCTCGCTGCTGGTCGGGCTGCGCGAGCGTTCGGAGCCCACAATGATGCCACTCCCAGAGCTGCGCTTTGCCATGTTCGCGGGCGCGTTCAGGTACCGAGCTGCCACGCCGTCGTACGACTACCTCTTTGAGGGCCGGCCACTGAGGATGCCGTCACTGCACTGCATTGGGGAACGCGACACCATCATCAAAGGTGCCACCAGCGAGGTGCTGGAAGCGTGCTTTGCTGCCGAGAGGCGCACGTCATGCCGGCACGGCGGTGGCCACGTGGTGCCTTCTGGCACGCCATCGCTTGACGTCTTCGACGCTTTTGTGGAGGCACAGCAGAAGGCGGCACTGGCAGCACTAGCGACGGAGTGGAGCAATGGCTCGTACTGCTGACGTGATGATCGCGAGCAATTATGCATGGACCCGATGTTCAGTGTGTCTTTCGTGCTTCGGAAGGCTACACGTCTTGTTCTTTGCTGGTCAGCATCCAGTCAATTTTCAATTTTGCAGCAGCACTCTTCACTCGGTCTTCTTGCGATGCCGTCGCCGTGCACGTCGTGGTCACTCGAACCCGACCCGAGAGACGTGCAGCCTGCAGTGTCAGAGTTTGACGTCCCGATCAAATACTGCTGTCCAGCTGTAAAAAATAACACAACACGGTAGTCGCGCTAGATGCGGCTCTGTAGCCCATTCACTCCACACACGTCGCATCGAAAAATTCACACACACATTCACACCATGGTGGGTGCTTTAAAGGGGGGCTCCCGTCCTAACTCCTATTGGAGAGTGTGTGAAAAATTCCCGTTGGGCTGACCTTTGTTTTGCATGCAGATCTTCAAGAGGATCACCGTGACGCGTTCAATGCTGTATCGATCTACTATTGACGACAGACGGCGACCATGCTGATCTCCGCTGTGGTTGCTATCAACGAGTTGCTCCATCGTCCTTCAAGCGAGTCGCCCGCTTACTTGCGCAGCAACGATGCGACTTGCCGCCGCGCGCTGTCTATCGCGCAACGCAGCCGGTGCCCCGCGGGTGCGTGGAAGAACGCTCAGGTCTCGCAGGCACTGCTCGCGCAGGCCCACGAGGGGCAGCTCGTGTACTTGAATGCTGGCGCAAATAAGGGCTTCGGCGTAGCCGAGTTCTTGCAGCGCTTTGATGGTGCAAGAGCACCGAGCTCGCCTACTAACAGAGAGTGGTTCAAGTCGATCAGGGCCATCAAGCCATCGGGCATGTTCCAGTGCGGCATGTGTGGCGCTTGCAAGGACGCGCCCGGTCCTCGATACCACAATGCTTCCTCCGTGCGAGTCTTCGCTTTCGAGCTTCTCAAGTCGAACCACTGGCTGCTTCGTCAGCTCTTTGAGCGCCACGATGTGCCCGGCATGGCGCTCAACGTCGCGGTCTCCAACTACACTGGCATGGCGTGGGCGCCAACTGGTGTGCGCACCGGGCAAGAATGGAGCTCGGCGGAATTCGGACAGGCGACACCTCTGGACGGGCGCCGGCTAGGCAAGGGGCTCGCCGCAGTACCGAGCATCACACTCGACAGCTTTGCCACGCAGCAACGCCTGCAGCGGGTCCACTGGCTCTCGATTGATGCGGAGGTGATGATCCTTCTGACGACCCTTTCATGAACCCTTGATGACCTCTAATGACCCTTTGGATGACCAGCTCTGATGGCCTTTCTGATGACGTCTACGAGTGCCCCTGATGATGACTCCTCATTCTCGTCGGCAAGTCGGCCTTGCTCGGCCTTGGATCACACGCATGGTTGAGCATGGTTGGGAACTTGGGACGCGTTGATGACCGCTGATGACCGCTGATGACCGCTGATGACCGCTGATGACAACTGATGACAACTGATGACACCTGATGACACCTGATGAAACCTGATCACTGCAGGGTTGGGACGCGTTGATCCTCGAAGGCGCCCGCGCGCTGCTTGCGGCGCACAAGGTGGATGTGCTCGAGTTCGAGTACCACTCCAAAGGCATGTGGTCAGACACTAGTCCCCCGTCGGATCGGCGTGATCTCAAGGCTGTCTTGCGCTGGCTGCATGAGGCGGGCTACACGTGCTTCTGGCAGGGCGACTCCGGCGCACTGGCACAGGCGAGCGGCGCTGCCTGGTGCCTGATTGCAGGCTGATGACCTCTGATGACCTCTGACGACCTCTGATGACCTCTGATGACCTCTGATTACCCATAATTGGCACAGGCGAGCGGAGCCGCCTGGTGCGATGCCTTCGAGATCCGTCGTCATTCCAATCTGGTGTGTTCACACCTCCCAACGATCGTGGATGCTCTCCGGGCATGCGACTGTGCGGCTGCTCCGGCGCCCGCGACAGCGCTCGACTTGATGGAGGCCCAGCGTCGACGCCACTGTGAATGGGTCGCAGAGGGTCTGCGCGCCACGGGTGGTGGCGTGCGCAAGCAGCACCGTGCAGCATACGCGGACTGAGAGAGGTGTTCTGGTCGGGTGCGCGGCCGAGCAGCCCCGGGTCGGCGGCTACCCTGTACGCATATCGCATACCCTGTGCTGGCGCCATGGATGGCGCGCGTCGCGCGCGCGTCGCGCGGTGCCCGGTGTCGTCTAAGAAACTGTCGTCGCGAGTGCGCCTATAGATACCGGCCAAAATGATCCCATGGTTTCTCACGATCGAGCCGAACCGTCGTGAGACGTGACACCTTACGACGTGACACCTTTATCTAGGACACAAAAAATCGGGCCGGACCGTATCGGCGATCACACGTCACACGGATCTGCGCGAATCACTTTCGAGTGATAGTACGCATGATCGATAGCGTCCGTGGGGTCTCTCTCAGCTAGCACCGATGCGTCTTGAGGTCCACATGAGCCTCAAAAGAGACTCCGCAGCCCTTCGGCTGCCCATCGGTTCGCCGCATCCACCATGGGCGCCGCCACGGCCTGGGCAATCGCAGGGGCGTCGGAGGGCGTCGAGACGAGATCAACTGCGCCAAAGCCCGGCTGCGCAAAGGTCAGAGCTCCGTGTGGAAAGAGACCCAGAAAATTGAGGACATCGGGCAGGAAGGAGAGGAGTACGGCCGTGCGGATCAAGCCCGGCAACGCGCGTGTGACCCGGAAGGCGATCGCCTCCTTACCCGTCGTGATGCTCTTGAGCTCGACATCGAATTGCAGTGTGTCCTCGCGCTCTTTGCCGGAGCTGAAGGGAAAGGTCGACACGGAGAGCAACACCCGTCGCTTGCCGCCAGCGCTCATGCCCACTAGTGTCTCCTCGAAGAAGGGCAGCGAGTCGTTCTGCCCGAAGATGAACTTGAGTGACCGGCCCTCGACCGTCTGCTCGACAACACGGCCAGTTGAGAGGAGGGTGGCCGTGTATGCCAGCTCGACGATATCTCCGGCAACCGGCACAGCCGAATCGCGCACAACCTTCAACTCCTTGTACTTGAGCCCTGAGTTTGGCGTCCGTAACCATGTCTTGACGGAGGAGCTCTCAATGTTGTCGAGATCTAGATTGTGCTCGGGCTCGAGGAATGCGACAGGTGCAAGAGGTACGCGCGTGGCGAATGGAGTGCCGATGGAGCGTGGCGTACGCGATGTAAGAGAGAAGGCGAGGGTAAGACGTGGGAGAGAGAAGGCGAGGGCTGCGAAAGCGAGCATCATAGTCTGGACGGTCGACGCGGAACGCGGAAGGTCGACTCTGTTTCTCCGATGTGAGAGAGCTTTCCGAGAAGTGGCCTTTTGCGAGCACAAAATTCAAGTTCCCTTCGCACTAAATAGGCCGACAAGCTCGTCCTCTTGCGCTCAAACACACACACCAGGTCTCGCCCGCTCGCGCTTTCGCTCCACGCGCTCGTGACTTCCACTTCGTCTCCGGCGGCGACGTGCGCGTGTGGCGGGACGCGCGACACACGCACGCACGCGGCGGCACCGCAGGGGACCGGCCGAACCTTCTTCAATGAATGCTAAGCACTACGCACACCGGGGCACACTCAAGGCTCGCCCGCGCGTACACGGTTCGGACGGGGCGCGCTGCCTCTCTAAGCCTATCTCCAGCGCGTTGCTGATGCTCCCATCGGTCCCATGACATGATTGCGCGGCTCACTCATCACCTCGCGCTTTTTGCGGCCAGTCCACGCTGCAGTCGCTTATCAAGAGTCATCAATCGAGCTAAGGCATCCGATTGAATCTCGGGACGGCCAGGTGACGATGGAGCCGAAAGTCCTTGCACGATCAATGCCACAGTGGCCTGCACGTCTCGCAGCATGTCCGATTGGCTGGCCAACGAGGCGGTGAGCACCGCAATGTGGCGCTCGTGCGCTAAGCATTGGCTTTTGAGGTGATTGATCCGCTGCACGGCCACTGTTTCTCCACGCCGGACCAGCTCCGTCTCTGCAGTCGTCTCATCACGGAGCAGCGCCATGAGTACTGTAGTCGGCGCGGGTGCACCCGTTGGCCGCCGTACAGCAGCGGACGAGGGCCGTTGCACAGCGGGCGCCGTCGACGGCACCGTTCCCGGGCCGCGCGTCACGGTCGGAGAAGCGCAAGACCCTTGCGGCATGTGAAAAACGCTCGCGACAACGCGGCTATGGCGGTCCGTTAGAGCTGTGCATAAATTTATTTCCCATGAAATAGTGACGGTAAGCTACTTACCAAATAGCGAACACATCATCAAGAACTTCCGGGTACGGTATCGTGGAGCCTGTGTTTGGGGGGCTTGGGCCCGCAACGTATCGATCGGCCGAGGCACCCGTCGTTTCAGAAGTCAGAAGAGGGGCGAGGGATACGTACGCCGAGTACGAATCACCGACCCTCTACCGCCAAAAGTGGTGGTGCATGCACGGGACACGTGGCAGCACACATACCGTTACACGGAATTCCCCGTCCCCCCTGCAACCAAAAAACCAAGCTTCCGGACGTCTCGAACGAGCCGCCCGCACGCGATCATGCAGACGCGCGGCGGAGCACGGAAGCGGGTTCATGATTCTGGAGTACAAGACGGCCCGGCACAAGCAGGCGACCCTG
>Ga0210248_100583_pt1 | contig 32066 bp, 14 predicted proteins | sample ChrtobMetP3_32mM_FD_155493 | JGI IMG/M metagenome (GOLD analysis project Ga0210248, IMG submission 155493) | Chrysochromulina tobin associated microbial communities from unialgal haptophyte culture, Seattle, Washington, United States - P3_32mM | ecosystem: Host-associated > Algae > Haptophytes >...
GGTGGGCGAGGTTGCGATCCTTGAGGGGGAAGACCCATGTTCTGATGTAGTGCCACACAGCTGCCATGCTCCCATAGTAAGCCACGTCATGGTTTGAGGCCGATTGATCATTTGGGTCGATGTTGACGTGAAGGAGGGTCCCATGTCCTCCGAAGCGGCCAGCCAAGGATGAGAGGCGATGATGATCGATGTGAACCGGGGTGAAGTTTGGGCTTTGGATGGTGTCGAGGGGGAGGAAACGAGCTTCCCTGATGCGTGAATCGAAGGTTCTGAAGGTGGCCGTGCAAAGCCCGGGGCGGACCGTCCGAAGGAGGTGTCGAAGGCGTGGTGCGATGCAGAGGCGGATGAGAAGGTCGCGTTCATCGGGGGCAAAGGCTCCGGACTTGGCGGGGTCTTTTTGGAGGAGGAGGCGATCGAGGATAGGGATCAGGTTCATGGCTCTCGTGGCGGAGGCAAGAACAACAGCTTCGACATAGGCGTCAGTGCCGACAGGGGAGCCAAGGACAGGGTGCCCGGCGGCTACGGTGGACCCGTCTCCTCGGAGGAGGGCGTCAGCCTTCTCTTGGAGGGTGGCTAGCCTGGGGTCGCCGAGGAGTTCGATAGCCGGACGGAGGATCCCCGTCACCCGCTTCCTGGTGGCCGGGTCAGAAAGGGAAGGGCCATAGATGGATTGCTTGCCAGGGCCAAGCTCAAGGCCTATGGAGATGAAAGAGCAATCATCAAAGTCGGGGGAGTCTGAAGGTGAGATGGGGTCAGGAGAAGCGAGGAGTGGCAGAATTTCGGCGGCCACGCTGGGCGGGCATAGGATGTGGACGTCATCGGCGTAAGCGATGAGCTGCCCTCGCTGGCCAAGAAGGGAAGAAACAAGGCAGAGGGTGGGGTGGAGGCCGAGCGCAAAGTATTGGGCGCCGAGCGGGTCGCCTTGACGGGTGCCTGAGCGACTCTGAATGACCTCGGGAGTTAGGTTGTCACGCCTAACATCTCGTTCACAGCAATGTAGAACTCGTTCACACAAACCGCCGAAATACATGCGCGGAATTGGCAACAGAAAACTGCTCCCGGACTTAGTTTTTGCTAACCCGGACTAGAAGGTGTGAAGTCCATTTTGAGCAAAATCGTTTTTCGATGCTCAACTCGGACTTGATCAGCACTGGGGAGGCGATACTCTCTCTCTCTCTCTCTCTCTCTCTCTCTCTCTCTCACTCACTCACTCACTCACTCTCTCTCTCTCTCTCATGTTTCTCTCCGTCTCAGCCGCGAATTTGACAAAAATATGCTGATGTGACATGAGATGTGCTATGTGATCCGCCGTCCCGGCGCCGATGCTCTCTGATACGAATGGTTGGCACAGTGTGCACGAACAATCGTGCACGAACCGGTCGAACCTAAGCCTGTGTGAGGTATTGTGCCCGGCAGAGCTCCAATGCTCGGCAGAGCTCCACGCACATTGCCCACTGCAGCCTTGCGGGAGACGGCGCGACGAATGCCACAGTGCCGACGCGGCTCGTTCTTTCGAGAGAGGCGCCCGCGTTGTAACTAGTGCCACGAGAGGAATGATGCCTCCGGCGGCTGCGATGCATGCTGCGTTGGCGCTCAGTCGATCCCGCCCATGGTCTCGCCTCCCCCAGGCGTCGTGGCGGGCGTCGTGGCGTGCGGCGCAGCAGCTGTCGCCGAAGCGCCCCGCTCGCCTGCACTCGTCGTTGTGCATCGCGATGGAGTGGGCGACAAGAGGGGGGGAGGTGAAGGAGGGGATGGGGCCGGTGGTGACGGTGGTGGCGGCGCGGCCACGGAGACCACGATCGGCAGCTCGGCCACGGGCGCCGTCCCCACGACGGCGACGCCGAGGTTGCTCAAGGGCGCGCTGGGACTGCTTGCCACCAGCGCGCCGCATCGTACACTCGCTGAGGCCCACCTGATCTCATCTGGCAGCGCTCCTGCGTGCATCCCCGGCAGTGGCCCCAGAGGCGCCAAAAAGGACATATCGGGCACCGAGCCCGTAACGCCCTGGTGACCGTCACCCGGGCCCACCTCGAGAGTCGGGCGCTGTGGCGGGCGCAGCTCACGCTGCGCTACGCCAAGCAACCCTGGGTGACTGGTGCCCGCCGCCGCAGCGCCCGCCGCCGCAGCGCCCGCCGCTGAAGCGCCCGCCGCCACAGCGCCCGTAGATGCTGTGCCCACCGCGACTGTGCTCACCACGGCGCTGATGTCTGGCATAAGGGCGGCGTTAGGGACGGCGGGAGTCACATAGCCGTAGCCGAGCTGAGTGGCAGTGGCCTGCTGCTGGAACGCGGCACGCAGGGCGGGCATGCCACCAGCGCCGAGCGGCTGGGCCAAGTGCAGCAGTTGCTGAAATGGCAGAGTCGCCAGGGCCGGATGGCAGTGTTGCGGGTAGCATGAGCCGTAGGACATCTGCGGAATGCGCGCCAGAACCAGTTGCGCCCCATCCTGGAGCCCCGCTATGAAAGCCGCTTGCATGGCCGCCTCGTGAAGGTTGGATGGCTGCCTCGTGAAGGTTGGTTGCGTGAAGGCTGCCTCGTGAAGGAGAGAGGGCGCTTGGTTGCCTAACATAGCCGCTTGCAAGGCTGCCTCGTGAAGGAGAGAGGGCGCTTGGTTGCCTAGTATGGTAGACTTGTGAAAAGCGTCCACTGAGTAGTTCCCTGTGAAGCTTCCTGAGGGGATGGGACCCAGGGGAGGCTCCAAAACTGTGGCCTTCGCGTGAACAGAGGGGATAGCACCCAGGGGCGGCTTTACGCCCATGGCCTCCGCACTTAGCGCCCGCTCTTGCGAGAGCTTCCGGCGCCGCACGAGTTCCGCGACGTTATCTCCGGTGACACGCTGACGGACCCGCCTCATCTTTACCAATCGATGCTTGCACTCGATGCCGCGCGAGGTACATTGTGTGCACTTGCCCGTGGACAGCATGATGCACTTGAGACGGTTGTCCGCGCACATATTACATGCTTTGCACGAGCGCGTGGTGTATATGGCGCCATCTTCTCCCACAATCAGCGAGTTCGGTGCTGTGGATACAGTGGAGGACACTGTCGAAGCTGGCGAGGGCATGGAGGCGGAGGAGCTTGAAACCACAGAGCAGACGGCCGCTGGCGCGCCGCTACTTGCGGCTGTTGGCGCGACGCCCACCATGGACGGCTGGCCGGTCATTAATGGAGAACTGTTCACGTTGTCAAGGACTTCCATCACTAGCGGCGCATTCGAGAATGTCGCCTCGTCCGGGGCACTCAGAGGAAGGCCTGCTCCTGACTGAACCATGTCTGTGTTGTCTTTCGCGAGCACCGACGGAGGAGAATCGTCCGCAGCCGCAAACTCCCTTGCTGTGTGCTTGCGAAACGATATGTGAGCTGAAACAGGACCTGTAGCCTGTTCATACTCCTCCGTGATGGTCGCCTCCACTTCCGGCGCTGCCCCTGCTGCATGTATTGATGAATCAGACGGATCCTCAGAGCTCTGATCTGAATCTGCCATTCATGCGGCAGCACTGTTCCAGCCCTCAGATGAATCGGGCCCTCGGCCACTCGGCGTAGATCAACGCCGCGGCGCGAAGGAACGCGGTAGGAGTGTGGTCGCGACCGCTGGGGCGGAGGCGACGTGCGGGGTCGCGGCTCGGGATCCGCTAGTACGGATACAGGACTGTACCCCGGGTTCCGGGTTCACATTTCCCTAATGAGCCTCGTCAAAACCCAAGTCGCCCTTCGCCGGAAATTTGTGGAAAAGTGAATCTTCGAGCATTTTTTCCTGAAGAAGAGAATCCCGGTTCTGGTTTCACGAAGATGATCGACATCTTGCCGAATGCTTCTGGGCATCGCCGAAAACGAACTCTCTTCTCTGAAAACGGTCGTCGAGTTGGGTCTTGGGAGTTCCGAGTCAACTGTCAACACTGTACACTCGAACACACAAAAGCCCATTTAAAGACAGAGAGCAGAGTCGAGGACGCTCTTTTCGCCGAGGAGACTCTGCACACCCGCAGCGGCCGTGCGCAGGCGTCAAGGCCATGGCCCAAGGCATGTGCGGCCATTGCCCCGGCCATGGCCCCGGTGTGTGGGAGATGTTTTGGTTTCCTGGTGGTCTCCTGGTGGTCTCGTGGTGGTCTCGTGGTGGTCTCCTGGTGGTCTCGTTGGTGGTCTCGAGGTTGCGATACGGGCGACCGAGATGGGGCGACCACTTACGGGGAACTTATGTGCGCTTAGGCCGCGCGCGCACGTCGTTCGGGTTGACGCGCTTACCGTAGCCCACCTTGGGCATGGCGCTGCCGGCGTTGGGGTTGCGGACGGGTCGCTTGCTGCCCGCCCGCCCAAAGTGATCCTCGAGAGAGTAGTCAGGGTCGAAGACGTCTTCCATTTTCGCCTTGCCCTGCCGACGAGCCTTATCGACAGCCTCTGCGAGCTGATCTTCGGCGAGGATGAGATTGTGCGCGTGCCGACCCGCCACCGGCATGGGCAGTGGAAACTTGGTGCCCCGTGTGTTGGTCGAGCGCACCCGCGCGGGAGCCTTGCTCTCCGGAAGGAGCCGCTGCTGCCCGCGGTCATCCACAACTGCCTGCAGGCGCACAAGCGACATGTTGCCGCACTTGGAGCAGAATTGCGACTCGAGGGAGCTCTGCTGCGTGAAGCAGCCCGAGCAGCGCATCACCCACTGCTTGACCGAGCGCAGGATCATGCCGTCGGCGCCAAGCAGCTTGAGATTCATCTGCATGAGGACCGACTGCATCGCGTAGTCAATCGTGAGGCACGCGACGGTAGTGCTCGCATCTGGAGCGTACGCGTAGCGCTGCCCATCGCGCTGCTGCATCGTCTTCAGGTTGTCGACAGTGATCCATGGCTCGGCGCCCTCGTCGTCCAGACCGGCAGGCCGGCTGCTCTCGAGACCATCGCTCGAGCCGGCGCGCGTGCCGCCGCTGCCAGCGCCGCGAGGGCTCGCGACCGCGGCCCCAGCCTCGGCGGCCCGCAGGGCGGCCGCCTCGGCCTCCTCGGCCTGCCGTCGCGCCGCGCGTCTCGCCTCGAGCGCCGCCGCCAACTCGGCGGCCGCGGCCGCGTCCTGCTCCTTTGCTGCGGCACCATCGCTGCACCCCATCGAAGAGCCTCCCGCCGCGCCTCCCGCCGCACCTGCCGCCGCGACCGCCACCGAGGTGGCCGCCGCCGTGCCGCTCACGTCAGAGACGTCGACGGCCATGCCGCCAGCAGCATCGCCCTCTGCATCACGGCTCGCGATCGCTGCCAGCAGCGCCGCCTCCGCCTCGGCCGCCTCCTCGTCGTCCTCCTCCTCCTCCATACCTGTTCCAGTGGCAGCCGCTGCCGCAGCCGCAGCCTGCTCGGTCACCTCCGACTCGTCCAGCTCGTCCTCGCCATCGTCGGCAATCGCCGGCTCATCCTCCATGCCCTGGGCCGTCGAAGACGATGGCTCATCGGCGGGCGGGCGCCGACTGCGTGCGGCGCCTGGCGGCAACGGCGTGGTGCGCAGGTGTTCGACGCCATTCTTGGTCTCCTTCTCGAGGAGCCACGCGAGCGCTAGCACGCGGATGTCGATGGCCGAGAGTGCGGGCAGGTCACCCGTGAGCTTGGCAAACTTGCGGATCACATCGAGCGCCTCTTGGCTGGGCTCACGCGTCTCGAGCTCGAAAGGCAGTGAAGCGAGGCGCTCACGCACGTGGCGATCGCGCAGCTCCAGGAGGACCTCGGGCACAGTGACGTATCGCTCGGCGCCGATCGTCTCAAGCCGCACGCCCTTGATGAGCGGGCCCGAGTCGATGACTGCGTACTTCATGGCCACGTCGCTCCTGTCCGCAGAAACCTCCCCCCCCCCGCCTTTTTTAGATGCGTAAATACAACGGTTTCGGTTGGCCCCGTCAACTGAGCCTTCAAATTTACTGTCAAAATATTAAGTGTGGACTACAAAAATGGCCGACGCCGACGACGCCTCGAAGAATGTCCGGCTCTCGAGCCTGCCTCGTTCGTTCTTGAAAGCGAGACCCGGTTGCGCCGATCCGACGCCGCGCGCTGTGCTCAGTTCTGTGGCGGTTCCCTTTGGCTTCACGGGCCGCGTGGTCCTCATGCACGCAGCGAGGGTGGCCATCTTGGAGATGACCTCCGCTTCGGCGGCGATGGCGATGGTGGCGCATCATGCGCGCGTGCCGTTGATCATCTGCGGCCGGCCGGTAACGGTCGGGGCGAGCGACGACTTCGTGCGTCCGACAAAACCTGTTGATGACGCCGAGGCCGCCTCCCAATGCGAGCGGTGCATCATGTCGCTCATCACTGAGCTCGAGCGGCGCGAGCAAACAGCCAATGCCGTCCGTCGAAAGGAGCGCCATCTCGCGCACCTCGCGACAATGCAGCGCGTCTTTGCCGGCCAGCGCTTTGCGCGCGGCACGTGCTGGGCAAGCGTGCTGCGCGGGCGCGCGTGCGATCGATCGGGCTGTGCGCTGTCCCATGGCGAGGCATCTCCGGTGCGTCTTTGCTGCGCACCGCCGCGGCTGCGCAACTTTGTCGAGCGCGAAACGTACCCGGCCGAATACCGCGAGGCGAGTGACGAGAAGGCCGCCGTCAATCGGCGCCTGGCCGCCCGAGCCGTCGAGCATTGCGTGACGAGCCGCCGGTGCCTGGTAATAGACTGCCCGGGGGGAAGCGCACCCTCTGAGTGCCGCTGAGTGCCTCTGAGCGCCTCTGAGTGCCTCTGCGTGCCTCCCTCATCAGGTACTCGACGGCCCGGGGGGGTGCAGCTCGCGTGCGCTGCTGGACGAGGCGGCGCTCGGCACACGGCCCGAGCTTGTACACGCGCCGAATGTGTGTACGGCTACGTACGCGACCCTATGCGCTCTGGGCGTCTGCACGCCATTTCTCGGCTCGTTGCGTGCCTTTCTGGACTCTCGTGCATGCAAGTGCAACGGGCACGTGCAGCTGCAGCTGAAGGCTCTGACGACCGTTCCGACCTCCGCTCCCGCTCCCGCTCTGAGCGAGTGCGGGGGCGTGTGCGGGGGCATCGTGGTGGGCGGCGAGGGGCCACCCACTGCGCCCGAAAGCGCGGCGTTTGGAGTTGTGTTCGCCGACTATTGCTGTAGCCTCTATGCAGGCTACCATGCGGTGGAACTCTCGCCGGTACGCGACCTTGTGGCTCTCTTCCGACCCGGCTACCTCGCAACGCGCGCGGTGCTGGCTGTCACGCTTGCGCGCGCGGACGAGGGTAAGGCTCGCTTCCCGCAGCAGGTGCGCGCAGCGGTGCGCGCAGCGGTGCGCGCAGCGATCCAGACGAGCGCCGTGACGGGCGGCAGTTGGGAGCGCGAAGGTGTCGATGATGGCGAGGGTTTCGTCAATGGCATGGGAGCCGATGACTACGGCGGCGCAGACAAGGACGGCGAGGAAGACGACGGCGGCGGCGACCGGGCAGACAAGGACGGTGAAGGCGAAGAGGACGGTAGGGACGGTGAGGGCCACGTGGGTGCCGAGGGGCACGAGGACGAGGACGACGAGTTGCCTAATATGGGCGGCGAAGAAGAGGGGGACCAGGACGATGCCAACGTCCTGTGCGCCGCCGTCGCTACCCTTGCCAGCCACGCGGGCTTCGAGTGCACGCTGTGCGATGCCTTCGATTACACGGGCACCTTTGTGCGCGTGTGGACTCTCACGGCTGCTGCAAAGGCGAGCGCCCTTGTCGATCACGGCGACGGTTTCGACCTCGACGACGACGACGACACCGCCGACGCCGCCGCCGACGACGACGATGCTGCCACACCTGTCGCCGTGAGCGCCGCCGACGTCGGGGATGCCGCGCCGTGGGTGGTGGCGGGCGGCCAAATGGCGGTACACCTTGCTCCAATGGCGGCGGTGACCGACCGTCATTTCCGCATGCTCATTCGAAGCGTCTCGAGGAGTGTGATTCTCTGGAGCGAGATGACTTGGGACCGCGCCATCGTCGAGGCCGCCGCAACGTCCCCCGCCGCTCTCGAGGCGCTCATTGGATTTTCAGAGGCGGAGCATCCCGTAGTGCTGCAGTTGGGAGGGTGTGAGCCCGAGCTGCTCGCACGTGCCGCCGCCATCGGCGTCGCGCGTGGCTACGATGAGATCAATCTCAACTGCGGATGCCCCGCGGGCACGCGCGGCGCGATGCAAACCTGCTACGGCGCACGGCTGATGCTCGAGCCGGCACGTGTGGCCGCATGCTGTGCGGCGATGCGAGAAGCCGTAGGTGGGCGTGTGCCGATCACTGTGAAGTGCCGGCTGGGCGTCGACGGGCGGGGCACCTTTGATGATCTCGTCGAGTTCGTCACTGTGGTCGCACGCGAGGGCGGCGTGCGCACCTTCGTGTTGCACGTACGCCACGCGATGCTCGGCTTGAATGCAGCTCAAAACCGAGCGGTGCCGCCGCTGCGCTACGAATGGCTCCCTCGACTGGTGCGCGAGCTGCCGCCCGAGCTGCCGCTCAGCATCGTGCTCAACGGAGGAGTCGCCTCGGGCGTACACGCAGCCCAGCTGCTCAGCCAAGCTGCCGCCACTGCTACTGCTACTGCTACTGACGCCACTGCCGGCGCCGGCGCCGGCGGCTTGATGGGCGGCAGCGCGACCATTACCGGCGTCATGATAGGCCGCCGAGCGATCGCTGAACCGTACGTGTTTGCCTCGCTGCAGCCCGCCGGACAGCGCCCGCCGAGCCGGCGCGAGGTGCTCCACGCGTATCTCGAGTACGCTAGCACGGCGCAGCGTGCAAATTGGGGGGGCACGCTGTACCCGGAGACGCTCGCCCGGGCCTTGCTCTCCCCCTTGGGCGGCCTGCTGCACGACACGCCGTATGCGGGCCGTTGGCGGCGTGCCTTGACGCGGGCGGTTCAAGAGCGGGAGCTGCTTCGGCAGAACGAATCGGTGCGCGTGGTCGTCAAGAGATGCCTCGATGCGTGCGGCCCGGCGGTGGCGGAGCTGCTGGACCGCCCAGGCCACGCTCAGTCGCCACCGCCGGCCGCCAGGCCGGCACCGCCCCCCGCCATGCCAGCACCGCTGCCCGGCGTACCGTCATCAGCCTTCCCGCCGCCCCCTGCCGTCTCCTCACCGCCCCCTGCCGCGTCGCTTGCCTCGCTCCCCATCGAGGTCCTGGCCGAGCACTTACCCTCGTCCGCGCTCCTCGGCATCTCGGCGTGCTGCAACGCGCTGCGCGCCGCCACCCTCGCGGACGACGTGTGGCGAGTGGTCCTCATGCGGGAGCGTGGCTTCACTACCGCCGGCATCGACGCCTGGCAGCGCGGCGGCGGCGTGGTGCGCGGCGTGTGCGGCCGGAGTCGCTACCCCAGCTGGTTCCCGCACACGCTCCTCGCATGTTGGCACTACTGCACCTTCTTGCATGAGGTGCTCGAGATCGAGTTGTACCGACCACCCCTGCGCGCGCTCGATGGCCCCGCGTCCTCGCCGCAGCTCTACGATGTGCGGCTGTGTCTCGAGCTGGCCAATGGATTCCCCATGCCCACATGGGTCTTCTTCATGCCGGTCGCCACGTGCGACGCCGGCGACAGGCCGCTGGCCGAGAGCGCGCCTTGGGAGACGCCCAGCACGGCGCGGGCTACGGCATCGTCGGGCTCGGTGGCGGCGGTGGCGCTGGCGGGGGGGGTGCTCACGCTCCATACGAGCGCATGTAACCGCCGGGGCACCGCCGCCTTTGGTAGCATCGTCGCCATCGGGATACGCGCCAGCCAGCCAGGCTCGCTAACTCCTCTCAAGACGGCAGTACTGCTCTCATTCGGCTGCTCGCAGCACGCTGATGGCGTGGAGGCGATCGACGAAGTCGCAGAGGCGAATATGCGCCAGGTGCCGCTCGGCTGGCACCCGACGCCCGGTCTCGCTCGCGACGGCGCGATGCGCGCCGTGCAGGCGCTGCTGCTGCCGTCGTGCGCCTCGGGCGACGGGCTTGTTGTTCTCGGCGAGCACACGCTGCGCCTGCCCGCGGCCGTCGCCGACGCCGCTGCCTCAGAAGGCTGCTTCTACATAGCTGTCTTGCACGCGGCGCATGTACGGCGTGAAGGCGCACCCGTCGAGCTCGCCGCCGAGCTCGACCACGACGTGATGACGTCGGCCGGCGCGATGGCGGATCCGACGCGACCCAACCACAAGAGCGCGCAGCGTCCCTTTGACTGGAGCGCGCGCGAACAGCCGGACGGCACGTGGGCGGCACAAACCGGCCTCGAGGACGAGGATGAGGTGTATGTGGAGCGCCTCGGACGCGCCGTGCCCACCGCGCCGCGCCCGACGCCGAATCAAAAGGTGTGGACGCTCCGCGAGGCGCCCACGCGGCTCTCGTATGTGGCGCTGCGGCGCACGTACGTGCGCGTTTCCTGGCAGCCCGAGTAGGAATCAGCTCGAGGCCTCATCATCATCTTTAAGCAACTTTGACGGGATTTCCGGCGCGGCGGCGGGCGAGCGCGGCGGGAAGGGCACCAAATATTGATAAAACATAAAGCTAAACGAGCCGAAACGCGCCACGACCCACGTCAACGCACAACGGGCAGTTGGCGCATAACTTGCCGTGCGGTGCATCGCGTGGTGATCCAATGGCGTGACGTCGCGTCCCGGCGGCACGCGGCAGGCTCCCGGGGGCATCGCGCGTTCGCGCGGGGTTGCGGTTTTGAACCCGGAAGCATCGAAGTATGTGCATCATTCCCACATCACATCTCACACATCTAGGGTGTGGTACTCACCGCTGCGTCGAACATCTCCTCATCTGGCCGCCACGTGTCGCCTCACAGGTCCGTTGCAACATGCACATCTCCTCCCTACGTCGTAGTCGCCGCGAGTCGCGGCCGCGCCTCAAACGGCGGCCTTCACTTGCGAGCGGGTCGAACGCCCGTGCTTGGGCTGAGCGGTCTTGGGCTTAGAGTCGCGCGGCCGCGCCTCAAACGGCGGCCTTCACTTGCGAGCGGGTCGAACGCCCGTGCTTGGGCTGAGCGGTCTTGGGCTTAGAAGTATTGGGCTGAGAGGTCGAGACTTTGCCTTTCAATATTGATAAAACATAAAGCTAAACGAGCCGAAACGCGCCACGACCCACGTCAACGCACAACGGGCAGTTGGCGCATAACTTGCCGTGCGGTGCATCGCGTGGTGATCCAATGGCGTGACGTCGCGTCCCGGCGGCACGCGGCAGGCTCCCGGGGGCATCGCGCGTTCGCGCGGGGTTGCGGTTTTGAACCCGGAAGCATCGAAGTATGTGCATCATTCCCACATCACATCTCACACATCTAGGGTGTGGTACTCACCGCTGCGTCGAACATCTCCTCATCTGGCCGCCACGTGTCGCCTCACAGGTCCGTTGCAACATGCACATCTCCTCCCTACGTCGTAGTCGCCGCGAGTCGCGGCCGCGCCTCAAACGGCGGCCTTCACTTGCGAGCGGGTCGAACGCCCGTGCTTGGGCTGAGCGGTCTTGGGCTTAGAGTCGCGCGGCCGCGCCTCAAACGGCGGCCTTCACTTGCGAGCGGGTCGAACGCCCGTGCTTGGGCTGAGCGGTCTTGGGCTTAGAAGTATTGGGCTGAGAGGTCGAGACTTTGCCTTTCTTGTTGGCGTCCCTGGAGCCCGCAGCGTCGTCCACTGGCGCAGCACGCTTGCCTAGCGCGGGCGCCGCGGGGACGACGGGTGCCTCACACATCTCTTCGAGCTCGTAGTCGTCGATCTCCTTCATCATGCTCTTGATCCGCTCGAGCTCTGCGAGCTGGGCCGCCTGAAAGTGATCCTGCCGAGAGATCGACTTGCTGGCGGCGGAAGGTGAAGGCCCCGTGAGCGGCGACTTGCCGCCTTTCACGGGTCTCGGCGATGGACCCTTTTTCGCAACGTTATCCAAGCCGCACGTGTCCTCCATTTCAATCGCCAGCGGCGCGCTGCGCTGGCCCGCTACCCTGGGCGCATCACGGACCTTCATCTTGAAGTTCCCGCGCCTCGCCCGCTTCCACAGGGACGCCCCGATTCGTGTGCCTGGGTTCAGACATGGCTTCCTCGGGAAGCGCTGAGGTAGAACGCGATCTGACCCGCGACATTCGGCTGGAAGTATCCTCGTCCAACCGCAGCAGCTGCCAGGTGTGCAAAGAGAAGATCGAAAAGGACTCCATACGAGTCGCCCACCCTTCTCGCAGCAGCAACGTCTCCATCATGAAATGTGAGCCGCTTGTGCCTTCGCGCCACGCGGGATTCCTTTACGCGCCTCGCTTACGCGCCTTATTCGTCTACTCACCGGCGCAGACGTGCACCCTTCCTGCTACCTAAGCTCCTGCGTGCACTTCGAAAATAGCAAGTGCAAATCCAAGTGCCGGTTGAGCAAGCATGAGATCGGCAAGCACGAGCTGCGGCTGACTATGGCGCTAACGTCGTGCGAGGGCAAGCTCAAGGACCAGGTCTTTTTCCATCCGCCGCATGCATCAACACTCGTGAGGCAGCTGCTCGACGCTGCGGGCGGCACCGAGCACACGTTCGATCAGCTTTGTGTCTCGCTTCCTCAAGACGCAAAGGCATGGGCGCGTGATGCCCTTTCGGGCGTCGATTTGACCGGCCGGCGGGCACCGACGGTGGAGCCCGAGGTCAAGCCACGCGCACCTAAGAAGAAGCGAGCGGCCGAAGATGACGAGGCCGAGAGTGCAGCCAAGAAACCTCGCGCGAAGAAAGCGAAGGCCTCTTCCGAGTATTTCGTCGAGGACGGGGACCCTTTCTGCGACGGCGACCAGAACGATGGTGACGCCGAGCTGGTTGATTGATCACGCGCCCGGAAGAGCGGTGCTGAATGGAGTGCGGCAGCGGACGCCAGAGACGAGAGCATGTGGTGCGGAAGAGCGGTCTGTTGGCGTGCCGTGTTCGGGCTTGCGGCAGCAGTGTTTTCAAGGTCGAATCGGTCCGTGCGAGGGTGCGTCGCGTGTGTTTACTGTTACAAGCCGACCCGCGTCTCTTGTGACGTGTGAAGTCGAGGTGTCTTGGTTGTCGAAACACCTGCAGAAACAACCCTAAAAAAACCCTGTGAATGACTCGTGTGAATTGTCATTGTTGTAACGATGCCGGCATGCCGGCCCATCTGCCACCGGTCGGCGACGGCGCACGCGCTTTAGCACTGTACGGTGTTCAATTATGGAAGCAGTGGCCACAGCTGCCCCAGCCACCACCACCACGGCTGTCGATCATCATGCAGTACTATCGTATGTCAAAGAACATTCGGAAGCTCGCCAATTGGAAAAAATGTCCCGGCGTCGAGCTGCTTGTGCACGTGGACAGCCGGGACTCGCACGACTTGGCGTGGCTGAATACCACGGCTGATAGGCTGCTCTTTGATCACAACCTGCACGAGATTCGCGGCTACAATGCGCTCGCACAGCTCGCGCGGGCGCCGATGATTGGCTTCGTGCAGGACGACATGCCACCACCTTTGCATTGCTCATACATTCAGGCGCTCGAGCGGATGATGCTCGACGACCCGGCGCTCGCAGCCATCGGCTGGCGCACCTGGTCGATGACGCCGATGAATTTTCGCTGGTCTGGCGCTTTCGGCGAGGGGATCAACGCGACGATGCGCTTCGAGCGGCGCATCAATACCAAGCTCAATTGGTGGAATGGCTCGTCGATTCGCGCGCAGTACGCGGCACTCGTGGACGTCGGGCCGCTCTTCCTACGGCGAGCCGCCTTCCATGATGTCGGTGGCTTCAACGAGGGCTTCAGCGTGCCGGGCCACAATGGCCATTATCATGATTGGGAATTCTCGACGCGGCTCTGGCTCTCCGGATGGCGAGCTGTCTTCCAGGACACGCGGCTGAGCGGGCTAAGCTGCGTGTGCTTTGGGTGCTTGATGACGGAGGCATGCAAGGTAGCTGACACGCGCAGCGAAGCGGCGAAATCCGCGGGCAGCAAGGTGGCTGCCAGTTGCGAGAAGGATGTGGCCGCGGGCACTGTTCGTATGCGCGCCAACTACGCGGATGCGAAGAAGATGATGGTCAGGCAACGCCTGGCCATAATGGCACAGTACAAGCGCTACTACGAGAACATTTCGATCGCCGTCGGGCGGCTCAACACGCAGCTGGCAGCGAGCAATGGCTTCTTTCCCGACAGGGGTGCGATGGTTCGGTGGAGGCCTGGGCCGGAGGCGAACCTGACGCTCTTCAACTTGACAACTACAATGTGCGGGGCCCGAAAAGACGAAGAAGGCGGCAAGCCGGGCGCCCTGGGTGCATGGCTGGGGCTCAACGGCCGGCGGCTGCAGCGTACTCCCGGGAAGCCGCGGTGGGATCACTGCTGCGACGTCTTTGGGCATTTCAAAGGAAGAGGTGCTTGACCGATCACTTTGGTGTAGCACTACACCGTGTTCCGTGTTGCTCTGCTTGCGGAGTTCGAAGGACCCGGTGGCTGCGGAGCCGTACTTTGAGACGGTGTGATGAGCGCGGGGGGACCGCGACGAAAACTGTTAGCTGTCAGCTCTTCACAGCAAATTATTCATACTCAATAGGAGAGCCACATGGTACACAACATGGACGCCATGTCGTCTAAATGGCGCGACGACCCGGTGCGTGCAGTGCTGGATAAGAAGGCGAACCGCGAGGCTGCTGCGGCTCGCCAGGCCAAGGCGGCCGCGATGGCGTCAGAAATCCTCAAGAAGCGCCTCGAGGCCAACAGCTCTAAGGCTCCAGAGCGCGACGAGGAACCGAGTGGCAGTGGTGACGCGGACTACAAGCTACTTCTCGAGCGGCAGCGCAAAAAGTTGTTGGAGAATAACTCGGATAGCAGCTCAAGCTCCGATATCAGCGTCTTCGATCCGTTCCAGAGCAAGTACGCGCCAACCCAGCGCGTTCGCACTCCATGCTCCCTGGCCCACGCCTGCATGCCGACCCTTTCTCGTCCCGGCGCGCGGGTACTGGCACGTCGGCTCTGGTATCGCCGATGCGCAGGCGGGAGCGACGCGAGGAGAAGGCGGAACGCAAGGAGCGCAAGCGCGAGCGCGAGAAGAAGAAGGAGAAGAAGGAGAAGAAGGCGAAGAAGCACAAGAAGGAGAAGCACAACCGCAAGGAGCACAAGGACAAGAGCAAGAAGAAGAAGGACAAGCACAAGAGCGCGGAGGACAAGCACAAGAAGAAGAGAGACCTGAGCGACTCCTCGTCCTCGGACGACGACGAGGAGGAGAAGGAGGCGAAGGAGGAGGAGCTTTACGCCTCCAAGCGGCGCAAGCGCGAGAGCGAGAGCCCCGGCGCAGGGCCCGGCGCAGCGCCGCGACACGACGAGGACGACCAGCAGCAGGAGCAGCGGCCACCGCCGCGCGAGGACCAGGCCGCGGGTGGTGAGTCATCGAGAAGAGACGATCACGGTGCTGCAGCAGAGGAGCGCTCGCATGCGAGAGAGTAAGGAGGAGTGACTTAATACATTACGAGCGACTCAGCGACACTCTTCAGTTGTCCACGAGTGAGCCGCTGCAAACGTCCCCCGAGCGTGGCTTTGGGTCACTAGGAGCGTGGCTTGTAGCGTGGCTTTCAAGGTCGGAAATGGCGTGGAACCTGACAGACGGTCCGACACGCTCGAGGAGGGCGAGGTCGCTGTCTTCTCTCTTCATGAGCACATGTCATGTTAACGTTCACAGATTGCTTCCTCGAACTCTTCCTCGTGCACCATCATGGAGCTTGCAGCTTCGGGGCTTGTGGGTGTGTGTCTGACCGAGAGGGCCCTGAATCGAACGAACGAGCACAATCATGGAGCGCCCTCTCGAAGATAATGGAGCGACGGAGGCGGCGGAGCGCGGCCTCGAGCGCTATAGTGCATTCGGCATGCGCATGCGGCAGCTCTTCCAAGTGAAGGCAAAGATGCTCGCGGCCGCGGGAGCCAAGGCCAAGGCCGCAGCTCTATCCAACATTCGGTACACAGCATACGCATCTGACGTCGGCGAAGGGCTGCGACCGGTCGTGCCTCAGTGGGCCGTGAAAGCTTCGTACGGCATCGCCTTCGCATATGTCGGTGGTGAGGTGGGCCTGCATACCTACCATGAGACGCAGAAGCCAGATGGAGATCCGGCTCGTGTGTTTGTGCACCAGTCCACCTTCCACGGCCTCGCATCGCTTTATCTGCCAATGGTGATCATCCACCAGGCAGTGCACGGAGCTCAGTACGCATTCGCCAAGGTTGGTCGCTTCACCAAATGGGGCCCATCGATCGTCGGACTCTCGCTCATTCCGGCGTTGCCTTTCTGTGTCGATAAGCCAGTCGAGAAGGCTGTTGACTTTGTTTTCGACAAAGCCTGGCCGGCAAATGCGCGCGCAAAGGGCGGGCATCAACATTGAGCGTTGCCGCCATGGTTCCCGCCCGCGCGCTAACGGCTGTTATGTGTTCAAAACACGCTCCCGTGGTCGCCTGGTCAGCCACTGGCTTGGCTGCCACATTCGCGCAACCTCCTGGCTGGGTGCGGGGACCGCCGCCCATGCTGATCGGACACTCGATGAGCTTGTCTCATGTCTGGATGTTGCTCGCCTTTGCACACGCACTCGGGCGCGTCTTTTGCGTCTTGCTTTCTGCTTTGGTTACCAGAACTGAGAACATCCCCATCATGATCCCCATTTTGGCTTGATCTCTTCATCATCGTTTTCTCCTCGATGTGAGCATGTGCGGGGAGGGTCTGCGCACTCCGCACTGCGGGAGTGGGATTCTTCTAGAGGGGTATCGAAAGTAGAGAGTTCCGCTTCCGGGGGTTCGGTTCAAGCATACTCTGATTCCAACAGTGAACAGATCGTTCCAGTCGACGCAGCTGGCATTTCCTACTTTCATTCGTCCTGCGTTTCAACTCTTAGCACATAAGACCTGCTGGAAGTCGCTTCATCTGAGAAGAAAAAAAGGCCATTCATCGCTCGTTCTCCGAGTAGAAATCCGCCATTTAGCATTTTTCGTCCGGGTCCGCCAACGATCGTATACCTATACGATCGAATCCACACCGCAGGTCACCCAGGCGTGGTGAGCGCGGGGGGACCCGGCGACGAAACTGACTGACTGACTGACGTACAAGAGGAGAGGAAAAGTGCGGATGGTAGCGCGGTCGACTGGCCGCTCTACCACACACCTGCACCTCTCCTGGGACTGACCACATCTGCATTATCGATTTTCATCACACCTCGAGTTTGGTCGAGTTTGCGTGAGTGTTGTTTGGGTACGGCCTACGGGGAGCCCCTCTTACAAATAGTTTGGGGCGGGATCATGACTGGATTGATGGGAGAACTTTTACCGGTACCGGTAGAGGGTAGACATGACGACAAGCAAGGTCCCATGGACGAGCATTCGAGCGTGGCCACGGCAGCGCCCATTGTGGCGCTGACGTTGCTACTTGTCGTGGGTGCGATCGCGCTCGGTGCGCTGCGTGCGCACGCTCACGAAATCCCGCACTTATCCTGACCCTGTCCAAAAAGCCCACGAGTGCACGTTGCATTGCCACAGGGTGGCTGGCCATGTGGCGGCTTGTACTGTCAAAGATCCCGGTGTTGCGCGCCATGTGTGGGCTTCAGCAGCTGGTGCCAGATATCAAGAAGCAAAGCTAAGTCGCCAGTTGCTGGTATACGCACACGGTAGTTGCTGGCACATGCTGGGCAGGGCTCGTGACGCTCGAATTGCAGGGCTTCTTCCCTCGAATTGCAGTGCAGGGCTTGTAACCAAACTCGCCAAGCCAAACACTCGTCGAACCATTCAACGACATTCGAGCCTCGACCGCCCCGACACGCGGGACGGCGATCAATAGAGTTAGAGAGAACAGTCGCGTCGTCGCGGCTCTGTCGCCCGAGTGTTCGCTTGTGTTCGCTCTGTGGTGCCGTGGAGTGGTGTCGGCATCCCGACGGAGCGGAGTGAGAGGGTGGGGTCCGGCACCGCTTCGGCACGCGCCCCGGCCCGGGACCCGCCCGCGCCCGCACACACGGGTGGTTCGATTCGATCGATCACCTGACTACCTCACCCGACCGCCGATGCGCGCGGGGGCGCATGTCTCGCCCCCCCGGGTGGACCGTTCGCGTTACGTTACCGAGTTACGTCGGCGCCGCGGACGGCGGTAACGCGTTCCATGCGCACACTCTCATCCGTCGCTCTTCGCACTTCTGTTCGCTTGCTCCATTTTTCTGGCACTCTGATCGCACGCACCTAAAGTGAAAAGTCTACGAACGCCATAGTATGTGCTCCTCGCCGACGCAGGCTGTCTCAAGTTGTGCCCGATCGTCTTGTGCCGATCGTCTTGTGCCGATGCCTCGAAGCGCAGCCGCGGCCTCGCAGGTACCTCGCTGGCCATGCCACTTTGCTCGCTCCACCTCACTTGGTCACTTTGTGGATGGCGATGCTCTTACCGAATCGGTCGGGAGGATTTGCCCACGGTCGCCGAAGAAGTCATACTCGGAAAACTTGTACTCGGCGATCGATCGTCGCGCTGAGAGCACCGCCTGCGTCGCCAGCTGAAGCTGCTCACGCGCAAAGCGCAGCTGCGCCTTCACCTTGTCGCGCGCCTTGCCGGGCTTCATCGGGACGGACGAAGGCGAGCCGGCAGCGGAGGAGCCCGAGGGTGAGGCGACACTGACGGAACTGACAGATTTGGGCGAGCCAGGTTTGGCGGTGGGCGTGCGGGGCCCCTTGCCGGGCGTGGAGGGGCCGGTGTGCTTCTCTGGGGATGGCCTCTTGCCTAGAAGGAATTCGTTCTCGAGGTCAAAGACCTCGGCCACCGCACCGCCTGGGTATTGGCGCTTCGACTCAGCAGAATACGGCTTGGGGGTAGGCACGTGCGTGCTGGAGTTCCATGGCTCCAGAGCGAGCGGTGTGAGCGCTCCGAGCGTCTTGGCGTACGCCTCGATTTTGGACCCGGGCGTGACCACTGCCATGTTGTGCAGCTGCGCCGCGGGCGAGGCCCGCTCCTGCACGCTGAGGGACTGGAGCTGCTCCTTCACCTCGAGAAACTCGCGCTCCTTTTTGGCCAGTTCGTACTCGAGCATCGCCTTTGAGGGTCTGGGGCCGTCCCCGTGGCTGTGCGGCGCCCTCGAGGGGGAAGGAGAAGACCGCCAGTTCTTGTCGTGGTACTTTTCTTCAGCCGCCGACCCTTGCCCGAAGGCAGCGGCGGCGGCGAAGGATCCTGAGCCCTTTCGGCCCTTTCTCGGGGGGGCGTCATCGTGCAGCTGCGTGTAGCCCCAGAAGAGTAGATTGCAAGCCTCGCGGGCGCCGGCCCACAGCAGCCCACACGCGTCGGCACACCGGCGGCTGTTCCAGCAGACCACCAGGCTCGAGAGCAACGAGAGCAGCAGCATCAGCGCCATGAGGGCAATGAGCTGTGGGCTGTGGGGACCGAGAGCCGGGTTGCACAGGCCTTCAGTCCACGTGAGCCGGTGCACCCCTGTAAGCCGGTGCTGGAGGTCCTGGCCGCAGCCGCAGCAACCTTTGAGCTCGTCGGGCAAGCACAGGCGCATCCCGTGCGCGTGGCACTCGAGCGATGCCTCTCGGTACGTCGCGTTACGCCCATCGATAGGCTTCCCATCAACGCCGATCGTCTTGGGTGGGGTGCCTGTGGGGTCATCGGCGCAAATGGACAGAGCGCACGTGCCCTGTGTGGGCTCCGCGGTGTCGGCTACCGACGGGTCGTCGTGGCAGCACGCGATCGCGCCGTAGCCTTCTTCCTCCGAGGTGCATGTCATACGGCCGTCCACCAGCGGGGTCACGTAATAGCAAGCGTCCACGGTGTAGGCAAATGGGTGGATGGGACGCATTGGCGGAGGAGGTGGATGCAACGGTGGCGGGGGCAAAGGCGGTGGCGGCGGTGGAGGAGGAGGTGGAGGCGGTGGCGGAGGAGGAGGCGGAGGTGGTGGAGGAGGAGGCCACGGTGGTGGTGGCGGCGGTGGCAAAGGCGGTGGCGGCGGTGGTGGTGGTGGCGGCGCTGGTGGTAGCGGCGAGGGTGGCGGAGGCGGAGGCTGAGGCGGTGACGAGCCCACCTTATCCAAGCTGCTGTCCAAGGATTCCTCGGACAACTCGCGGATCCCACCAGACTCGAGCACGCCATCAGTGGAGGAAACTAAACCGCCATGGCCCTCGTCCGCAACGAGCCGAATCGGCATCCACGAGGGGTAGATCGACCCGCGCCGCTTGCCGGCCAAAATCCAAACTACAAGTTGCCCAAATTCCGAACTTTGAGGCATGTGCGCGCGGGATGTTTTGGAACGTGAGAGTCGTTCTCCTCCCCCCAGTCAACCGTTTCACGGTTCGGTCGCTCGCTCCCCGTCCAAAAACCGCATAAAGACGATCGAACCATGCATAGGACGGGAACGCCACCGCAGCGGACCCCTCAGCAAACCCCGCCCATGTCGCAGCGTACCCCGCAGCAGATTCATGTGATGCAGCAGATGCAGCAGCAGCAGCAGATGATGATGCATCAGCGTGGTATGCCGCCGCCGCCGCAAATGCAGCAGCAGCAGCAAGGGTTTCGCGGTATGCCGCCGCCGCCGCCGCCGCCGTCGTCCAAGGATGCTGCGCCGATCACAAACTACACGAAGGTGCCGCTCGCGGCGATGCCGCCGGACGTGCGCGCCGCACTGGCGAAGAGCTGGGACAAGGAAGGCAAAGGCTACGTGACCGTTGGCGAGCTCACAGCGGGTGCCCACGGTGAACTCTCGGCGCGGAACGCACGCCAGGCGCGCCAGATCTCGAACATGAATTCCATCCAGCCGACGGGTGCGCCCTCTGCGTTCGCCGGCGCGGCAAGCATGCCAACGGGTAGCACAGGCCGCGGAACGCAGGGCTCGGGCCAATACACGGAGATGCCCGGCGACTTTGCGTTGCTCGACAGTGTCGGACTGGCTGAGGGTCAGGGTATCTGGGAGCGTATGGCCGCCCTCATTCGGCGTCAGCGGCTCGACGTGCGCATCCTGCTCGACGCGCACGACCGGAAAAACCAGGGCAAAGTCGACATGGACACGTTCCGGCGCGCTCTGTGCTATGCCTTCGGCAACGTGTGGATCGAACTTGCGATGACGTCGGCCGAGTTCAACCAAATAACGAAGCCGTACCTGACGCGCACCCCGAACAACCCAGGCGAGCCCGAGGGCTTCGTCGCCTGGCAAAAGTTCGCCACCGACCTGCAGACCCTGGCCGACAAGCGCACACACTCGGACACCTTCATGCAGCAGCTGACCAAAGTGGAGGCCAGGGAGAGGGTCGAGGCGGACCTGATGAAAAACTATGGCGTCACGGTGTACGAGCTCAAGAAGACCTTCCGCGACCTAAAGAACGTGCTGATGCTCAAGGCAGGCTCGAGCTCGCACCTGGTGACGGCCGCATTCCGCAACATGGACCGCGACCACACGGGCAAGATTGGGTCAGCCGAGATTAAAAAGTACCTCGACACGGCGCAGCGTGGCAACGAGAAGATCTCGGCGAAGGTGATGGACTGCATCGTCGACCTCTGCGACAACGACGGCGACGGCGAGGTCGACTACAACGAGCTCTCCCACATGATCTTGTGCGACGACATCATCGAGCTGCTCGCGTTGGTACCCGACAAGACGAAGAAGTGCGGGCAGCAGATGAAGGACAACCAGATTATCGGCTGGCGCAATGTGACTGCCAAGGAGCTGCAGGAGGCGCAGAAGGCCATCAAGGAGAGGATGATGATCAAGTATAAGGACATTCATACCGGGCTGCGCAAGATTGACACCAAGGGAGACGGCATCCTTTCGCGCGATGAGATTAAGGCGATGCTCCAGACCCTAGAGCTCCTCAAGCACGTCAACTACCACACGGGCGCCGTGCACGGCTCGATCACGCCGGCGTGCGCCGACACGCTCATCGACTACGTTGACAAGAACGGCGATGGCAAGATCAGCTACCAGGAGTTCCATCGGGTGCTCACGGCGGAGAACATCTTGGTCATACCGCCGCCCCGAAACCCGGCCGCGCGCTTTGGCAGCGGCAAGTTCGCGTGAGCGAGTGAGTGAGCGCCCCCACACTCTCACAAATCAGATCTGGACTTGTGGGCTGAGTCCCATGAACCGCTCATTCTCGTTCTACTGAAGCTCGATCTATCGGTGGAATGCGGGAGCGTTTACCGTTTTAGTGGCAGTTTAGTGGACGCCGGGCCGCTGCACTGTGCACGACTGCAGTTTGTCGTGGGCGTGGCGCTGGCGGATTCACATGTGTGCATAATTGCAAGGACGCGGTGGGGGACGCTTTGGAGAGGAACCTGAAGTTGCGCGTACAGGCTCAGGCCTCAGCGACCGTACAGCGTACTTTTCATAATTCTTTTAAGCACGTCCGTTTCCGTTACATTGCAGATTCGAGCATTGCACGTTGCTTCGCCTGGACGAGGATCGAGGTGCACGACGCGATCGGTCGTCCAAGCGGCGCGTGTTCAAACTTCAAAGCCGGCATAAACCGGAGGCAGCGACCAGCGTCGAGGGGGCCTTACTTCTTAGCAAAACGCAGTGTGGCTCGCTTTTCTTTCGAACAAAGCTCTGTCGGTCTTCACCGGCTTTTCACCGGCTGTCGTCGCGGCCAGCGCGCGCTCGCCCAGATCTCGATTAAAAAAACGTGACTATTTTGGAACCAAAAATCCTTTTATGGATTGTCTGACGAATCGTGGCTCTCGGCCTAAAGCGAGATAAGAGACGCGGGCCGGAATTGGTCCAGGACTACACCAGGACAGGGCCATGTTTGCGACAGACGAAGACGCAATCAATCGTGGTGCTGTGGCTCGGGTGAGCGACTGGCTTCGGTCGGGCGGTGATGTGGATGCACGAGATGCCACGGGCCACACGCTGCTTATGCTTGCAGGGCCGGCTCACAATGTCTGTTCGCTTGCATTCGGATGTCCAGGACTCGCCGTGTCAGATGGACGTCGCGCCCGAGAGCTGTACCTGCTCGCCACTGTTGAGGACGACTCACCCGCGGCCGCTCAGCCGTTGTGCATCGGCGGCAGCGTCCCAGGCGAGGCAGCGTCCACAGACACCCACGCCTTGCCCGACAAGGACGCGTCCGAGGAGGCGGTCTCTCTCGCCGCGGAAGCTGGCCAGCTGTCATCTGGGATGAGCCAGCTTTCAGTAGAAGGCGCCGCATCAGCCGATGCTCATCCCGCCACGACCGAAGGCCTTGCTGCGGGCCCCGCGTATGGCAGCCAGGTGGAGGTGGAGGTGAACGCCAACGGTGTGGCAAAGTCGGCAGATGGCGGTCGTTACACGCCGCGCCTGGGCAAGGCGTGTGATCTGTGTCATCAGAATCGTCTCAAGTGTACCATGCTGTCCACAGGCTGCTGTGGTGAATGCACGGTGCGCGGCATCGAGTGTAAGCGGCGCATGGAGGGAAGGCGTGGCCGGCCACGCGCGACGGCAGAGAACATCGTGCAGCTCGTGCAGCGCCGGGCCGCCGCGCGCAAGCAGCAGCTTCCGGGCGGCGCGTCGGGCCGCGTGCGCAATGCCGCTGCACGTGAGATAGGCGCGGTGCCACAAACGGGAGATGCCTTTCCAAGCTTTCATGACCCTGCCATCCAGGCGGCATACGCGGCGGGGTTACAGGCAGGGACGCAAGCAATCATGATGCAGTACTACGGGCCGGCGCACCCGCCCTTTCACATGTCACCCGTGTCACAGTGCCCTCATCTCATGGCGCCCCACGGTGTTCAGCTTTTCGGCGCCCCGGCCCAGCACGCGCCGCAGCACCCTGCCTTTGGCGATACGACGCAACCCATGTTCAACGGCGCGGCGACGGCAGCGATGGCGGGCCAGTACGGTGTGGGCGGCTTGGACGGTACGGCGGCCAATCAGCAGTACGCCAATCAGCAGGACGGTACGGCGGCCTATCAGCAGTACGCCAATCAGCAGTACGCCTCATGGTACGCCGCGATGTACGCCCGCTTTCAGCAGCACCAGCAATAATAGGCAAACCATTCGCCAACCTGACAACCAGTTGCAACCTGACCGGACACGGGCATGCACCTCAACACTCCTGTTGCTTCACGGCGCGTAGGTACATTGTATGCTCGCTCTGTGTGAAGACTCTGGTGTGAATGCAGAACGCCTCGTCGAGCACTGTGTCGTTGCCTTTTTCTCTGTGCCATGTCTGGCTGGCAGCGCCAGCCTCGCATCATTGCGCAGCCGGAGGCTCAGGACTTTACGCAGCTGCTCGACGATTCGCAGTGGACGCAGGCGGCCACCTTTGTGCCGACGGATCGGTACACTGGGCCCTCTGCCCGGATTGGCCGCTACTACCGCCAGGGGCTCAATGAGCTGGACGTGCGCGGGCTCGAGGAGAAGCGCCAGGAGCGCACCGCGCCCGTCTCGCCGCTGCGCCCGACTATCGAGCGCAAGGGCTGGGCCGCGGGTCTCGCGTGCCGCCCGCTGCTCCACCCGCTCGCCGCGGGCATCCCGTCGGCCCCTGACCTCTCCTCGTCGGGGCTAGGCATCCTGCAGCGCCAAAAGGAGGCGAAGCTCGCGGAGGAGAGCAGGCTGTACGTAGGCACGGCGCGCCGCCAGCACCTCACCGGCGATGCGGCGATGCTCGAGCGCAAGATGACGTACGTGCGCGACGAGATCGACTCGTCCGTGCTGGCGCCGTTTAACGACGCCTGGATGGAGTCAGCGATGCAGCAGGTTCCGACGGAGCTCGCGGGCGTGCCGACGGAGCGCGTGGAGGACGTGCTGAACGCGATGGTGCAGGAGGTGCACGCCGAGTATGAGGCGGGCGTCAAGCTCTCGATGATCGAGTATGTGCTCAAATCGTCCCAAGAGGGCAAGCGCATCGAGATCACGCAGCCGCCGCCAAAGTTCGAGACGACGACGTTCCACCCGTCGCAGGACCCGTCCGTGGCGCAGTGCGCGGCGCCCAAGACGCACGACTCGCTCGCGCTGGGCGCGTGGCACGACGCCGTGCTCCACGGCTACGAATCGGTCGAGCGTGGCCTTGTGGTCAACAACGACGGCACGATGGCGATGCTCGAGCTTTGGACCACGTACGAGCCGCTGCGCCTGTGCACGCTGGCGTCGCTGCCGCACGTGACGGCGCTCGAGCCGGACAAGTTCAAGGACATGCAGCACACGCACTGCGAGCGCGTCGTGCAGACGCTCAAGAAGAAGTGGTTCACATCCGTCGTCGACATCTTCCGGCGCGAGGGCGGCGCGTCGTCCGACGAGGAACCACCGGCCTCGCTGCTGTCCGCCGTCTCCACGCTGATGTTCAACCAGCTGCGCGGGCTGCTGCACGCGTCGATCGCCGAGTTCGTCGCCTTCTTCGAGACCTTCGTCAGCTCGCCGGACGACTTCACCGACGATCGCTCTGCTGAGAGGCTTGTGTCGGAGGCGGTCGGCCACCGGCCCCTGTTCGTCCTCAAGATGCAGGTGGAGGGGGAGAGCTTCAAGTTCACGCCCAATCTGCCGACGCTGCTCAAGACGGTGCTGGGCGCGGTCGACCACTTCGTCGCGATGCTCAACACGATCCCCCGCATTGAAGCCGAGATGGGGCGCACTGGCGGCGGGCAAGCGCGCCTGATCACCGTCGCGACCGTCGACGACGAGGTGATCGTCAATGCCAAGGCGAGGCTGCATGAGCTCGTCGAGGCGAACTACGAGGCGACGGCGATCATGGAGAACGCTTACACGCCGCTCTCGTACCTGCTCGCCGCGGAGACCGAGAAGAAGGTGGTCGACTTTTGCAACGCCAAGCCGCCCGCCGCGATGCCCGAGGTCACCGCCGAGATTGTCAAGTTCGACAAGGCCGCCAAGGAGGTGGCCAAGCGCTCGCTGGCCGAGGTGCGCTTCCCGCTCATGGTCATCTCGGCCGGGATGGTCAAGGAGCGGCTGATGACGCGCGCGACCGAGCTGATGGAGAAGATGCGCCACTCGGTGAAGGCCAACTTTATGGCCACGTGCCATAACCTGTGCTCGCGTTACATGGACATCTTCGTGCGTCTCGGGCAGCACCCAAACACCGACGAGGAGATGGTGGAGCTCGAGAACTTTCTGGCGGAGAGCACCGGGATGCTCCTCACGCTCAACGCGGAGCTCAACGAAGCGCGCAAGCTCCTCCGCTTCTGCACCGAACAGGCCGTCGGCTTCGAGTCCGAGCAGCTCACGACTATCGGCGACACGTGGCTCTGGCCGTCTAAGATCAAGCCTAAAGTGACCGAGGCCAACAAGAAGCTCAAGGACGAGCGCAATCGGGCCGAGGAGGAGCTCAATATGCGCAAGGAGCGCTTCCTCGAGGAGCTCGACGACTATGTTCGCCAGGCCGAGGAGTTCGCCAACCACTCGGAGATTGACAAGTGGCAGGAGCACATGGCGACCCTCGGGGGGCTTGCCGCCAAGATCAAGGACTGCAAGGAGCGCGCCGAGGGGATGAACGGCGAGGAGACGCTGCTCGGGCAGCCGCCCACGGTCTTCCAGCAAATCGTGGACGTGCCCACCATCCTGGCGCCCCACCTCGCGCTCTGGACTATGGTGCAGGACTTCACGACCGGCTACCAGAGCTGGATGCACGGCCCGATGTCAGCCATCGACCCCGAGGTGCTCGAGTCCGAGGTGAAGGGCATGTACAAGGGCAACATCAAGATCCTCAAGGGGTTCGAGTCCGACTCGAACCCCAAGGCGCGCAACTCTCTCAAGGTGTCGGAGACGCTCAAGGAGCGCATCGGCGCCTTCCAAGCCAAGCTGCCCCTCGTCGTGTGCCTCACCAATCGGGGCATGCGCGATCGGCACTGGAAGGACATCTCCAAACGAACCGGTCAGAACATCTCGCCCAACGCGGCGACGACGCTCGACCAGATGCTCAAGCTCAAGCTCGACAAGCACCAGGAGGTGCTCGACGAGGTCGCGGGCAATGCGTCCAAAGAGTTTTCGCTTGAGAAGGCGCTGGACAAGATGCTCAAGGACTGGCAGCCGCTCGAGTATTCGATGAAGGAATACCGCGACACGGGCACATTCATCATGTCTGGCTCCGAGGAGGTGCAGGCGCTGCTCGACGACCACATCGTCAAGTCGCAGACGATGCAGGGCTCGCCCGCGATCAAGCCGTTCGAGGAGCGCGCGCGCAACTGGTCGAACAAGCTCGTGCTCATCCAGGACCTGATCGACATCTGGCTCAAGGTGCAGGGCGTCTGGCAGTACCTCGAGCCCATCTTCGGCTCCGAAGACATTATGCGCCAGATGCCCGAGGAGGGCAAGCTTTTCAAGAAGCAAGACGGCATGTGGCGCGATAACAACAAGAAGGTGCTCAAGGATGTGCGTGTGCTCGTGGTCGCCGACATCCCGGGCATGCTCGAATCGTACCGCGAGCAGCACGCGATGCTCGAGATCGTCCAAAAGGGGCTCAACGATTACCTCGAGATGAAACGGCTCTACTTTCCGCGCTTCTTCTTCCTCTCGAACGACGAGCTGCTTGAGATCCTCTCCGAGACCAAGGACCCGCTGCGCGTGCAGCCCCACCTTGGCAAGTGCTTCGACGGCATCGGAAAGCTCGACTTCGGCGAGGGCAACATCATCCACGGTATGTTCTCGGCCGAAGGCGAGAAGGTGTCGTTTGGAGGCGAGACGATCACGCCCTCGTCGATGGTCGAGGCGTGGCTCACGCTCGTCGAGGCGTTCATGTTCAAGAGCATCGACCGCGTCTCGAACGAGTCGCTCGCCGATTACCAAAAGAAGCCTCGTGACTTGTGGGTGCAGCAGTGGCCGGGCCAAGTGATCATCTTGGTGGGACAGATCGACTGGACGACCGCCATCGACGGCTGCCTGATGACGGAGGGCATGGGCAACAAGCTGCTTGGCGAGTACCACAAGAAGACCATCAAGGATCTCGACGACATCGTCACGCTCGTGCGCGGCAACCTGCCCAAGCTCGCGCGCAAGGCGATCTCGCCTCTCATCGTGATCGACGTGCATGCACGTGACGTCGTGGGCCAACTCTTCGAGGCCGGCATCAACGGCATCAACGACTTCGACTGGCTCGCGCAGCTGCGCTACTACACGGCCGGCGAGAACGTGCTCTCGTCCAACGGCGACCCCATCTACGGCATGCAAATCAAGATGATCTCCACGATCCTGCCGTACGGCAATGAGTACCTAGGACTACAGGGCCGTCTCGTCGTCACGCCGCTCACCGACCGCTGCTATCGTACGCTCATGGGCGCGCTGCAGCTCGACCTCGGCGGCGCCCCCGAGGGCCCCGCGGGCACGGGCAAGACCGAGACCACCAAGGACCTGGGCAAGGCCATCGCCCGCCAGACCATCGTCATGAACTGCTCCGACGGCCTCGATTACCTCGCGATGGCCAAGTTTTTCAAGGGCCTGGCTGCGTCTGGCGCGTGGGCGTGCTTTGACGAGTTCAACCGCATCGAGCTCGAGGTCCTCTCGGTGATCGCACAGCAGATCCTGACCATCATCCGCGGAAAGGCGGCGCGAGTCAAGGAGTTCGATTTTGAGGGCTCCCACCTGCCCCTCAAGATGACGTGCAACTCGTTCATCACGATGAACCCGGGCTACGCCGGCCGCGCTGAGCTGCCTGACAACCTCAAGGTGCTCTTCCGCACGGTCGCGATGATGGTCCCCGACTACGCGATGATCGGCGAGGTGATGCTCCTCTCGAGCGGCTATCTCGAAGCGCGCCCTTGCGCACGCAAGATCGTGCAGACGTACAAGCTCTGCTCCGAGCAGCTCTCGTCGCAGGACCACTATGACTACGGCATGCGCGCCGTGATGGCGGTGCTGCGCGCGGCGGCGAACCTGAAGCAGATGTTCCCCGACGCGAACGAGGGCATCCTCATGCTCCGTTCGATCATCGACGTGAACCTGCCCAAGTTCTTGCAGCACGATGTGCCGCTCTTCGAGGGCATTACCTCCGATCTCTTCCCGGGCGTCAAGCTGCCTGAGCCCGACTACGTGCTGCTCAAGGAGACGTGTGCCTGGCACTGCAAGAACGACAATCTGCAGCTGACTGAGCTCTTCTTCATCAAGATCACGCAGCTGTATGAGATGATCATCGTGCGCCACGGCCTGATGATCGTCGGCTACTCGTACGGCGCGAAGACGATGATGTACCGCACGCTCGCTGCAGCGCTCACTGAGATGAAGGCGCGGGGCGCGCCGCAGCAGGCCGTCTCGTACTACGTGCTCAACCCAAAGTCGATCACTATGGGGCAGCTGTACGGCCAGTTCGATCCTGTCACCCACGAGTGGGGCGACGGCATCCTGGCCGTTACCTACCGGTACGCTGCGCAGCAGGAGAAGCTCTACAACAACCCCGACCGGCAGTGGGTCATGTTTGACGGCCCAGTGGACGCCATCTGGATCGAGAACATGAACACGGTGCTCGACGACAACAAGAAGCTCTGCCTGATGAGCGGCGAGATGATCGGCATGTCGTCGGTCCAGTCGATGATCTTCGAGGTGCAGGACCTCGCCGTCGCCTCCCCCGCCACCGTCTCGCGCTGCGGCATGGTGTACACCGAGCCCTCCCAAATCGGTTGGGAGCCGTTGCTCGAGTCTTGGCTCAATACGATTCCCGCGCCGCTCGAGCCGCACCGCGCCAAGCTCAACAATCTCTTCGGCTGGCTCGTGCCGCCGTGCCTGCGCTTCTGCCGCATCGCATGCAAGGCGACCCTCGAGGTCGGCATCCAAGCGACGGACGAGGTGACACGCGTGCGCGCGCTGTTCAAGCTGTTCACGGCGCTCACGCACATGCTTGATGACCCGGCCACCGCCAAGGCGGTCGAGAAGGAGCTCGGCGCGTGGGTCGAGAACCTCTTCCTCTTCTCGCTCATCTGGTCCGTCGCGGGCGTCATCGTGGGCGACTCCCGCCCCAAGTTTGACGAATTCCTCCGCCAGATGTGCGCTGGCAAGCCGCCGCGAGGATACGACAAGGTGGACGGCGTCTTCGGCACCGCGCAGCCTTGGGCCAAGTTCTTGCCCGAGGGCGAGGCCACGTGCTACGAGTACATGTTCAACCAGGAGACGCACAAGTGGATGCTCTGGGTCGACACCATCCGTAAGGAGGACACCAAGATCCCGGCCACGGCCACCTTTGAGACCATCACGGTGCCCACGCTCGACACGGCACGCTACTCGTTCCTGCTCGACCGTCTGCTCAAGTCGGATAAGCCGGTGCTCTACGTGGGCCCGACCGGCACGGGCAAGACGGCCTACGTGCAGAAGCTCATCCTCGCCCTCGATGCCAAAGAATGGTCGAGCATCTTCGTCAACTTCTCGGCGCAGACGCACTGCAACCAGGCGCAGGACATCATCGACGCCAAGCTCGATAAGCGCAAGAAGGGCGTCTTCGGCCCGCCGATCGGCAAGCGCGCCGTCATCTTCGTCGACGATCTCAACATGCCCGCGCTCGAAACGTACGGCGCGCAGCCGCCCATTGAGATCCTGCGCCAGTGGATGGACCACGACGGCTGGTACGACCGCAAGGAGCTCGTCTTCCGCAAGCTGGTCGACCTCTCGTTCTTCGCGGCCATGGGCCCGCCCGGCGGCGGGCGCAACTCGATCTCGCCGCGCTACATGCGCCACTTCAACATCATCGCGTACTCGACCTTCGACGACGCCTCGATGCAGCGCATCTTCCAGTCGATCTTCGACTGGTGGCTCACCAAGGAGCAATTCGACATGGGCTTCCTCAAGCTCTCGTCCTCCATCATCGCGGCCACGATGGACATGTACAAGGCCGCAATGCTCAACCTGCTACCCACGCCCTCCAAGTCGCACTACACCTTCAACCTGCGCGACTTTGCGCGCGTCGTGCAGGGCATGCTCCTCTCGAGCAAGGAAGACTTCGAGAAGCCGGCCGACCTGATGCTCCTTTGGTCGCATGAGCTCTTCCGCGTCTTCTACGACCGTCTCACCGACGACGACGACCGGCTCTGGTTCATCGAGCAAATGAAGGTGCTCACGGTGAACCACTTCAACGTCGAGATGGATAAACTCTTCAAGGAGTTTGACACGAACTCCAACGGCGAGGTCGACGACGACGACGTGCGCTACCTGCTCTACTCGTGCTACACGGACCCCAAGGCGTCCAAAAAGTCGTACCGGCGCGTGCGCGACCTCCCGGAGTTCCAGAAGAACATGGTCCAATACCTGGACGACTACAACCAGATCTCGTCCAAGCCGATGAAGCTCGTGCTCTTCCTCTTCGCGGTCGAGCACGTGTGCAAGATCTCGCGCGTGCTTCAGATGCCCCGAGGCAATGCGCTGCTCGCGGGCGTGGGCGGCTCGGGACGTCAGTCCGTCACGCGCCTCGCGGCGCACCTGTCCGATATGGAGGTCTTCTCGATCGAGGTCTCCAAGTCCTATTCGCTCGTCGACTGGCGCGAGGACATCAAGAAGGTGCTCAAGCGCGCGGGCATGGAGGGCAAGGCGACCGTCTTCCTGTTCGCCGACACCCAAATCAAGCAGGAGGCGTACCTCGAGGACATCAACGGCCTGCTCAATGCGGGCGAGGTGCCCAACCTCTTCGAGAACAGCGAGAAGGCGGAGATTGCCGACAAGGTGCGCGAGGCAGCTCGCAACGAGGGGCTCGACGGTGATGGCACACCCACCACGCTCTTCGCGTACTTTGTTAACCGTTGCCGCGCGATGCTCCACATGTGCCTCGCCATGTCGCCCATCGGCGACGCCTTCCGCACGCGCTTGCGCATGTTCCCATCTCTGGTCAACTGCTGCACGATCGATTGGTTCCGGCCGTGGCCCGCGGACGCGCTCGACGCGGTCGCGTCCACCTTCCTGGCCGAGGTGGAGATGGAGAAGCACAACCGGCAGTCCGTGGTCGAGATGTGCAAGAGCTTCCACGAGTCGGTGCGCATGCTCGCGGCCAAGTTCCAGTCGTCGGAGCGCCGGCTGGTGTACGTGACGCCCACGGCGTACCTCGAGCTGATCCAGGTCTTCCAGACGCTCCTCGCTAAGAAGCGGCAGGAGATCAAGCTCGTTCGTAACCGGTACGACAACGGCCTCGAGCAGCTGCGCATGGCGGGCGATGCGGTGACCAAGATGCAGGAGGAGCTCACTGATCTGAAGCCGAAGCTGCTCGTCGCCGTCGACGAGGCGGGCAAGATGGCGGTGATCATCGACAAGGAGGTCAAGGAGGTCATCGAGCCCAAAA
>Ga0210248_100591_pt1 | contig 31941 bp, 19 predicted proteins | sample ChrtobMetP3_32mM_FD_155493 | JGI IMG/M metagenome (GOLD analysis project Ga0210248, IMG submission 155493) | Chrysochromulina tobin associated microbial communities from unialgal haptophyte culture, Seattle, Washington, United States - P3_32mM | ecosystem: Host-associated > Algae > Haptophytes >...
GCGGTGGTGGTGGTGGCGGCGGCGAAGGTGGCGCGGGAGGTGGTCTTGGGGGGGCAAAGGGGGCCGGAGGGGGTCGTGAGGGACGTGGCGAGGGATGCTGCGGATGCGGAGAAGGCGAGGGCGGCGGCGGCGGCAATGGCGTCGGCGGGGGTGGCGGCGGAGGAGGTGAAGGCGGCGGTGGCGAGGGCACGGGAGGCGGAAACGGTGGCGGCGGTGATGGCGGATGCGGCGAGGGCGAGGGCGGCGGTGGCAGAGGTTGTGGCGGAGGCGGAGGTGGTGGCTGAGGAGATGGGGGTGGCGGGGGTGAAGGGGAAGGCGGTGCTCGTGGTGGTGGTGGCAGTGGAGGTGGAGGCGACGGCGAGGGAGGAGGTGGTGGTGGAAGTGGCGGTGGAGGCGGTGCTAGTGGTGGTGGTGGAAACGGCGGCGGCGGCTGCGGCACTGGCGACGGCGGCGGCGGTGAAGGTGAAGGGGGTGCCAGCGGTGGTGGCGGCGGAGAAGGTGAAGGCGGTGCTAGTGGTGGTGGCGGAAGTGGCGGTGGAGGTGAAGGTGCGAATACGACCCTATATGAGAGCACAGGTTCACCTTCAAGCCTGACAAGAAAGCGATCGACGCACTCATTGGAGCCCACGGCGTTGCGAATGGCTAGGGCAGACTCCAACGAAGCACCCTCCACTCGAAGGGTTACTTTGCCACCATCTCGCGTCACGCCGATGAGCGTGAGGTCATCGGCAAGACGCGTGTCTGGCAAACAGCGCCGGATGGCTGCAAGCAATTCTGGGCTCGAGCTCGACCAGTCCCAGTCGACCGTTGCCAAGGTGGCCGCACCGCCGCTCGGCACGTACTCGCCCGACAGCGGCATGCGAGAGGATTTCGCCCTGTTTTCGGACAATTTTGGGAGGTTCTGAAGCCCCAAAATCAGAAACATGGGGCTTCCAACTGGGCCTATCCTTGACAGGGAAGTTAAGAAACCCTTGTCAAAACTTGACCACTATGTATTCACGACGCAAAATTTTGATGATCTTCACAGGCTTGATCGCTCGCGTGGGAGCTGCTGCTGCTCACCATGGCGAAGGCGCGCCACGGCGTGAGCAGGATGAAGCACAGCCGGATCGCCCTGGCCTCGATGCTGATGATCGCTTTCTTCCTCTTCCAGATCTCAAGATGGCCGATGCAGCAGCACTTCTACCCTACGGACGAAATCGCGCCTCGCGGGTGGTCCATACACGCGAACGTAAGGCACCACTACTTTCTCGGCTATCGAGACGTCCCCAGGCTTGGCCTGTGGAACGCGTTTCCGCACATCAAGCGCGAGCTGGAGAAGCACGGCTTTAGCGACGGCGTCAGATCGGGCGCGACGGTGCTCATCGTGCCGCATCAGGGGCACATTGACTGGCGCAAGTGGCGGCTGTCGCCTCTGCAGCGCATCAATCGGCTGTGGGGCATGCTGCACTTGTCGAAAAAGGGTGCCTTGCAAAGCACGCTGGAAGCGCACTTTGGGCCCGCTGGCTGTCCGTTTACGCCGACAACCCGCAACCTGGCCGAGCTGCTTCAGCACGATCTTGACGGCTGCGTGAAGCTCGTGACGACGCGTGCGACGTGGCTGCTAAAGGCGTCGGCACATCGCGGACAAGGTGCGTAGATTGCCACTGATGATGACCTGCCTTGCATGCAAGTGCTCACCACAGCGCCCTCGGCACGTCGCGAGCAAGGTGTCAGGCTGGTGAGCAGCGCGATGCTCCTGAAGGCCTTGGGCGATTTCGTGCCCGCGAGCGCCTTGTCGGCGGCCATGAAAGCGGCCGCGGTACCCCTCCCGCCTGTAGCTTCCGGGCAGCTCCCGCGAAGCTCGGGGCCGAGGGATGAGGGCTTGAAGGAGCTCCGGGCTTGGCTTAGGCGCCATCGTGGCTCCGGGCTGCTGTTGCAGGACGTGATCTCATCACCGCTGCTCATCGGTGGGCACAAGTTCTCGCTGCGGCTGTACGCGCTCATCACCTCCGCCGAGCCGCTGCGCGTCTACTTGCACGAAGACGGGTTCGCGCTCTTCGCATCGCGCCCGTACAACGCCTCCGACGCTGGGGACCCCCGGAGCTTCCTCACGAATGCGTACCAAAACCGGCGGAGCGCGAGCGCCGTCGTGGGCGCTGGGGACGGCGGCGGCGGCGCAGCGAGCGCCGGCGGCACGGGCGCGCCCACGACGGCGCGTATGCTCGAGCTCGAAGCGGACCGCCGCGTGGCGCGCGAGCTCGGCCTGCAGCTGCCCCCTCGCTCGTGTCGTTGGACACTCGGGCAGCTGCTCAAGTTTGTGGCGGCACGGCAAGTCGATGGAGGAGGGGGCGGCCGCTCGTCGGCGGCAGACAACTCGTCGCTCGTCGGCTCGTCGGCAGCGGCGACCCTTCGGCGCGCGCTCGAGCGCGTCGTGCTGCACACCTTCGTGGCCGCGCGCCCGCGACTGGCTGACGAGACGGCCCAGTCCCTCTCAAGTCTCGGGCTGTCGGGCTCGCATGAGTACGCGGCGACTTTCGAGCTCGCGGCGTTTGACGTGATGCTCGACGCGCACCTCAAGGCCTGGCTACTCGAGGTCAACACCTCTCCCTCTCTCAAGGTCGAGTCCGCCGAAGGCGCAGCCAAATCTGGCGGCCAATTGAGCGCCGTCTTGGGCGTCGACCTCGCGGAGGGAGTTGGGGGCGAAGGGAATGCGGACGCGCCGGATCTACCCATCAAGCAGCGTGTCGTGGCTGACATGCTCGCGCTCGCAGATGCCACCCCAGAGGCGAGCACGGGCCCCGAGGCAGCGCTGAGAGAGCGTATGCAGGCGAACATGGGCACGCTGGCCGATGCCACGCTGAGCGAGAGCTGCGTGCGACGCTGGCGGTTAGGCGGCTGCCGCCATTGCCCGCGATGGGCCGACGTGGGCGAGCTGTGGCGCGCGGCGCTCGAGCGGCGGCGCGCCGGCGGCTTCGTGCCACTCGTGCCGAGCCTCGACGCCGAATGGACGAAACTGGCGGGCGTGACGAAACTGGCGGGCGTGACGAAGCTGGCGGGCGTGACGAAGCTGGCGGGCGTGACGAAATCGAGGGACTTCGAGGTCCACGTGGACGGGCCTCTGCGGGCCGAGGCGCTCAACGGTCGCGTCGCAGCCGCAGCGCAGCACCGGCCGCGAGCCCACGAGCTGCTCGCCGCGTGGCTGCGTGCGCCGGGAGAGAGCGCGGAGGACAAGTGGGAGGCGATGCTCTGCTCTGGGAGCTCTGCTGACGAGTCCAGGAAGTCGAAGACGAAGTCCACGAGCTCTCGTCTCTCCAACATCGACTTCAGTGGGATGGACTGAGAGGTGAGATCCGATCAATGTCGGCACGTGGAAGCAGGAACGTCGAGAAGACGTGGTGCGACCGCTGCTCCTGCTGACCCAGCGTGAAGGCAGAAGAGCGCATATCCGATAGTTCGGCTTTATTTTCGGGCGAAACGCTATACGCTTCAACGCCGGGCCGGCCGACCATTCACCATTCGTCGTTCGCACGTGTATGTGGCGTGTATACTGTACCGCTACCGGCGCGGTGTGCGGGTCCCGCCGCGCGGCGTGGACTTTGATTAATAAGATGTAGATCGAATAGTTTAACGGACACACGGATTGAGCGGCCCGCGAGCCGCTCGGTTTAGCTCTACAGCTGAGTTTTGTTCTTCTCGCCTTCTAGCGTCGCCACGAGCCTCCGTCGCCGCCGCCACCGCCGCCGCCACGATCGCCACCGCCGCGGCCGCCACCACCGCGGCCTTCGCCACCACCGCGGCCTTCGCCGCCGCCGCGGCCTTCGCCCTTGCCACGATCGCCAAAGTCGCGCCGTGGTGGGCCATCCCCCTTATCGCGCGGCTGGAAGCCGGAGCCACGCGTAAACTCGCGCTCCTCGCCTCCCTCGCGCGGAGGGCGGTCCCCCTTGCCACCGCCCTTGCCGCCACCGGGCCCGTCGCGAGGCGGCCCGTCTCCCTTGCCGCCGGGCGCGTCGCGCGGTACGAAGCCAGAGCCACGCGTAAACTCGCGCTCCTCGCGAGGTGGGCCGCGGTCGTCATCGCGACGAGGCGGGCCGCGGTCGTCGTCGCGCCGAGGCGGGGGGCGGTCGTCATCGCGCCGAGGCGGGGGGCGGTCGAAGCCGCGGTCACCACCGCGGTCGAAGCCGCTGCGGTCGCCCTTACCGCCGCCGGGCGCGTCGCGAGGCACGAAGCCAGAGCCACGTGTAAACTCGCGCTCCTCGCGAGGCGGGCCGCGGTCGTCGTCGCGCCGAGGCGGGGGGCGGTCGTCGTCGCGCCGAGGCGGGGGGCGGTCGTCGTCGCGCCGAGGCGGGGGGCGGTCGTCGTCGCGACGAGGCGGGGGGCGGTCGAAGCCGCCGCGGTCGCCGCCGCGGTCACCACCGCGGTCGCCGCCGCCGCCGCCGCCGAAGCGGTCGCCACCGCGGTCGAAGCCGCCACGGTCGCCACCGCGGTCATCGCGCCCGCGGTCATCGCGCCCGCGGTCGAAGCCGCCCTTGCCGCCGCCGCCGCCGAAGCGGTCGTCGCGCGGCCGCTCCCACCGATCCCCACCAGGGCCGCCGCCGCCCTTGCCGCCGCCGAAGCGGTCGTCACCACCGCGCCCGCCGCCCATTCGGTGCTCCTGCCAATTCTCCTCGTTGCGTTCGCGCGGCCGTTGGCGCACCTCCTCCTCACGGCGCCGCTCGTCGCCCTCCTTCTTCGCCTCCTCCTCGCGCTTGGATTCGTCCTCGCGCCCGGCCGTGCGTGACGGAGGCGCGGGCAGCTCGTCCTCATCCTCGTCGGCGCCCCACGATCGCTGGCCGCGCTCCTTGCGCTCCTTGTCCCGCGCCGCCGCCTCGGCTGCCTGGCGCTCCAGCGCCTCTCGCTTCTGCTTCTCCTCGAGCTCCTTTTCGCGCTGCTTCTGGCGCTCGAGCACGCGCAGCCGCTCCTGCTCCTCCTCCTTCTTCTTGCGCGCCGCCTCCTCGGCCTCCTGGATCCGTCGCACCTCCTCCTCCTCGGCCTCGCGCCGTAGTCGGTCGAGCTCCTCCTCCTGGGCCTTCCTCTCGGCATCGAGCCGCTCCTTCTCGAGGCGCGCCGCCTCCTTGCGCGCCGCCTGCTCCACGCGCCATGCGGCGAGCACCTTCTCGTGAGCCACATTGCGCTGCGTCATCACGCGCGCCTTGAACGCCTCGACGGCGGGCGTCATCTGACTCAGCCGCGCCTTCTCGGCGAGGTCGTGCGCACGGCCCTCCGTCGCCTGCACCCGCAGCAGCTCGACGGTCTTCAGGTGCTCCGCCTCCTCCTCCTTCTGCTGCTTCTCCCACGCCAGCCGGAGCAGCACGCGCTCCTCCTCGCGGCGCGCGCGCTCGATGTGATCGTGACGGTGCGCCATCGCGAGCAGGCGCTCCTCGAAGCTCACGCGCTCGTCGATCATGAGCTCGCGTTGCTCCTTGATGAGCTCCTGGCGCGTCTTCTTCGCCAGGCCGTCGACCGTCGTCTCGATCTTCTTGCCGTCCTCGTCTTTCTTGGTCTTGACGACCTTCATGCTCGCGCGCTGCTTCGCCATCTGCTCGGCCATCTTGCGCGTCTGCTCCTCCTCCTCCGCCTTGCGCTCCTTTTCAAGCTTCTCCTTGGCGCGCGCGGCCGCGTCGAGCGCGAGCCGCTCCTTTTCATCGGCCGCCTCCTCGCGCAGCTTCATCGCCTTCGCGCGCCGCTTCTCGAGCTGCTCCTCGGTGCTCACACGCTCCGCCTCTTCCTTGCGCCGCTCGATGATCAGCTTGCGCGCGAGCACGCGCTGGTGCTCCTCCTCGATGGTGGCTGCGAAGGAGCCGTAGAGCTTGGCACGCAGCGTCGCCTTCTCGCTCTCAATCGCCGCCGCCTGCAACTTCTCGCGCACGCAGTCGAGCGCGGCGCCAAAGGTGGCGAGCGTGTCGCGCACCTCGGCGGACATGGCCGCGTTCGCCTGCTCGGCGCGCTGACGAATCTGGCCGAGCTTCTCGTCGATGCGCAGCGTGATCAGGTCGCGCTTGGCCGCCCACAGGATGAGGTCGGTGATTTGCGGCCACGTGAGCACTGAGATGGCGCTCGTCACCTTGTCGATGGTGATGGTGAGGTAGACGCGCTCCATCTGCTGCAGCAGGCGCAGGCCGATCAGCCGGCGCAGCTGCGCGTCGTACTGGGCGAGCTGCGGATTCTCAGCGAGCTTGGTGAGGAGAGGCGTCGCTTTGGACGCCAGATCGAGCGCCGTGAAGCCGGCCTCGGTGAGCGCGTATAGCTGCTGCACCTCGGGGCTCGCGAGAGCAAGGAGTCCTTTGGAACGGATCTCGTCCAGCAGTGAGCTGCGCGAGAGCTCGGACGGAAAGGCGAGCATCGTCGCCATCCGCTTCGTCTTCTCATGCTCGAGATCGTACTCGAGCAGGTTGACGTCGACGACGGGCGACTCGCACGGCGTGGCGAGCGCCGCGAGCACGGCGCGCGAAGCGAGCATTGAGAGCTCCTCTGGCGGCGGGGGGGTGGCGAAGGTCTTCGAGAGCGCAAAGAGGCGCACGATCGACATTGCGTGGAAGAGCACGTTGCCTGCCACCCAGAAGACACGCGCCAGCTGCCCGTGGTACGCCGCCATCGGCTTCGCCTTCGGACGCACCTTCATGAGCGCGAGCAGCGAGTGTACGTCCTCGACGGTGCGATACGCCTCCTGCCAGAGCTCCATCTCGATCGCGCTCTTGAGCTGCGCGAAGCGCGTCTCCAGGTGCGTCTGCATCGCCTCCGCCGACAACGGTTCTTTATCCTTCCACTTCGGATCGAATTTGGTCTGCGCCTGGATGTGATTACGCAGGATCTCGCACAGCCGGCGGAACTCGACGGCGCGCTTGTACTTGAGGCAGAAGCCGAAGGCCTTCATGCACGTGTCGCGGTAGAGCTCGTCGATCTTCGTGTTGTTGCGCAGCACGTCGAGCACCGTCCGGTATGACTCCCAAAGGAACTTGAGGGACGGCGTCACGATCAGCCGATCGGTGCGCTTCTTGCTGTCAGCGCCGCCGCCGACAGTGGCCATCATGAGCGACTCGGGTGTCTCCTCGGCCTCCAGGTCGTCGAAGTCGAGCAGCTTCTCGGCGTTCAGGCCGGTGATCTCCTCCGCCTTGGCGATGGCCGTCTCGGCCGCCTTGTCAGCGAGGTCCATGAAGTGGCGGAGCACCGACTCCATTGAAGCGACGTTGATCTGCTGGCAGACCATGCGGTATTGGATGAGACCGTCCTTGGCGGCCTTGGCCTTGCGCATGTCGACGCACAGCTCGAGGTACCGCTTCATCACGAGCTCCATCGACGGCTGCCATACGCGGTGCCGCTTGGAGGAGAGCACGTCGTACATGCCGACGAGCGCGGCGTCGCGCTGGCCAACGGCGCAGAGCTCCTCCGCACGCTTGAGCGCATTCTCAGGCTTGGCGAAATGCTGCATCGTGCGCCAGGCGGGCTGCGCAACTGCTCAGGACCGACACGCGGCTCAGTGAGCGAGCCGCCTTCGCGTCGCGACGAGGCAGTCCAATTGCTCTCGTCATCGAGGCTCGATCAGTTAGTTAAATCCAGATAGCGAGCGAGCAGCACGCGCCAATGCAGCGACACGGACGCCCATTCGATGACGAGAGTAATTGGGCCTTTCAGGGCGGGACTCTTCAGGCTCTTCTGTCGGCCGTTCGCGGCCGCCGCCGCGCTCTCATCTCGTGAGGCGCGAGGGTGTGCTGGCCGACCTCCGTCGACGCTGCCCGAAAGCTCTCCAAGATGGCCACGAGCACCAAATTCGCACTGCACCGCGACGACAGCCGCGCTGTATCCCGCCGAGGGTCGCTGCTGCTGCTGAGGCTGCTGACTCTCCAAAGCTGCCTGGTCTCAGTTGCTGCTCAGACAGGGGGCGCTGGCTTGCTGGGAATTTTGGATCCTTTCGTCCCCGAACAAGCACCCGGCAGGCCCAGCACGTCGCTCTACACCCTTATGTTGGTCGCCTCTCTCCTTTTCGTGGAATGCATGTATCTCACCTACTTATCGTTCAAGAAGCACTTTGGTGACCACGAGAAACTCGAAGGCCCATGAGACGTGCTTGACGTTTATTGTATCATTCATCCACATATGTGAGGCATAGGAGCTAGCGTACTAGGAGCGCACAAGCCGCGGTGCACCTGAGGACATACGAGGCGACGTGCTCGTCGGCCAGCCCGCGAAGAACCTCCTCTACTCAAGGAACGCGAGGAGCGTGGTCGGGCATGAACTGCTGCTCGGCATGCAGTACGACTCGCCCGAGGCGACGGCGCTCCGCACGCCCGACACGGCGCTCCGCACGCCGGGCACGCAGAGTGTGAGACTGCCGTGTCCCGTGCGAGATCCTGAGATTATGGGTGCGCGAGACCGCGCGATTCCAGACTTGGCAAAATTCTGCGGCAGCACGTTCACTTGGCAACATTGTCAACAAAAACAAATAATCGTTCGGCGACGGTCTGTTCGTCATGTGTGGTACGCACGCGTGACGAGGCACGCTGACGCTCCCTCTGTATGCTATAGAGATCGAGAACTCGTGACGTGAGACGCGGAGCCGAACATCCTGGTCGGTCGATGCATCGCGCATTCCCCGCACACACCGCTCACCGGCGGCTCAGAGAGTTCAACTGACCGCGAGAGCGCATGATGGGGATAGTAATTTGTATATGCGCGACGAGCGAGCATGAGCATTTGATGGGAGAGACAAGATACGTGCCGTATCAGACGGCCCGTTGCGGTGCGCAGGGCTGCTCCAGCCCACGTCATGCCCACCTCCCTGCTCGTGCCGCGGCTGCCTGTCGCCCACGCCGCGCTGCCCGCACTGTAAAATGCATGCTCAGAGTAGGCGCACCCTCTCGGTGACGGTGAGCGCACGCGCACGGTTGCCCTGCACGTCGTGGGCGGTGACGCGCAGCATGTTTGCCGTGTCGAGGTTGAGCGTCACCTGTATCTGCGGCACGCCCTTGGGCGCGGGCTGGATGCCGTCTAGAGTGAAGTCGCCGAGCACCTTCCCGTGCGAATTCTTCTCATTCTCGGAGAGCACGACGACGATGTCGACGCTCGTCTGATTGTCGAGCGTGGTGGTCATGACCGCCTTCTTGGTAGCCGGCGGCACCGTGCCGCGCGCCATCATCTGGTAAAAGATGCCGCCCGCCGCCTGCAGCCCGAGCGCACACGGCTTATTCAACGGCACCTTGACCTCGCGGAACATGTCGCGGTAGGTCGAGTTGGGGAAGGGCTCGTTCAGATGGAAGGCCGTGGACACCACCTCGGGCTTCCGCTGGAACTTGGGCGCAATCGGCCACTGCAGGAACGACTGGCGCGACGTTGACGTCCCTTCAAACGGCAGCGGGTCGTACGCCTTCTCTGCCGGCTTGCACGACTGCGTCCTCACGGCAAATGTGTGCGCGGGGTACGCGTCCTGCTGTGTGGTGCGGCCCATGGGTTCCGTACTCTCCTCGATTTCGCGCCGGTCCTTGGGCTTGAGGTTCTCCCGCACATTAGGCCGCCACTGCTGGAAGGCATCTCGGTGTGTCGTCGAGATCGGCTGCATCCACTGGGTGGGCGTGTACGCCGACTGAGGCCGGAGGCTCTTTGGCGGTCTGTGGCTGATAGGGGCTTGGAACGAGTCCTGCTGCGTCGTCCGCGTGTCGAAGGCGCCCGCCGACGGCGGCCGCGCATCCTTGGGCTTCTGGCCACGGGCCTGCTGTGTGACCGGCCATGCGCGGTAGTGCGAGCTGTAGGTTGACTGCGCGTCCTGCACGAGCTTAGCGGGCTCCCACACCGTTACTTCGCGACCCGCTTTGGGATTTTTGCCGGCTGCCCACGCCATTGCTCCTCCGCGCCAGCGAGGAGTGGCTGCCGGACTGGCAACTGGCCGTTCGGTCTTCAAAACTTCGACGGGGAATTGATGACGAAAACATCCGACGACTGACGTCTTGACTTTCGCTTGTGCGAAGGGAAGCGGCGCAGTTTGAGGCCAAACTTGTTAACGTGATGCCGCAACAGGGAGAACCAGCGCTAGTCGCACTGTCGGAGGAAGAAGGAGGCCCGGTACGCTGGTTAGGAAGGTATGATCGCGCTGCAGCAGGTGCGCATCGACCGCCTCGCTCCGCCCGACTCGCCGGTTGCCGCGGCGCCTCTTGGGAGGGCCGGCCGGCCATGCACCGTCGCCCTGCAGCCCTCCCCTTCTGCCATGTTACGTGCGTCAATGGCCTGACGCCCTGCGGGTGCCGCGACGTTCGCAGCAGCAGCGCGGTGACGTTGTCAAGCTCTTCGTGGGCCAGATTCCGAAGACGCTCGAAGAAGCCGGTGTCCGGGAGGGTGCGCTTGCTTGCTGATCCATTTCGTCATCATCGGCAATAGCCTGCAGCAGCCCTACGAGCGGCGAGGGCGGTGGAGCTCACGCGCCGCCCTTGCGTGCGCGCGTGCCGCAGTCTTCCAGGAGTTTGGTGAGATCATCGAGATCGTCATCCTGCGCGATCGCCGGACGAACCTGCACCAGGCAAGCAGACCCGCGATTGCAATTGATTGCAGGCCACTGTGGCTGCTCTCGTGGCGATGCGCCGCCCGCGCGCTGCGTAGTGGCGGCCGCCGCGCGCCCGCGCATCAAACCCTTGAGATCGGGGGCGGCTCAACTGGGTCCTCACCGTCGCCCCTGTGCCATCCCTCCCCCTTCGCCCTTTGGTTGCGCCACCGCCCTGCCGCAGGGCTGTTGCTTCGTCAAGTTCAACAGCCTGATCGCCGCGCAGTCGGCGATCAACGCGCTGCACAACCAGCGCTCGCTGCCGCCGCTGCGCAACCCGCTGCAGGTGCGCTTCGCAGACTCGGGCATCAACTCGTCCGATCGGGGCCACCAGACCAATGCCGAGAACAAGCTCTTCGTCGGTGGTGTGCCGACCGGCTGCGGTGATAAGGAACTGCGCGCCCTCTTCAGCACGTACGGCGAGGTCCTCGACGTCTACATCCTAGCGAGCAAGGCGAGCCAGGAGGGGCAGCGCGGGTGCGCCTTCGTGCGCTACTCGACGCCGACGTCGTGCGCGATGGCCATCGAAGCGCTCCACGGCAAGTACGCCATGAAGACGGGCGAGCTGCCGCTCGTCGTGCGGTACGCTTATCGCCTCTGATGACCTCTGATGACCTCTGATGACCTCTGATGACATCTGATGACCTCTGATGACATCTGATGACGCCCGTTGACCTTCTTCGTCAGGTACGCGGACCCGCCGAAGAGCCAGCGCGGCTCGGGCGCCTACGGCGGGGGTCGCTTCCCGGCTGGCTGGCCGCAGGCGCCTCCCGCATGGCCATCGGGCGGCCCCCCGATGGGATGGCCCGGCATGGGCTGGGGCATGCCCGGCGGCGGCATGGGCATGCCGGGTGGCTACCCGCCATGGCCGATGCCCCCGATGGGGGGCCAGCCTGGCGTCCCCAACGCCTACGCCTACTACGGCGCGAGCCAGTTTGGCAGCCAGCCCGGCGGCGGTGGCGGCGTGCCGGGACAGCAGCAGGTGGGAGCAGGTGCACCCCAGGGCTACGGCGGCATGCCGCCACCGCCCGTCTCGATGGGCGGCGGCATGGGCGGCGGGCAGCCGCCGTTGCCGCCGTCCCAGCAGGCGGCGACGCACGCATGGTCGGAGCACTTGACGCCCGAAGGACTGCGCTACTACTACAACACGGCGACAGGCACATCCTCGTGGGACCGGCCACAAGAGCTCTCGCAGCAAGGGCAGCGAGGCCAGCCTGGTGTGCCGCCGCTGCCACCGATGCCGCAGGCGGGGTCCACCCAGACAGCGACGCCCGCCGCTGGCATCGAGCAGGCCATGGAGGCCATGAATGCTTTGCATCTCGGAGGCATGCCGCCCAACGGCGTCGAGTCCATCGTTGGCGGCGAGAATGGAGGCGCCACCAACGTGCTGATCGCCGAGTGGCCGGGAACCACCTCGGACCTGCAGCAGATGTTCTCACGCTACGGCAACATCACGTTCTGCGATGTGGACGCGTCGTCCGGCTCGGCGCGCGTCGTCTTCGACTCAGGCCTGTCGGCGCGTCACGCCGTCGAGATGGTCAACGGGCAGATGGTCGGTGACAAGCAGTTGCTCGTGTCGCTCTCCGCCGGCTACTGAGGCGGTGGCCGGTCGCCGCAAGGCGCACCGAGCCCTCCGTGAATGGACCCCTCGCGTGAATGGACAACGTGGCATGGCAAAGTCGGCGAGGGCGGTCGCAATAGGCATGCGCCTGTGAAGTAGATTCATGGCAGACCAAGTGATGCGACAAGCTGAAGTGACAAAGTGGACGAAGTGACGAAGTGAGACGAGTCTGTGGCCGCCCTCCTTTGACGAAGTGGACGAAGTGACGAAGTGAGACGAGTCTGTGGCAACCCTCCTTTCTTGAGCTGGGCGTGTGTGTGCAATGTGTGGCTGCGTGGCGGAGCGCGTGGCTGCCGGCAAGGGGTGCGACGTCGACGTGGTGCGATGCGTCCATAATGGGCAAGTATGGGGTAGCGTGCGCGGCCGAGGCCGTGCTGCTCGAGAGGTTGGTGAGCTTCGCGCCCGGCACGGCGCGATCAAAGTCGAGAGGTTGGGCGGTTGGTGAGCTTCGTGGGTGGGCGATTGTGCCGCGGGGGGGGAGGGGCTGCCCCATAGGCCAGAGGCGGCTCTCGTGCTGCCTTTTGTGTGTGCCGTGTCTTCGTGTGCATCGCGCGTCCGAAATGAGTGCTGGCGGGCGCGTGATGAGTGTGATGCGTGTGATGTGCAGAGTGTGTCATTGTGGAGTGGCTGTGGCGTACGTGACGCAGTCTCGGTGCCTCCACGTCGCGTCCGCGTGTCCGCGGCAGCACTTTCCCCGCCGCGCGCTTCCGGTACGCGGTGTATTGCGCGGTGGATTCGGCCCCGGCCGGCCTGCCGTGCGACGCCTCGCCCTTGCGCGTTGCGGCGGGTGTGGCGGTCGTCGTGTACGGGGTCGGAACCGGAGCACCTGACCGAACCGGCCGGCGGGTCGGTCGGACGTGCCGGCGGTGTGCCTGTTGGGACCGGAGTGCGAAATAAAGCATCGACGAGTTTGGCTTCAACCTGTTGTGGCTGCAGCTACCACGTAGGACCAGCTTGGTAATCGCACCTCAGTCGCCGTAGTAATATATACGTTCACTCGCGGATATGGGCAGGCGCGCCGTGTCGGTGCGTGACGCGGGGCGGGCGGCACAAACTCGATACGAAAGTGCCCCACTCCGCTCCGTGCGGAAACCACACACAGCTGCCATCAAGCGATCAGGTAGCCGCCAAGGCCATCTGCATCTTTAGCTCGAGCTGCTCGGGCACACGGGCTGACGTGTGTGGTGCAGTGCAGACTCAGGTCCGGATATTTACAGTACGTCGTCCTCTTCGAGAGCACTGAACTTTGGCGACTTTCTTGCGACCTTGCTGGCAAAGGTAAAGGCATCTTTGCCGGCACTCTTCTTGCGCCCACTCGTTGCGTGCACACAGCCTCCGACGCCGCCGCTAGATCCGTCCTCATCAGCCATCGGAGCGGTCGTCTGCTGCAACCTCCGTTCGTCGTCGCCGTCGTCGCCGCCGCCGCCGTCCTCGCCGCCGCCGCCGCCGCCGCCGCTGCCGCACTCGGGCGGCAGCGTCGTCTCTCCAGGTTCGGCAGTTTCCGGACTCAGCGTTGCCTTCGCAACGTGCGATGCTGGCATCGGCATCGCAGGCTCATGCTCCGTGGCGTGCTCCAGGTCGGCATCATCGGCAGAGGTTCTCTGCCGACGCGGCACGCGCAGGAATAGGGCACCAAGGGCGCCGACAAAGAGGTTGAGCGCGGCAATAGTCAGGATGATGGGAGAGTAGTTCTCGCACAGGTCATGGGCCACACCTATGAGGAGAGGACCGAAGGCGGTCGAGGCCACATTAGACGTCGAGAGGAGGCCCTGTATGCTGCCGAGGTGCCGTCGGCCAAAGAACTGGGCAGGGCACACGCTGAAGCACGCCTTGCCCATGCCCATCGAAAATCCCCACAGGGCTGCGGTGGCCACGGTGCGGACCGGAGAGAGCGTGACGCCGGGCCAGCCGATGAGTAACATCGAGAGGCCTCCGACGAGAAAGCACACGCACATGATGAGGCGCGGAGGCATCCAGTCGAGCAGCCAGCCGGCGAGCACAAGTGCGAGAGCGCGCGAGGCTGCCCACGGCAGGTAGAAGCACGAGGGCAGCAGGCCCACATCGAGTTGAAGCTCCTCGGCGATGCTCTCAAGGTGGAAGAAGAAGCCCGCGCCGATGCCCCACTGCAGCGCGTTCGCGACTATGAGGATCCACAAAGCGGAGGTGCGCATTGCCTCGCGCAGCCGCCAGCCGGTCACTGCTGCTGCTGCCTTGGCCGGTCCAGTGCCGCCTGGCGTCGCGCTTGCGGCTCCGGCGAGCCCCTCGGTCGGGTCGCCGTCCGGAGCCAGGCCGATGTCCTCTGGCCTTGAGCGCAGTAGCAAGAAGGCAACTGGCGGGTAGAGCAATAGGACGGCACCGACGAGCTCGAATGCGCGTCGCCAGCCATAATGCACCACGGCCATGGCGTACAGTTGCGCGCAGAGCCCGTATCCGATCAGAGAGTTCACGGACTCAGAAAGCCCTGTCGCCAGACCTCGCCGGCGCACAAACCAATTCTGAAGGCACGTGTTGCACGTGAGCGCCAAGCCGCCGAAGCCGAGCGTACGCATCGCGGTGAATGCGAGCGTGAGGGTCGCCCAGTGTGTCGGCAGCGACATGGCCGCGAGTGAAACGTAGAAGGCTGTCGAGCACATGGTGACACCAAGCCTCCCCCCGAAGCGGTCAACAGCGCGCCCAATGGGAATCTGCGCCGCCGCACCCAATAAAGTCCCGACGGCGTAGGTGAGCGAAATCACGGAACGCGAGAGCTGCAGGTCCGATTTTATGCCTTCGATGCTAAACGTTAGGCCGGCCGAGGTACCAAAGAAGGTGGTGATCTGACCCACTGTCAAAACCGTCCAGACGACATAACCGTAAGGGCAGCGACACGTACGATGGCTTCCAGGTGCTGAGTCCTCGTTGACTAGCTGACCGTAGCGGCGCGATAACTTCGGTGGGCTGTTCGTGGACGGCTGTATTGGCTCCATCCCGTCGATGCAGCTCTCGGTCCGACCGCAAAGAGGACCGAAGACCTCCGAAGACTCGTGACGAGTCGTCGGAACGAGTGCCCATCTCAGCGTCTTCGAAACATCGCATGGTTGAGGAGTTGAGAAGCGCGTGACACGCGCACGACCTCGTGTGGAATGGGCGGGGAACATATTCTGTACGTTTCAAGTTTTGAAAGAAAGCCGCGGACCAATGGTGCTCTTCGCCGTGATTGTCCAGGTAACCGCGCTTCACGCCAGATACGCAGACGCTTGGAGCCGCAGGACCGCCGTTGGCATCTCTGTGCTCGCAGCAACCAGCACATCTGCCGCGCAAGCAGCTTCAAAGGGTGGCGTGCAGTGGTCAATCGATTTGCCTCCTGAGTTTGAGGTGCAGCGGCAGCTCGCATCAATCGTGCGCATCAAGACTGAGACGGTGCTGCTCGCGGACGACCCGGCAACGGGGGCTCAGGCTAAGCTCCTCCTTCTTCCATTCGGACAACAGGCCGGTGCCAGCCTCAACGCCGATGACCAGCTCTCACTAGCCACTTTCTTCTTCGCAGCGCCATCGACAGAGCCGCTCTCAGCGGGTGCTGAGACGGTCGCTTCGACGATGGCTCACTCGGCGAGCCGCAGCCCGGGCATCACCTCGCTGACTCGCTTCAGCACTCCGAAAGCGTACGCCGAGGCGAGTGGCCGCCGCTACGTCCGTTACGCCTACTCAGCACAAAAGTGCACAGGCGAGCTCGACGGCACCGAGTGCGTCGACGGCTCGCTGATCAAGCGGCGCACGCTGGCCACGGTCACGATGTCGAGTATCTCGCAGTACCGGACGAACACGGAGCGCGAGCGCATGCGCGAGCTTGGGCAGGCGCGCAACGTGGAGGTGCTCTGGCTGCTCACTTTCAGCGCGCCCGATGCTGCCTTTGATTCACTTCAGCCGGCGTTTGAGAAGGCGAGCGCGAGCTTTTATGTGCCGCTCGAGGAGTCCTCGTAGCGCGCTTCGAGAGTCTTTCCAAAAAACCATGCACAGAGCCCCCCAAACGACTTGACACTCGTGTGGAACGAGCCCCAAAACGTAAACGACCTGAGCCCACGCCCCTCTCAACACCTAATCCTGCGAGCCCGACCAAAGATCCCAAGGGCCCGAAGGCGGCCGAGTTTTTTCAGAACTATAGTTCATTCACACACACTTTTGTTTCCCCAGCGGGTTAGGGGGGGAACAGAATGTTTTGCGAGCTCATTTCATCGGCCCTCCCGCTTCCAGCCATGTTACGCATCGCTATCGCTGGCGCTATGTGCGTCGTCGGCCGCGCCGCCGCAGTCGAGGACCTCGTTCGTGTCCCGGGCACTGGCCAGTCCATTCCTCGCCGGTGCATCCTCGAGGTTCCCAACGGGGCCACGCATGATTACGATAGTATCCCAGCTGGACTGCCAGCCGGCTGCAACGGTGAGCAGCTTCGGTCCCCATCGGTGCAGATCTACGCCGCGGATACGCACTTGAAGAGCTCGGAGGCCCTGACGAGCTTCACGGCCGACTGGGTCGTTCCGCCGCTGCCAAAACGTGCGGGCGGCCAAGTCGTCTACTTTTGGCCCGGCTTCAAGAACTCCAAGCCCGAGATGGGCTACCCAGTGCTGCAGCCGGTGCTGCAGTACGGGGAGCATGGCCCTGGCTGGCAGCTCCAGTCGTGGTTTGTCGACGCGAACGACCACAAGTACCCGGTCGTGACAGCGCCGGCCATCACGGTGGAACCAGGACACCAGATTACAAGCTTCATGGTTCAGACAGACGACGGTCACAATCTCGGTTGGACGGTGTCTGGAACCAACATCAACACGGGCGCCAACAGCACGCTTCACATCGCGTACTCCAAGGCTGGCGACGTCGACTACGACTACGCGATGCTCGTGAACGAGAACATCAATGTCAATACTCAGTGCGATCGCATGCCTGCCTCTACGAACGTGAGTTTCTCAAAGGTGAGCGTGAACGGCGAGTCCAAACCGCAGTGGACCACACGCGCCAACTGCGCGGGCAATCCACAGTGCGACTGTGGGAATGCCGCGGCCGTCGACGTCGACACGGGCGACGTCACGCTCAGCTGGAAGTACGAGTGAGAGAGATGGAGGGGCTCGTGTGAAACTGAAAGTGCTGCCCCCTCCAGGCGTGATATCTGATGTCTGTATTGCTGGGACTCGAAGCAAGCAAGCTAGATAATTAGTCGAAACACACAAGTACCTAAACCAGCTTGCGTGCTTGCTAGCTCGCTTGCTTGGGTCTCGCACAGAAAAACTTGGGAGGGTGGCACGGTGAGCTCGAAGCGGAGCTGATTGCGGGTTGTCAGGAAACGAAGGTCGAAAGCCGACCACGAGGTGATGAAGAGTTACCTTCTGCTCTTGCGCGTGGTGATAGCGGCCGCGGCGCTGGCGTTGCCGCCAGCTGCGGTGCGAGCTACAAGCTGTTGGTTGCCGCCACAGCCTCGGCAGCTCCTCGTGGTGCATCCTGCGCGCGTGCCTGTGGCTCCACGGTGCCAGCAGGTTGCGACGCTGCTAGAAACAGAGGGCGAGTCCGGGACGCTGACTGCTGCAGGCGGCCGTTTGCACACGCCCGAGAGCCGCGCGAAAATATCGGCTGCCAACAAGGGACGCACGCCCTGGAACGCCGGGCGGAAGCACTCTGAGGAGACCCGTCAGCGCATTGCGGAGGCCACACGCGCTGCGATGCAGCGCAGGATGGAGGAGCGCAAGCTCGAGCGCGAGCGAATGCGTCTCGAGGAGCCCCAGGTGTACCAGGCGCTCGTGACCAAGGAGGCCGCGGCTGAGGCGGCGGCGGCGGCGCTCAAGGAGGCGGAGCGCGAGCAAAGGAGTGCCGAGCGGCGGCGGGAACGGCTCGAGAAGCGCCTCGTGCGGCAGCAGCGGGCGGAGGCGAGTGGCAACGGCACGGCGACGGTGCGGCGTGCGCGGGTCACCATCGGCAGCAGCCGCGTCAACTTTACGTTCACCGCCGAGTCGCGCGCCAAGATCTCGGAGAGCGTGCGCAAGCGCTGGCAAGATCCGACCTACCGCGCGCGCCGCAGCAACATCTCCGTGTCGCAAGAGACGCGCGCGAAGCTGTCGGAGGCGATGAAGGCCAAGTGGCTCAGCGGGAGCTATCGTGAGCGTAACGGCACGAGCAACGCGCATTCGGCGGAGAGGCGCTCTAAGATTGCGGCCGCCATTCGTGCCAAGTGGGCCGAGCCAGAGTATCGCGAAAGGGCTACCATCGGCATTCGCCTCGCGCGGCTGAACGCGACGGCGAGCCGGCGCGCGCGCGGCGGTGTGCCGCAGGTCGTCTCCGAAGAGGTGCGAGCCAAGCTCTCGATGACGATGAAGCACGTCTGGGCCCAGCGGCGCGAGAAGGACCTGTCTGACCGCGTGGCGGCCGAGCTGTCCCTAGCCGAAAAGGAGGGGCGGGAGCCGCGACTTACGGAGCCGCTGCCACGGCGCGTGCACCGCGTGCACAATGGAGTGCTCTCTAGCGGCCAGTGGCGCCCCCCGCAGCGCGGCGGCGCCGTCACGAGCCTGGGGGTCTCGGGTACACGCGCTGCGGGGATGCAGGAGCGACGGCCGGAGAGCCTTGCGGCGGACGCGTCGACTGCGGAGCGCTGGCAAGCCATGGCGATGGAGGAGGCGCAGGCGGAGGCGGAGGCGGAGGCGCTGGCGCTGGCCGAGGAACACGCCGCAAGCGCCAAGGAGGCTGGCGAGGAGGATGACATTGACCTGATCGCGTGGGGCAACACGATCATCGACTTTGGCGATGACATGACGGAATGAGTCGCCCCAAGTCCATGCCGGGCGCCTCTCGCGAGCTCGTGTACCTTATCTAACACACGAGGACTGCACGAGCTGTGGCCGGTCGTAATCCGGTCGGGCATCTGCGATGGAACGTGGGATGACCGCACGCGCCCGGCACGGCGCCCGGCGTGCACTGCCGGAGCGGTTGCGAAAGCTCGAGAGGTTTGGAATGTAGCTTTAATATTGCCTACGCGCTACGGTTGTGCGCGGCGCCTTTTACAAGCTTACATCGTAGCCAAAGGTGGGGAGGTCGCCCCAATTGGGTCGCTATATCCCCCCATCTCTTGCCTCTTGCTCTTCGCTCTTGCATGGCATGTGACGGGGTAGACCCGCCACTACTAGTAAGTAGTTTCTCTCCCGGGGTTGGAGCCCTGGGCCAACTGCCGAGGCCTCCCTGTTCTTTTTGTGTTCGGAATCCTATTTCGGTGTGTTCACGCACACCCCGTTTCGGGCTGCACGCGCGGGAGAATTCCATGTCCGATGCCGCCGAGGCGGCCTACGAATACCACTATTTCGGTGATGAACCCACGGCGCGACGAACAGCCGTCCTTGTGTGCTGCGTGCTCGTCTTTCTCTGTCAGTATTGCCAGGCGTCGCCGATGATCGCACCCTTCTTGGCTGCCTCAGAACCCGGCTTGCTCGTGGGCACCGACATGGTAGGCGTCATCTTCGCCGCTTACCCGATGGCGACTGCGCTGTCCACGCCGCTTCCGGACCAGCTGATCGCCCGCATTGGCATTCGAGCCACGGTCATCATCGGCCTCTGCACGACCGCGAGTGGCTCCCTCATCTTTGGGCTGGTTGGCGAACTCCTCAGCCAAGACGGTAGCGCCACGCTCGTTGCGAGTGGCCTGATCCTCGCCCGGGCGCTTGGCGGCGTGGGCGCATCATTGTCCGAGTCTGGGTGTCTCACCGCCGTATCCGTATCCGGCTGGGGCGACGACCTTGGAAAGGCTTTCGCAGTGGTTGAGGTGACAACCGGTGTCGGGGCGGCGGTCGGAGCGGCGATGGGTGGATACCTGTACTACATCGGCGAGAGCACCTGGTGTGGCCCTTTCATGTTGCCGATGCTCGTTGCATCCGCATTCCCACTATGCGTGGTGCCGTGCGTCTTGCTGAACCTGTCCGACGTTGCGGCTGCCGAGGAGCTGAACGGTGGCGGCGGCGGCGGCGTGCGCGGCGGCTGCAGTGGCGACGGCAGTGGCGGCGGCAGAGGCGGCGGCAGTGGCGACGGTGGCGCCGCCCACGCCGCGTCCACCGCGGGCGCCGCGGGTGCCCCGGGCATGAAGGGCGCCCCAGACGCGTCGAGCCGCTCGATGATCGGGCTGACGTGCACCGCCCTCTCGCTCGCTCTGAGTGCTGCATTCTTTGAGGGTCTCAACCCGCTGCTCGAGCCCCACTTTGTATTGCCACCCTTTTCGCTGAGCATCCCACAGGTGGGGCTGTATCTCGCGATCATCTGCTTCTTGTACACGCTCACCTCGCTGCCTGCGGGCTGGCTCACCGACAAGCTCAACCACGGGCCAGCCGCTGGGCGAAACGTGCGCGGCTTGATGCTGGCCGGCTGGGCGATCGCGCTAGTGGGTGTGATGCTCCTGTGGCCCGCAGCTGGAGCGCCATTGGGATCGAACGGCGCCGCGCATGCAGGGACGCACTCGGGGTATCCTAATAAGGGTGGGGCGCACATGGGCTCGAGCGAAGCCGAGCACGTGAGCCGCCCGGCTTCAGCCATGAGCGACGAGCTCGTTCAGCTGCTGACGGTGCTCTCGGTGCCTGCTCTGGGTATCTCCGCCGCGTTGATCCTCATCCCCTCGATGGCCGACCTGCAGCGCGGCCTCGCTCCCGACGACGAGCAGGGGCGCGCGCGCATGTGTGCGCTCTGGAACGGCGCATACTCGAGCGGGTCGGCGCTCGGTCCTCTCGCCGCAACGATGGTGTACGCGCGATGCGGATGGCCCGTCATCGTCAGCGCCACCGCCGCCACCGCAGTCTTTGCGGGAGTGGTGCTGCTCATCCCACTGCTGGCGGAGGGAGCAAGGTGTAGGGAGTAGGGAGCAGGAGTCCTAAGATATGCCACGAAGCGCCGCAGCACCGAAGGCTTTTACGAAGGTCATAATATGCGGTATACGGGTATAGAATAGTATTATCTCCGCTAGTTATTCCGTTCGTCTAAATGGATATATGAGGTGAAGACAGCCGTATGGTCCTACCATGTGGCGCGACACAGTGTGTGTCCTGTCAATCGTCTACGGTCATCGAGTCGTAACGGACTACGCGGTCAGCCGAGCCAACCCCTAGCACGCGACGAGGGCTCAGCGCCGGCAGCCTCGCTCAATGACGCCTCCCTCGGCGCGCGCTGGGAGCCATTTCTGTGCGCGGTGCGCATCGAGGACGGTGCGGACGGTGCGGCCGGCGAGCGTGGCGACGGGCGTGCAAATGGATCCTCCGTCTTCGCCTGGTCATCGAGGAAAGTCGCGAAGGCGTCCGACCAGCTCAGACCCGATCGGTACTCCCTCTCTGGATGCGGCGCGTTGGTCAAGCCCACCCGCTGCATGTCCGCCTCGGAGAAGTCCCACCACTCGGCCATCAGCTGCAGCATCTCATCGCCGCGTGCTGTGTTGCCGCTCTCCACGTAATTGACCACCCACGAACGCGCGATCGCCTTGTCAACGGACGAAGCTTTAGCCGCCTGAAGCTGTTGCTGCAGCGCGAACACCTCCTCAACCTGCTTGTTGAAGCCTTCCGAGAGGCGCACGAGCTGCCCCTGCAGCGCGCGCACAACGCTCTCGTGCGCCGCCGTCGACTGCTGCTGCGACGCCAGCGCCGCCTCCGCCTCGGCCACCTTGGTCTCAGTGCGCAGTAGCTCCGCCGCATGCGACAATTTGAGCTCGCGCAGCTCGTCGTGTAGTCTGCGGGCCTCGGCGGCCCTGTGCTCGCTCTGCGCCATCGCGGCGAGCGCGCGTTGCTCGGCCTCGGCAAGCTCGTGGTCCACGCCGTACGTGTCAGCCAAAGCCTCGCGCCGTGCAGCTTCCTCCGTCATCGCTGCTAGCTGCTCCTCGAGCGCCGAGAGCTTCGCGGCGCTCTGCTGCTGCGCCGTGGCGACGGCCGCGCGCTGAAACTGCTCCGCCTGGCTGACGCGCTGCTCGAGTGCGCGCCCGAGCTCCTCGCACCGCATGGCGAGCTCGTCGCGTGCGACCGCCTCAGTCAATCGCACTCGCTCCATGGAGGCCTCGACACAACGCATCTCGTTCACTAGACAGGCGATGGCGGCCGCGTGCTCACGCTCACGCGGTCCGACAGACGTACTGCTTGCACCGCCAACGCTCGACGCGGGCGCGCCGTCAGCACTGCCGCTGCTCGTGGCAGCGTCTGCGCCCGCACCAGCTTGGGCAGCGTTGGCACGGCCACCTCCTTTGATGCTAGAGAGCATGCCAACCTGCGTGCGTAGCGTGGCGTTTTCGTCGCGCAGCCGACGCACCTCGTCGATAATCTCGTCGAAGCTCAGCCCGGCCTGGGGCGCGACGCTCTCCGCGAGCGATGCGACACTGCCGAAGAAGGACGCCATGACGGGAAGGCTGACACGACGCGCGATCAAATCACAGGAATAAGACGTTCAAAAGGTCAGCACAGAACGTCGGTCGGTGACAGAAACACCTCGTCCCGCACGACCGACGATGCGCGCCTGTGGACAATCAAGTGTATGTGTGCTGTCCTTCTCTGTTTGGGGTCTCGGCCTGTCTGAATCTGCGCGTGTGAGAACCTCGTGCTGCTCACGCTCGTCCACGGAATGGTGATGGGCTTATCCTGCATCGTGTGAAAATCGCGGTTGTTATGATGAAAGATGTCATGTCCATTTTGCCTCCGTGGCGCTGAGATCAGCTCGTGTCGGCGCTTCTGCGATCGAACATGCGGAGCGCTGCGCTTCGATTGGCGCCCCTGACCCGCACGGCTCCGCGCGCGTCACTCGTATCATGCGTCCGCAAGCTGAGCTCGCTGCCGCCTCACACCCTGCTCCCGATGCCTGCGCTCTCGCCCACAATGACGTCGGGTAACCTCGCTTCGTGGAAGAAGGCGGTGGGCGACAAGATTGAAGCGGGTGATGTGATTGCAGAGGTGGAGACGGACAAGGCCACTGTTGATTACGAGGCTGTTGACGAGGGCATCATTGCAAAAATCCTGAAGCCGGAGGGAACGCAAGACATCACTGTCGGCACCCCCATCGCTGTCCTTGTTATGGATCCCACTATGGTTGCGGCCTTCAAGGACTATGCGCCCAGCGCTGGCGCCGCGCCCGCGCCCGCGGCTCCCAAGGCGGCTTCCGCCCCCGCCCCTGCCCCTGCCAGTGCTGCCGCACCCGCGGCGCCCGCTCCTGCCGCGACGACCGCTCCTGCACCCCCGCCTCGGCTGCCTGCGGGCAAATCAGCACCAGCGAGCCCATATGCCAAGGCCCTGGCCGCCAAGGCAGGCATTGCGCTCGCGACCATCGCGGGCACGGGTCCTGGTGGGCGCATCATCGCGGCGGACGTGCTCGAGCAGGCGGCGAAGCCAGCGGTCGCTGCGGCGGCGCCAGCGGCGGAGATGAAGGCGCCAGCAGTCGAGATGCCGCCAGGCGCGGCGTTTGTGGATCTGCCCAATACGCAGATCCGTAAGGTGACGGCGAAGCGCATGGTCGAGAATAAGAACGGAGACATCCCGCACTACTACTTGACCATGGAGGTGGAGATGGACGCCCTGATGGAGATGCGGGCCTCTGTGAACGCGGCCCAGGACAAGGTCAAGACCTCTGTGAACGATTACGTGATCAAGGCGTGCGCGTACGCCCTCAAAGAGGTCCCCGCGTGCAACTCGCAGTGGACGGACGAGTACATTCGCCAATTTGCTGCGGCCGACATCTCGGTCGCCGTCAACACCGACCGTGGGCTGCTCACCCCCATTATCTTCTCCGCAGACACCAAGTCCGTGGTCGAGATCAGCCAGGACGTCAAGAGCCTTGCTGGGAAGGCCAAAGCTGGCAAGCTCAAGCCGGCAGAGTTCATCGGCGGCACCTTCACCGTGTCGAATCTGGGCATGACGGGCGTCAAGCAGTTCACCGCGATCATCAACGGCCCTCAGGCGTGTATTCTCGCTGTCGGCAGTGCCGAGAAGAAGCTCGTGCCCGGCCCAGATCAGGCGACGCCGTTCTTGACCAAGACGGTGATGGCGGTGACTCTCTCCTCCGACCACCGCATTGTGGATGGTGCCATCGGCGCCGAGTGGCTCAAGGCATTCAAGAAGGCCATCGAGAATCCCGTGCTGCTGCTGTTGTGAACCCTAGAGACTGAGCATGCATTCGTGGATTCGCTACCTCGCTGCGCATGCATTCGGCGCATGCATTCGTGGATTCGCTACCTCGCTGCATGCATTCGTGGATTCGCTACCTCGCTGCGCATGCATTCGGCGCATGCATTCGTGGATTCGCTACCTCGCTGCATGCATTCGTGGATTCGCTACCTCGCTGCGCCGTGGGGAGCAGATTGCAGCTCGTATGTACACGTCCAAAGCGAGGGGTGAGCGCATGTGGTCGTTTTGGACCATCGACGAGGGGGATTGAGTGAGTGGGATGATCGAGAGGGAGGCAGGCGAGGAGACCGCAGAGGAAGATCATGGTACTGTGCCGTGTTCTGTGTACGCAGCTCGCAGCCGCCGAGTCACGTCACACCGGGACACAGGATCGGGAGATTGGCACGGCAGCGCGGCGCGTGCGAAGCGCGGCGCGGGAGCCAAAGTCGTGGCTCATCCTGATGACACGTGACACCTGAGTCGTGTATCTAAAGCGAAGCGCGTGACGGCACATGTAACGATACACACAAGGTGCGTTCGGTTCGTGAGATTATTCGAGTCTTCTCTGTGCATGCAGTTCATGCACACTTAATGGGATGGTTAATGAATAAGCAGTTTCGAGAGCTCAGGCCCGGCCAAGGGCCGGCTTTGAGTCCCAGGTGGTGTGATGTGTGCCGAGAGACGGCGGTATTGGCGGTTTGGCGGCGGCGTGCGGTTATTGGTAAGTAAGTAAGTAAGTAAAACACGCCTGACGGCGTCGTGCGGTTATTGGTTAGAATCCCGCACCGGACAAACACGCGGTGAGAGAGCCGCCTTGTGCGGCGACCTCGCGCACAGGCGCGTGACACTAGCGCGACAAGACAGGCGGCGCGCCCTCTTTCGCTTTCCAAAGTAACTCTTCGGACTGTGGGTACTTATGGTATGTATCCTGCATACATGCGCATGATTCATACCCGCCCGCCGGCGCGCTCTGCTCGTAGGCACGTAGGGCAGCCGCGCCTCCGCCCAAGTTGGAGCGTTGCTCGCCCCAGAAGACAACTGATCTAGCGCCTTTGGCGCAAGAACATGCAGCTAGAACCCACCTTTCACCCGGTACTGTTTGTGTCGCGAAGACGCATCGTGGACCAGCCGTATAGTTACCGTATAGTACTCTCTCAGAAGTATTTCTGTTCGCCTCTACGGAAAAGCGGGGAGTCCTCTTTGCATGCCTTTCTTTTTGTGCATTCTTTTTGGAGTTTCTGTCAAAAATCGGTGAACTTGTGCATGGAACCATCCGTGTCAGCCATCTTGCCGACGGACGTCAATGCCGGCGCCGGGCAATGTTGCAAACTCAGCTCCGAGCACCTCAGCCACCGCTGCACTCGCTCCGCCACCTTTAATCAGTAGTACGTTTTGGCGCCGCTCCATGAAACGCGCCAGCGTCCTCTGCAGCATCACGGGACTGGGGGCGCCGACTTCACCTGCACACAGGCACGCCCCCTCATTCAAGCGCAATGAGCAAGGTGTTCTGGCAAGCAAGAAGGATCTGGTCACAGCCAAGTTTGAGCTCGTCGGCCGCTCCGCGCTCGCCGACCTGGTCCGCGAACTCCAGAGCCAAGTGATTCGCCTGGAGGAGAAGATGGAGAACTTGCGACACCGCCGCAGCTACCTCTCGAAGTCAGAGCAGCGGATCGTCTCGGTGCAGCTCAAGGCCATCGAGTTGGAGATCGGCGAGCTGAAGGCGCAGCTTTCACAGCTCCGAGGCCTCTGCGACTTTGACTTCATCCCCAGCTACTGCCCAATCGACATGGCCTCCCTGCAACGCGAGGCGATGCAACTCGCCGATGAGGAGAAGAGCTATGAGGAGAAGAGCTATGGCGCGCGCACGCTGTGGCGGGAGGGTGGTAGGTTCGCCATGCAAGTCGAGAGCCTTCGAGTCTCCCGGGCCAACGGGCAGCCGCCGCCTCAGCCTGCCGTCATGTTCGAGCATGTGGCGACGCTTCACGAGATGCCAATGCACGCATGCATCCACGTGGACATGACTGGCGATGGTCTGCCCATGCACGCATGCATGCACGTGGACATGACTGGCGATGGTCTACGGGGTGTATTGCCCGAGACGGTCCGCGCTCAACCCAGTTCCGAGACGGCCGCAGCAGCCCTACGCACAGTCGACTTCCGAGACGGCCTTAGCACTCCGTACACAACCCAATCCCTTGACGAATCCCTTGACGCATCAGGGGACGTGCAGGATACCGGCGTGCATCATCGGCCGCTTGATCGCCTAGAGACAGCCGCACCAACAGCACCAACCGCACCAGCCGCCCCAACCGCACCAGCCGCACCAGCCGCACCAGCGGCACCAACCGCACCAGCCGCCCCAACCGCACCAGCCGCCCCAGCCGCACCAGCGGCACCAGCCGCACCAGCCGCCCCAACCGCACCAGCCGCCCCAGCCGCACCAGCGGCACCAGCCGCACCGCCCAGGGCAAATGCCCGGTCCAACGGGCAAGAGCGGCTCCTTCGAATGCACAAGATGAACGGGTGGGTGCGGGAAGTCCCGAGGGGATTGCACGAGGCCATCACGTGGAGGCGACGGCTCGCCAGCGATGCGCTGCATCTGAGCCTCTGGCTGGTCTTCACAAGGCACGCCAAGGAGAACCTGCTCAAACAGCTCGAGACGACGGAACGAGAGACTGCTACGTGGAGCCGCCGGCTCAAGCTGCGCGACGAGATGCAGCGCGCGGTCGAAGCGGCGTCGCAAGGGCAGCCGAACCCTCTTGGCTCGAGAGCTGCTGAGAGAGCGGCGTGCGATGCAGCCCTGGAGCGCATGTCCACGAGCCTGCACGCGGCGGGGTTCAACCTCGCCGAGGTGCGTCGCCATCATGCCGCATGCGTACACTTCGAGGCCATGCTCGTCCAGCTCGCCGCCCTCGGCGAGGACGAGCGGAGGCATGCGTGCCGAAGCATCCTGCGCCACGTTCTTCTCAAGCACCGCAAGGACGAGGCCGAACGCATGAACAAATTGCTTGCGAAACATGCTGCACCATTCTTTTGTCGTAGGTTCGCTCGCAAGCTCGCTGCGATACGCGCACGCAGAGAACGCAGAGACCAGGCCGCCACGCTCATCCAGGGCCACGCCCGAGGAATCGCGCCCAAGCGACTGTTCGCGCGCCAGCGCAACTCAGCGGTGCGTATCCAGAAGGAAGTGCGAAAGAAGTGGATCCGAATGAAGTGGTTCACGCACGCCCAAAAGGGTCTGTCACATTCAGAGGCTGCCCGGCGCTTGGAGGCGGCCATCCGGATCCAGAGGCGCGTGCGAGCGCGACAAGATGAGAGGCTCACGATCGACGCTGCCAAGGCCGCGCTGCGCAAGCGGGATGCACTCGGCCACGCTGCAGGCGTGTTCAGTCACTCTGTCGACCATCAGAAGGACGAGTGCATGCGGGCAGAGCGCTTACGGGCAAGGGCAGACGAGGCTGTACGCGTGTGCGAGGACGAGGCCGGTCACAGGCGGCGGCCAGCTTCGGCTGCCCACCCGCGACGTCCGTCCTCGGCGGCTCTCTGCCTACCGACGAAGATTCTGCGCCCAGAGCGGCCAAGGACGGCTGGACCCTCGAGCTCTCGGTACTCGAGACCCCTTCACCGGCCTCTCTCGGCGACGGCAGCGACGGCTTCGATTCGCGGAGATGCGCCCTCGAAGCCTGCGCCTTCAAATGCATACGCACGCGGCGTACCAGTCTCCTCATCGTTCACCTCGCATTCGGCCGAGGCTGCCCCGGCTGAGGTTGCAGACGCGCTCAGTGCGGGTCTCAAACTAGTGAAGCAGCAGGCGAAGCATCCAGGAATTGTGACGCCGTGCCGCCCGGTCGGTCCTTGGGTGCAGACTCCCCGCGCACTGCACTACCTGAGCGCAGCGGAGGCCCATATGCTTGCTTGCATGGCGTTGACACGGCCGCCGTCGCAACCACGGGACCAAAAGTCTGTGACGAAAGGGACGTCGGCGCAACTCACTCCAAATGTCAAGGTGCAGAGTTGGGTTGTAGCCTCTCAGCCCGACTCCGAGCCATCACCACCACCTGACAGTGACATCGCGGCGATCGCTTTTTTCGACGACCAGCCGGTTCGAGAGAGCGTCGCTCCTCGTTATGTCTTCCCGAACCAGCGCAACATCAGTGCGATCGAGTGCGACCGCCCGACGCGCTGGTACGCTAGCCTGTGGGATGACGCCAGCTTCCTGAGCGCCCATGCCAAACGCCGTCGGGTGGAGACGGCTGCGTGGCGAGCCCATCGCGAGGCATGGAAGCGATCAGCCTCATTCCGACGCGAGTTGCTCCTCGAGGAGAGCTGGAAGCGCACGGATGCGGCCAAGCAGACGACCATACAGTTCGTGCGGCGCAGGGAGCACGAGCTGCGAATGAAGCGCTTTGATCTGGAGGACCGCGCGTGCGTGCGGATCCAGCGCTCGTGGCGGCAGCAGGTCCAGTGGCGCCGTGACACAGAGGCTATGTATGCGCTCGTACCTTTCCAGGTGGCCACGCCCATGGCACCCTATCAGAAGGCATACGACGCACGCCGCAAGACTCAGTTTGTTTCGGAGATGCCCACTGGTGACCCGAATGGGCTAGTCTCTCACGGCGACGCCCAGTTGTTGAGCCATGCTGGTGCGCATATGGCCGAACCGTTGTGGCAGAACCCTTCGCTTGCTGGTATCCACACGGCGGCCTCGCAAATTTCAGACATTCTCGAGGGCGTTATGTGCAAGTGGAAATGGTTATGAAGTCAGAAGTGATGAACCAAGACGAGAAAGGCACTCCCACTCGCGCTCGCTCACGACGGACTGTTGAGCTTGCCTGTTGAGTCGGCGAAGTTACTTTTCGCTTACAAACTACCACTACCCTACTAAGCACTACTCGCTCTAAACCACTAAAGCTTTCCGAATACGTACGAGGCAGCAGTTGCACTCGGCGGCTACTCCTCGCCTCGGCCCTCATGCGTCGAGAGGCGCAGATCGACGCTAGCGATCCTCAAGGTATCCTCAAGTGAGATTGGTATCGCCTGTAACTGTCGGGTACGGCTTGTAACTCGTCCTGTTTACGTATGCGCTCACGCTGCACCGGAACTGACCATTGGGATTCTGGCGGTTAGAGCATCGTGACCAATTGTCCCACCACGTTATTGGTATCGGTTGGGTCAACTGGCGCTGTATTATCTCCCTGTCAATGTTGGCCTGCTCGATGATGCGACGCTCCTCGGCTTCCGTACGGTTTTTCCTCCCCAAATACGACTGGGAAGACGTCCGTTCCAGACCGTTGTACCAACACATTTCCCTTTCGCAATGGTCCTTCATGATGTTACTCGCGACGTCCAGCCGGGCATCGATTCCACGCCAAGACGGGATCATCAGTTCTTGCGGCGTTGTGCCGCTGATCCGATTGTATGACAAAGCTGGAAAGACAGGCTTCAGGCGTGCCAGCTCCGTCGGCAAGTGTCCCCCTATCGAATTGTGGTACAATGCTGGAAGGGAAAGCTGGGTCAATGATCCAAGCTGGGTTGGCAGGGTGCCCGAAAGTCGATTGGAATGGAAATGAAGCCTGTCGCGGAGATTGGTCAGCAGCGCCACGTGCGTTGGTATGCTTCCAGAGAACCGATTTGAGTGCATACTCATGTAGCTCAGGTCCTGCAGCATTTCGAATCGTGGCAAGGACCCGCTGATCGAGTTGTCTGCCATATTGAGATGCATCACATTTGGCCACGGCCGGAGGCTGGGCAGAGTGCCACTGAATGCGTTGCCCTGCGTGTCTAGGAAGACGAGCTCTGTTAGCAGCAGCAGTTCTTCAGGCAGGCTTCCCGATATAGTATTGTTGCCTAGATCGAGAATTTTCAGATTCTGCAGCGCTCCAATCTCAGTGGGCACTGTGCCTGAGAGCAAAGGGTTGGATTCTAATCTCAAGGCCCAAAGGTTAGGAAGAGCGCCAAGCTGCGTGGGCAAAGTTCCGTGCAGATTGTTGCCCCGTAATTCTAGCGAATAGATCGCGCCAGTTGAGCAGTGGGTCCCGTACCATGCATTCTGATGAGGAACATCACAGGTGGGCCCAGACATCCAGTGATTGTTGATGTGCCACTCCGCGCCTCCGAGCTCCTCGTAGATGCGCTGCAGGACGTCTCTTGTTGGAGGCGCCGGAGGAGGAGATGGTGGCGGCGGGAGTGGTGGAGGTGCAGGAGGTGAGGGTGGCGGGCAAGGTGGCGGGGCCATGGGTGGCGGCTTTGGTGGCGGTGGAGGCAGCGATGGGGGCAGCGGAGGTAAATCAGGCGTTGGCGGAAAGCTCGGCGGAAATGGTGGCGAAGGAGGTGGACGTCTCGGAGGTGGAGCTGGAGGACGTCTTGGCGTAGGTGGAGGTGGAGCTAGCGATGGTGGATCTGGCGATGGCGGAGGTGGAGGTGCGGCTGGAGGCGTTGGCAATGGTGGTGGTAGTGGTCGCCTCGGTGGAGGTGGTAGCCGTAGCGGGGGTGACGGAGGCCGGAAAGGAGGAGACGGAAGTGGGGTTGGAGCCACTGGCAGCGGTGCCAGCGGTGCTGCATGCATTGGCGGCGCAGATGATGGTGGCGGAGGCGGCGGTGGAGAAGGTGGCAGTGGCATCGGTGATGATGGATAGGGCGGGTAGGGCGGAATACGCGGCGATGGCATTGAAGGTAGCCGGAGAGGTGGGGGAAAAGGTGGCTGTGGTGGCGTGGAGGGTGGAGCTGGCGGTCTGGGTGGATATTGTGGAAGCGTTGACATGGGAGGCGGGGGCGATGGGCTCGGGGGTGGGGGTGGAGGCGGCGGAAGACGTGGCGGCGGCGGTGGAACTTCTGGGTAGGGCAGACCGGGCGTCGGTGGGGGCGGCGGTGAGGGATCGGGTGGCAGCGGTGAAGGAGGCGGTGGACCCGCTGGTGGTCTAGGCGGAGATGGAGGATGCGGCGGTTCGGATGGAGGTGTGATAGATCCCCAAGGGTCTTGCGGCGAGGGTGGTGGTGGCGAAGGCGGAGGCGGCCGTGGCGGAGGTGGACGTGGTGGAGGGGGCTTAGGAGGAGGTGGCGATGGCGGCGGTGGTGATGGCGGTGGTGGTGAAGGAGGAGGTGGTGACGGAGGAGGTGGCGATGGCGGTGGTGGCGAAGGAGGAGGTGGCGAAGGCGGTGGGGGTGAGGGAGGGGGCGGTGACGGAGGCGGCGGTGACGGAGGCGGCGGTGATGGCGGTGGTGGAGACGGCGGAGGTGGTGATGGAGGTGGAGGCAATGGAGGGGGTGGCGACGGCGGGGGAGGGGAGGGTGGTGGTGGTGAGGGAGGTGGAGGCGATGGAGGAGGTGGCGACGGTGGTGGTGGCGATGGTGGGGGCGGTGAAGGCGGCGGGGGTGATGGTGGTGGAGGTGAGGGTGGAGGCGGCGACGGTGGTGGCGGGGAAGGTGGAGGTGGTGAGGGAGGTGGCGGTGAAGGAGGTGGTGGAGACGGGGGTGGAGGTGAGGGTGGAGGTGGTGACGGAGGTGGTGGTGAGGGAGGTGGTGGTGATGGCGGAGGCGGTGAAGGTGGAGGTGGAGACGGCGGTGGAGGTGAGGGTGGTGGAGGCGATGGAGGCGGCGGTGAAGGAGGTGGAGGCGAGGGTGGAGGCGGTGACGGTGGCGGTGGCGACGGTGGTGGAGGCGAG